>Ga0209979_1000535_pt1 | contig 50911 bp, 40 predicted proteins | sample AnhtaG_FD_183114 | JGI IMG/M metagenome (GOLD analysis project Ga0209979, IMG submission 183114) | Deep subsurface microbial communities from Anholt, Denmark to uncover new lineages of life (NeLLi) - Anholt_01485 metaG (SPAdes) (version 2) | ecosystem: Environmental > Aquatic > Marine > Oceanic... | reverse complement strand
GATGAAGAAATTTGTGATGTCCGGATTGGTAGTTGCCCTAATAGCAGCCGGGGTAACTATGGGATGTTGTGGCGAGACAGAAGAGCCGACGCAAACGGAGGGTATTGGCGAGCTGCCGGGAACCTATCAGTATTCGATGGCATGGTCAGACTCAGATGGAGAAACGGTATCCATGGATGTGTGGGTAAAAGGCGAGAAATCGAGGGTAGATATGAGCCAGACGGTACCCGGCTGGGAGACAGAGACGATCATATTAATAGACGATGGCGAATTCGAATGGATGTATTACCCAGATGAGAATCAAGCAAATAAATGGCTCAGGGACGACGAGACTTTGGGATTTGCTGATGCGTACACGTGGTGGTTTACCGAATATTACTATAGTACCATGTCAGAAGAAACGATACTGACAGATATGCAGGCTGCGTGCGCCATTGACCCAATATGCTACAGCGTAGCTATCACCGGCCACGAGACTATTGGCGGACACCCCTGTACAGAATTTACCGGTACCGCTATTCATGGAGGTACAGATATCTATTGGGTATCCAATCATGGCTGGCTGATGAAGCTGGAGTCCACAGACGCCACGGGCTACAGTGTGACCATGGAGTATACAGATATAGACCTGAACCCGAGCATCTCCAACGATGTGTTCGATATGGACAAGGTGGCACCAGGCGCTGGAATAATAGATATGACCGAATGGCAATAGCCCAAAGGCATTATATTTTAATAGGGTATTGCTCACACTGGGCCAGCGATATTATGGAGCTTAGGAGCTGCTACGGGAAATGAACGGGTATTGACAAGAAGCAAATAATTTCTCATAATAGCATATAGCGGAAAACGTAATATGGCAAAGGCTGAGAACAAGACTAGTACGCCTCAAAGCGAGTCGCAGAGAGTCGGGGGTAGGTGGAAACCCGATGCTAGCGCAGGGGCGGAATGGACTTGGGAGCCTCAAACCGAAACCGCTATTTAGCGAGAGTAGGCCTTGACGGAGAGGGCACCGTTATCAGAGTCCGGGGTATCCCCTGATGTCGGTCGACCTGTCGGCCTCGGGGCGTACCTGATAGAGATACCTCGATTTTTCGGGGTAATAAGGGTGGCACCGCGTGGTTTAACCTTCGCCCCTTAAAGGGCGAAGGTTTTTTCGTTTTTTCGCACTATACGGGAGCTTCACCCTGCCAGAGGCGTATCTTTAGAGGCATATCTTTATAAAAAGTATTTGAGGAAGAACGAAAAAGGCGAAAATGTACTATCCAACACTGAACGAGGTCCGAAAACTTAATCGGCTTGGCAACCTGGTACCAATCTATCGTGAGATCGTTGCCGACCTGGAGACCCCGGTCTCCGCCTATCTAAAGACCGCGCGCGGCCCCTATTCCTTCCTTCTGGAGAGCGTCGAGGGAGGGGAGCGACTGGCACGCTACAGCTTTATCGGCACTGAGCCCTACCTCGTGCTTCGGACAGGTGAGGAAAGGGTTGACCCCTTGCTTTCAATAGCAAGAGAGCTGGACAAATACAGGCTGGTTTCCGTTCCCGGCCTGCCGCCCTTTCACGGCGGTGCGGTGGGCTATCTGGCTTATGAGACGGTGAGGCACTTCGAGGAGCTGCCCTCGCCGGATGCCGACCCACTGGGCCTGACGGAGTCCATTTTCATGTTTGCCGATAGTGTGCTGGTCTTCGATCACCTAACCCACAAGATAAAGGTGGTGAGCCACGCCCACCTCGATGATGGCGATGTAGCGGAGGCATACCAGAGGGCGGTGACACGTATCGATTCTCTGGTGGCGCGGCTAAACCAACCTCTCCAGCAAGAAACGAGATCTCCCCAGATGCCCCCTAACCCTTCTTTTCGTTCTCCCCCCTCATTTCGCTCTCCCCCTTCCCCTGTCTCATCCAATCTCTCCAGGGCTGAATTCGAGGCCAAGGTCACTCAGGCGAAGGAATATATCGCGGCTGGTGAGATCATTCAGGTAGTGCTATCGCAGCGGCTTAGCAAAGCCACCACTGCCGCTCCCTTTGACATCTATCGAGCGCTGCGGAGCATCAACCCCTCACCCTACATGTACCACCTCCACCTTGACGACTGTCACATCATCGGCGCCTCCCCGGAGCTTCTGGTGAGGGTTGAAGAAGGGGTGGTGGCCACCCATCCCATCGCCGGAACGCGCCCCCGGGCAGCAGGCCCGGCGGAGGACCTGGCTCTGGAGGAAGAGCTTAAGGGGGATGAGAAAGAGCGTGCCGAGCACATCATGCTCCTCGACCTGGGGCGCAACGACATCGGGCGGGTCGCGGAGCCGGGCACGGTTGAGGTTACCCAGTTCATGGATGTGGAGCGCTACTCGCATGTGATGCACCTGGTATCGCATGTGCAGGGGAGGCTGAAGAGCAGCCTCACCCCGTTCGATGCCCTGAGGGCCTGTTTCCCCGCAGGCACCGTCTCCGGCGCCCCCAAGATCCGCGCCATGGAGATAATCGCCGAGCTTGAGCCCGATAAGCGGGGCCCCTATGCCGGAGCGGTGGGATACTTCAGCTTTTCGGGCAACCTAGATACAGCAATCACCATTCGCACCATTGTAATGACCAACGGCACCGCCTATGTGCAGGCAGGATGCGGCATCGTCGCCGACAGCGTCCCCGAGCGCGAGTATGAGGAGAGCATGAATAAGGCCCGGGCCCTCATCAAGGCCATCGAGCAGGCGGAGATTTCATAATGCTGCTGCTTATCGATAACTACGACAGCTTCACCTACAACCTCTTCCAGTACTTCTGTGAACTGGGAGAGGAGGTTCATGTGGTGCGCAATGATAAGATAACCATCACGGAGATCGAGAAGCTGGCGCCCCAGCGCATCGTGATCTCCCCCGGCCCGGGTACCCCGGATCGGGCAGGCATCTCCAACGAGGTCATTCGCCACTTCGGGCCGGACATTCCCATCCTGGGCGTTTGCCTGGGACACCAGTGCGTTGGCTACAGCTTCGGGGCGGTGGTGGCGCGAGCAGGCGAGATCATGCACGGCAAGTCCTCGCTGATTCATCACGATGGCCTGGGGGTGCTTGATGGATTGGCCAATCCCTTCCCCGCGATTCGCTACCACTCCCTAGCGGTGATGAGGGAGGGCCTCCCCGACTCCCTGGAGGTGACCGCCTGGACGGAGAATGGTATTATTATGGGGTTGAGGCACCGCCAGTATCCGGTGGAGGGGGTGCAGTTTCACCCCGAATCCATGATGACCGAGGTGGGCAAGGACATACTGAGAAATTTCCTGGGAAAGGAGAACCACGCCCATGATTAAAGAAGCTATCGACATTCTAGTTTCTGGAAATTCGCTGACGATGGAGCAGGCGGCGGGGGTGATGAAGGAGATAATGGACGGGGAGGCGACCCCGGCCCAGTTCGGCGCCTTCGTTACCGCACTGAGGCTCAAGGGGGAGACAGTGCAAGAAATCGCCGGGATGGCACGGGCGATGCGAGAGAAGGCGACCCCGGTCGCCGTATCCGGGCCGGTAGTCGATACCTGCGGCACCGGGGGCGATGCCTCGCAGACCTTCAATATCTCCACTACCGCTGCCTTCGTGGTTACCGGGGCCGGGGCCAAGGTGGCCAAGCACGGCAACCGGGGGATGAGCAGCGGCTGCGGCAGTGCCGATGTGCTCGATGCCCTGGGAGTCAAGATCGACCTGGGCGCTAAAGAGGTCGAGAGATGCCTTGAAGAGGTGGGCATCGGATTCATGTTTGCCCCCGTCTTTCATCCGGCGATGAAGTATGCCACCGCCCCCAGGCGCGAGATCGGCATCCGCACCGTCTTCAATATCCTCGGCCCGCTGACCAACCCCGCCGGCGCCGAGGCCCAGCTATTGGGGGTAGCCGACGGGTCGCTGACGATGAAAATGGCTGAGGTGCTCGGCCTCCTCGGCTGCCGCCACGCCCTGGTGGTTCACGGCGAGGATGGCCTGGACGAGATCACCCTCGGCGGGCAAACCACGGTCTGCGAGCTAATAGGAGACGAGATTACCAGATATTCCATAGACCCAGAGGACTTCGGCTTCCCCAGGGTAAGCATGGCAAGCCTCAGAGGCGGGCCGCCTCAAGAGAGCGCCGCGATAATACGCCGCGTGCTGGGTGGCGAAAAAGGGCCACAACGCGATATCGTGCTGATAAACGCCGCAGCCGCGCTGGTTGCCGGCGACCTTGCCGAAAATCTAGAGCAGGGCGTCCGCATCGCCGCGGAGGCGATCGATAGCGGCAGGGCGCTGGAGAAGCTTGAGGGGCTGATTGCGCTCAGCCAGCAAATATAAAATCTCGTTGGAGCCCACACAATAGCCATTTTCGCGGACTAGACTATAAAGAATGACATTGGCCTTGTAAACACCTCCCATAAAGATCGAAAAATGTTGGATGAGATCGTTAAGGTAAAGGCAGAGGAGCTAGAGAGACGAAGGCAAAATATGCCCCTGTCTGAGCTGGAGAAACTCGGCTCGAAAAGTTCGAAAAGGGATTTCGCCGCGGCGCTAAAGGGGGATGATGTCCGGCTTATCGCCGAGGTGAAAAAGGCCTCGCCATCGCGGGGGGTAATCTGCCCCAACCTCGACCCGGTAAAGCTGGCCCAGACCTATGCCCAAAATGGCGCCGCTGCCATATCGGTGCTCACCGAGGAGCGGTATTTCGGGGGCAGCCTGGAGCACCTTTCGGCCATCAGCGCGGAGCTTGAAAAAACCCCACTGCTGCGAAAGGACTTTATCTTTGATCCCTATCAGGTCTACGAATCTCGCGCCTATGGCGCCGCTGCCCTGCTCCTCATCGTCGCTATCCTGAGCAGTGACCAGCTAGCGGAGCTTCTCTCCCTGAGCCACGAGCTTGGCATGACGTGCCTGGTGGAGGTCCATGACGAGGCCGAGCTGGAGCGCGCCCTCATCAGCGGGGCACAAATCATCGGCATCAATAACCGTGATTTACAGACCTTCGCCGTTGACCTACAAACCACCAAGCGGCTGCGCCCCCTCATTCCCCAAGACCGCACCGTGGTCAGCGAAAGCGGCATCAGGGATCGAGGGGATGTTCAGAAGTTGCGGCAATGGGGGGTTGACGCCATGCTTGTCGGTGAGGCGCTGGTGGCCGCTGCCGATGTGGCCAAGAAGGTGAGGGAGCTCTTATGACCAGGGTCAAGATATGCGGCATCACCGAAACCGTCCATGCCCTGGCGGCAGCGGAGGCGGGGGCGGACTTCATCGGACTGGTCTTCGCCCCGTCGAAACGGCTGGTAGATGCAGAGCGGGCTAAGGAGATAATCACAGCGATGAAAGGGCGAGCGGAGCGGGGAGAACGAAAAATCCTGACGGTGGGCGTCTTCGTGAACACCCCCGCCGCTGAGGTGAACCGCATTGCGGAATACTGCGGGCTGGATCGGGTACAACTGAGCGGCGATGAGCCCTGGGATTACTTGAGAGACATCGAAAGGCCGGTTATAAAAGCCGTCAGGGTGAGAAGACAGCAGGGTAGCGAGGATGTCCTCGCCGAGTTGGCGCCTGGCTACCAACTGCGGGGGGCGGATTTTGTCTGCCTGCTGGATTCTCAGGTGGAAGGGAGCTATGGGGGCAGCGGGCAAGCCTTCGACTGGAGGGTGGCACGAGAGGCCGCGGAAAGATTCCCGGTGATTATCGCCGGCGGCCTCTCCGCGGAGAATGTGGGCCAGGCAATGAAACTCGCCAGGCCCTGGGGGGTGGATGTCTCCAGCGGCGCGGAAAGCGAGGGAGTGAAAGATATCTCCAAGATCAACGCATTTATCGCAGCGGTGCGCCAGGCTGATGAAGCGCTGGGGGAAAAAGTCGCATGAAGAAAACCCAATTACCGGATGAGCGGGGACACTTCGGGCAGTTCGGGGGTAAATTTGTCCCTGAGACATTGATGGCTGCCCTAGAGACCTTGGAGAAGGCCTACCGAGAGGCACAACAGGACACCGACTTTCAACAGCGCCTGGCTGCGCTGCTCCGCGATTATGGCGGCAGGCCAACGCCCCTCTACTTCGCCGCCCAGCTCACCGAGCACTGTGGCGGGGCGCGGATCTATCTCAAGAGGGAGGACCTGGCACACACCGGCGCCCACAAGATCAATAATGCCCTGGGGCAGGGACTCCTGGCGGAGCGCATGGGAAAGAGACGAATCGTCGCTGAGACGGGAGCGGGGCAGCATGGCGTAGCTGCCGCCACCGTCTGCGCCATGCTCGGGATCGAATGCACCATCTACATGGGAGAGGAGGATATGCGCCGCCAATCACTAAATGTCTTCCGCATAAGGCTGCTGGGCGCCGAGGTGCGGCCGGTCTCCAGTGGCAGCCAGACCCTCAAGGACGCCATCAATGAGGCCATCCGCGATTGGGTGACCAATGTCGATTCCACTCACTACCTTCTGGGCAGTGTCGTAGGCCCCCATCCCTATCCGATGATGGTGCGCGATTTTCAGTCGGTCATCGGCGTGGAGGCCCGCCGTCAAATCCTTGAGGCTGCCGGCCGTCTGCCCGATTATGCCATCGCCTGCGTCGGCGGGGGCAGCAATGCCATGGGCCTGTTTCACCCCTTGGTGAAGGACCTCGCGGTGAAGCTCATCGGGGTTGAGGCTGGGGGGTTAGGGCTTGATACCGGGAAGCACGGTGCCAGCCTGACGGGAGGAAGTATTGGCGTGCTTCACGGCACAAAATCCCACATCATTCAGGATGAGGCCGGTCAGATCCGGGAGACCCATAGCATCTCTGCGGGGCTTGACTACCCCGGGGTCGGTCCGGAGCACAGCTACTATAAGGAGAGCGGTCGGGCAAGCTACTTCGCCGTTACCGACGAGGAAGCGCTTGAGGGATTTAACTTGCTCTCCCAGAAGGAGGGCATCATCCCCGCCCTTGAGCCGGCCCATGCTATCTACTATGCCGCCAGGCTCGCCCGGGAGTTATCGAAGGACCAGATCATTCTCGTCAATCTGAGCGGGCGTGGCGATAAGGATATGGATATCGTCGCCAAGGCACTGGGGGTTCAGCTATGAGTTTTTTCGAAAGTTTCGAACACTTCGAGCATTCCGAAGATTTCGAAAAGTTCCTAAATCACGCCACTCCGCCACAAAAGGTATTTGAAGTGCGAAAAAAGCAGGCGCGTCAAAGGGGCGGTGGGTATTACCGCTCAGGCAGAGGTGGATGATCGGTGAGCCGCATTAACCTTTTCTTCGAATCCCCGCTGCAAAAAGGGCGAAAGGCGCTGATCGCCTATCTAACTGTGGGCTTTCCCAGCGTGGCGGCAACACTGGATGTGGCGCCCGCCCTGGTGGCGGCTGGGTGCGACATGATCGAGCTGGGCATCCCCTTCTCCGACCCGTTGGCCGATGGCACCACCATTCAACGGGCAAGCCACCGGGCGCTTCAGCAGGGGGTCACGCCACAGCTATGCCTCGACGTTGCCTCTGAGCTGCGGCAACGGGTCGATGCACCGCTAATTTTTATGAGCTATTACAACCCGCTACTCCATTATGGATTGGAGGCTTTTTGCGCTGCCTCTTTAGAGGCGGGGATCGATGGGCTTATTGTCCCCGACCTGCCCCCTGAAGAAGGGGCAGAGCTTGAGGGGCTCGCCGCGAGACAGGGACTGGACCTCATCTACCTGCTTGCCCCCACCACCACCGAGGAGCGCCTTCGCCTGGTAGCCGATAGAGCGCGCGGGTTCATCTATGTGGTATCGCTTAAGGGGGTTACCGGTGCTCGGGAGACGCTGCCCCCTGACCTGGAAGGCTTCATCGCCAGGGTGAGGGGCGTAACCTCAAAGCCGCTATGCGTCGGCTTCGGCATCGCCACCCCGGAGCAGGCCCGCCGCGTGGCCTCGCTCACCGATGGGGTGATCCTGGGCAGCCGAATCCTGGATATTGTGGAGAGCAGCGATCAGCCCGCCACCGCAGCGGGAGCTTTTATCCAGCAAATCAGGAAGGCTATCTCCCCTCATTGACCTTTATGGGCCACCTTGTTATATTACTCGAGGAGCGACAGCGTGGCTGATGTCCAACCCTTTTGCGGTCTTCGTTATAATCTGGAGCGGATCGGTGACCTTTCCACAGTGATCTGCCCCCCTCATGATGTGATCTCCACTACGGAGCAGCTTCTCTACCACCACATCAGCCCGTATAACGTTATCCGGCTTGAGTACGGAGAGGAGCGACCCGGTGATTCGCCTCAAAACAACAAATACACTAGAGCGGCCCTGACTTTGGCAGATTGGCTCGACCAGGGCATGCTAAGCCGGGAGGAGCATCCCGCCTTCTACCTGGTGGAGCACCGCTTTCCATATCAAGATGAAGTAAAGAGCTGCTTCAGCCTCATCGCCAGGGTAAGGCTGGAGGAACTTTCGGGCAGCGGCCGGATTCGCCTCCACGAGATGACCATGAGGAGGCCTGGGGAGGATCGCCTCCACCTGCTCAAGTCCTGCCGAGCCAACTTCAGCCCAATAATGGGGCTGTTCCGTCACCGCGGTGAGGGGATTCAGTCGCTATTCCCCGATACGATAAATAAGCCTGCCTTAAGTGCGATAGATCGCTACGGGGTGGCCTACGCGATGGGGGTGGTGACCGATGAGAAGGACATCGCCAGGGTCTGTGACTTCTTCGCCAATAAGACCCTCTATATTGCCGACGGGCATCATCGCTATGAGACAGCCCTCGCCTACAAGCAAGAGCAGCGTGCCGCCCACCCATCCTATACTGGGGAGGAACCCTTCAACTTCGTGATGATGACCCTCACCGACTCCGAGGACCCAAATCTCATCATGCAGCCCACGCACCGCCTGGTGCGGGGGCTCAACACAAAAAGGCTGGCCCAACTGAAGGAGGAGCGGAGCGTCTATTTCAATGAGGAGTTGCTCTCGCCTTTACCCAACCCATCCGAAACCCTGAAAGGCTGGACGGAAACCTTAAAGCAGCAGCGGGGGACAACATTCGGCCTTTATGGTCTTGAGGGACCACGCCTCTGCCTGCTGATGGCGAGACAGGGAATGATGCCCCCGGTCCAGCCAAGCGTGTTACAGGATTTGGATGTTTACATCCTTCATCGGGTGATTTTGCGCCAGATGCTGGGCATAGATAGCCCGGAGAGGGAGGAGGATTGCCTGGAGTATACTCGCGACGGTTTGGAGGCCCTCTCCCGGGTGGACGCGGGGGAGTATCAGCTAGCCATCCTGCTTAATCCGACCCCGATCTCCAGCGTCCTGGCGGTGGCGGACCAAGGGGTGAGGATGCCCCAAAAGTCCACCTACTTCCATCCCAAGACGCCCGCCGGTCTGGTCATCAACCCCCTCTGGGACGATTTTTCGTGCTCCACAGACCTTAAATAGTGTTATAGGAAAGCCGAAATCTACCGTGTTGCTATATACACCATAGCTGAGCTCAAACACTATTGATAAAGCGGATATACGATCTGAATACCATAAAAACTACTGCATTGCCACGAAAATAGAGCTACGTTCCATGTCATTCCGAACTTGTTTCGGAATCTCAAGGTTAATACGGGGATGCTGAAACAAGTTCAGCATGACAACGTGCTGGTTGTAACCAAATGTCGTTGCTACGAAAATGCCCTTATATGTCTGGATAAACCCTACACCCTTGTCATTCCCGCGCAGGCGGGAATCTAGACCGACCAATCTCTGGGTTCTTGCTTCCGCAGGAATGACAGACAAATCTGGTGTAAACATGCCACATTTTCATCCTCCGTGGTGCTTGTTGCAACAGACATGACTTATTGCCATTCACACTGATATGAGCCTGTCTCACAAAGCAAAAGCTTGAATAAATTCCCTCTCTGGGCTGCCAAAATCGCTACCACAATATCATGATGGCTCAACTATTGGGCTTAAGATAAGCTTCCCAATAGGCCTAATTCCCCACTGTAACGAGAAGGTCGTGTTTATGCAACAAGCTCTTATGTAGCTTAAAAGCTCGCTCTCATCTCCCCGGCAACCGCTTCGGGCAGGGTCTCGATGACCCAAACATCGTAGAACCTTTCCATAAAACCGGCATCGCTGGTATAAACGGGCTGAAAAACCGGCCTTGAGATTATGCGGGCACTCAGCCAGTAATGATCCGGGCGCTGCTTGAGGGGTGCCGAGTAGGTGATCAGGTTGAAGGAGTTTACCCCCATCCCCTTGTAGCAACGCAATATTTTCACAATAGCGGCGGCGAAATCCCTTGTTTGCCTTTCATCCAAATCCGCCAGATTGCCCACCCCCTTAAATATCATCTGAACCTCCCTATTCCCCCGAGGGGCATAGCTGGCAATGACCGCCAGGGAATCGTTCTCCCCGATATACCGCTCGCCAATCTCCCTCTCCGCCTCGATTAGCTCCCGCCAATAATTTGTACCATACCTGCGGAAGTACTCCTCGCTTTTCGCCAAGAGTTTCCCCAGTTCCGGCGTCGGGGCGCGATCCACTACTATTTGCACATGGGGATGGATTATGCTGGCCCCGCTGGGCGGCAGATGATTCCATATCCACACCGGATATTTCGCTTTTTCGTCCTTTTGGTGCACTAAAACAATGTATTCCTTCGATGCAATAATATTATCCATAAGCATCTCCGTAGTAAATTCGTCCAGCTCGAGAAAATGCCTCCCCGTTAAGGTAGCCACAGCATGGTATTCCGCAAAGGGGTATAGATTGGGGAAGAGTAAGCATTCCCCCCTTTTTATCCTGCCTTCCGGGAACAGCCTGGGTGAGAATTTTGGCGTTCTCTGCGCAATATTTTCCGGGCAAAAGAAGCAGCCAGCCCTTGTCCTCTCGATCACCTCCTTCACCTCCACCTCGCCCCGCTGTGCCTGCCTCGCCCTTCCTGCTCTGGCCACATTGATTCTGCTCTGGGAACCTATCAAGGGATCCTCCCGATACTCAATTAGCTGAACCTCGCTCTCAAATTGAACCAGAGGACTTAGAATTTCCATACTTTTTACCTCTTTGCGAAACTCCATCGGGCACCCCCATGATGAGAAATGGCTAATTATTATACCATACCGCCGCTCCCTTGAAGGGTGGCCTCATAGAACCCTTCGTGTAGTTTATCGGGGTAGGTGTACACCGGGTTGACAGTGGGGTAGTGCTATGATAAAGTTTCACAGAATAGAGGGAAACCCCGAAAAGGAGGTAGAATATGAGGCTGGTTGTTATAGGATTAGGACAGTGTGGCAGTAGGATCGCTGATGAGTTTGCCAGAATGGGCAAGAAGGCAGCATCTCGCCGGCATACTCAGATAATCACCGGCGTCTACGCAGTGAATACCGATCAAGTCGACTTGACCGGACTGAAAACCATAAAGCCCGATTTCCACCATCGCATAATTATCGGGGGTCGAAGGACCGGTGGTCATGGTGTGGGCAAGATAAACGAGCTTGGCGCGGCGATCGCAATGAGCGACAAGGACAAGGTGGTCGATGCGATAAGAACCGGGGCAAGGTTTTATGAGACCGATGCCTTTTTACTCACTGCCGGTGCTGCTGGCGGCACAGGCTCGGGAGCACTGCCCATAATCTGCGATACGCTGAAGGAAAGATACCCGGATAAACCGGTTTATGCCCTTATCGTCCTCCCCTTTGCGCATGAAGAAAGCTCAGAGGAAAGATGCGTCTACAATACAGCTACATGCCTTAAATCCGCCTACTCGGTCGCCGATGCGGTATTTCTTGCCGACAACCAGCGATATCTCAAAAAGGATGCCAACCTGCTAAACAATATGGAAAAGATCAATCAGCAAATAGTGAGGCCTTTCCTCGATTTGCTTTGCGCCGGTGAGGAGGTAAGACGAAGGCATGTTGGAGCGAGGACCGTCGATGCCGGGGACATAATGCAGACACTGGAAGGCTGGACCATAATAGGCTTCGGTAAATCGGACCTAGCGTTCATCAAGCTACCTTTTCAAAGGACGCGAAGCTTCAAGAAAAAGAGTAGAGAAACCCTCAGAGGAATAGAGGCTATGGGCCAGGCACTGAGTGAGCTTTCCGCGTTCTGTAGTCCCAGTGATGCGGGAAAGGCTTTATATTTACTCTCCGCCCCAGCCAGGGAGATGAATGTGGACCAGGTCAAAGAGCTGGGGGAGATTATGAAAGAGATAGCACAGGATGCCGTGATCAGGAGTGGCGACTATCCCAGAAACAAGGCCGAGGTCAGCGTAACGGTGATCCTCTCCCAGCTTAGAGACGTGCCGAGGGTAAGGGAAATTTATAAGAAAGTAACGGAGTCTGCCCCTTCGATAAAGCAGAGACAAAAGGAGGCGGAGGAAAAGCTTAGAGAGATGGCCAAAGCCTCAGAAGGGATACCTTCCCTATTATAGTTCTCCCCTTCAGCATGGCGACCAAAGCGTATTCTATTCTTTGACCGCGCTTCCTATAGCCTGGTAGCCCTCTGACCAGCATCTCCCGTCATTATCTCTTACTGCGGTTCCTAGCAGGGAGCAACTCTGCGATCTGCGCTAAGAGAGCATCTCTGCTAAAGGGTTTTTCAATCACCCCGTCGATCTCCGGCAGTTCCTCCGGATCAAGTTGCACCCCCCAGCCGGTGATCAGCATCACTGGCGTCTCGGGCTTCATCTCTTTGACAACCCTGGCAACATCGAGTCCCGATATGTCAGGCATCCCCAGGTCAGTGATTACCAGCCCATAATCGCCCTTCTCAAAGGCGCTAAGCGCCTCCTTCCCACTGGTAACCACCGTTACCCGGTGACCCATTTGTTGGAGCATGAGCCCGAGAATCTTACTGACCTCCGGATCGTCATCGGCCAGGAGTATCGTGGCATGCTTGATAGTGGGAGGCTTACGCTCAGGGCGCGATCTCGCTGCGACACCGTCGGCCAAGGGCAACCTGATATAGAAGGTGGCTCCCTTCCCCTGGGTGCTTTCAACCTCAATACTCCCGCCATGCCTGGTAACAATACCATAGGTAACACTAAGCCCAAGCCCGGAGCCCGCGGGTGCTCTGGTGGTGAAGAAGGGATCGAAGAGCTTCCCTTTTATCTCCTCAGGGATGCCCATGCCGGTATCGCTAACGGAGAGAACCACCAATCCATTCTCCTGCTCGCTCTTAACCGTGACCTTGCCCCCCTCAGGCATAGCATCCATGGCGTTGAAGATAATATTCACCAGTGCCTCTCTAAGCTCCGCCGCATCCCCTGCCACAGCCCCCACCTCATTCAGCTCAGTGCCAATCTCGATAGTTACATCCCCCGTCTCCTTGAGCTCCAACCGGCGGGATTCCACCATCTCTAAGGCACCTTCTACCAATTGATTCAGGTTCACCACTTCGAAAGCACGAGACGCCCTCACCCCAGCGAAGTCCTGGAGTCGTCGCACTGTCTTAGCAGCATCTAGAGCGGTCTGCTCGATGACCCGGACGCTCTTTATCATCTTGTCGCCTTCCTCATACTCCAAAGCCAACTGGGCCCGGCCCAGGATGATGGCTAAGATGTTATTGAAGTCATGAGCCACTCCACCAGCCATCTCGCCCAACGCCCTCAGCTTCTCCGACTGCACCATGTAATCCTGTGCCGCCTTAAGCTCCTCGTAGGCTCTCTCCAGCTCCGCTTCGTGTTCCTTCACCTGGATAAATAACCTGGAGTTCTCTATAGCCGCAGCTATCTGAGCCGCCACCTGCTCCAGGATCTCCCGCTCCCTCTCGCCATAGGCATTGGGATGCCGGCTGATGAGGTGAAAGGTGCCGAGGACATCGCCCTTTGAGAAGAGGGGGACGCGGATCGCTGACCTCAACCCGCTCCTCAGATGTCCCTCATCGATGGGGAATTGCACCCCCTGGGCAAAATCTGTTTCAATGTTGGTCCGCTTGTTTTCCATAACCCATGCTGTGGCTGTCCCCGCTAAGGGCACAGTGCCCCCCTCGCCCACCCCCGTCTCCACCTCGGTGGAGACGGCAAGGAATCTCAACCTATCCCCCTCCACCAGGGTGATGCTAGTGAGGTCAAAATCGATAATCTTTTTAATCTCGGTGGTAAAGGCTTGGTATGTCTCCCTGATATCCAGGCTGGAGCCGATGATCCTGGATACCTCGCTGCTCACCGCCAGCCGCTGCGCCCTCTCCTTGACCTCCTGGTAAAGGTTAGCGTTCTCAATGGCGACCCCCGCCTGGTCAGCGAGAATCCTCAGCGGCTCTATCTCTAATTCGGTGATCTCCTCCCGCTCGGTGAAAGCAACGATGCTGCCCATGTACTTATCCCTGGCAAAGAAGGGCACAATTACCATTGTCTTCACCCCGATGAGCTCCTGCACGGCATTACATTCATCCCTGGTGAACGGGGGCTCGGCTATCTCATAAAGGTGGTGCGCGATCACCACTCTACCCTCCAGCACTTCATCCAGAGCATGGCTATACCCTTTCATAACTGGAAACTCCGTCTCGGTCCATGTCTGGTCCACGGCCCGCTCCACCTCGCCGACCACTCTCGATTCCTCTCCCGATTCCACTTTGGTGGAATACACCGCTGCCCGATGAACATTCCTCTCCTCGTCCACTACAAACATCAACGTATGGTCGAATCCCAGGTTAACCACCACCCCATCTGAGACCTGCTGCAATACCTCACTTACTTCCAGGGTGCCCTGGATGGTAGCGGTTACCTTTTGCAACGCCAGGAGCTGATTTGTTCTTTGCTCCAGTTGCTCCTTCCTCTTTACTAGCGCCTCCTCCATGCGCTTGCGCTCGGTGATATCCATGGTAATAATGCCCAGGCCATCACCTACCTTGAAAGCCCTCACCGCCAGGTGCACCTCTCCAAGTTTGGGGTGAGGAACAATGTCCTCAGCGAAGAAGGGCTTCCCGGTCTTGATAACTTTCAGATACTGATCGTATCTACCTCTTTCTTTAACATGAGGTTCCAGTTCCAGCATGCTTTTCCCGATGAAATCCTCTTTCTTTGCCTCATCAGGAAGACGAATCAATGGATATCTCACTGTAGCTTCATTGAGATCAACCAGGTTGAGCTCTGAATCCCAAATGGTGAAGAAGTCGGTTGCTGACTCCATAAAGCGGCGCAGCTTTTCCTCGCTCTCCCGCAGCGCCTCCTCCATCCGCTTGCGCTCGGTGATGTCAATGGCTATCCCTAGAAGACCAGTAACTTTGCCATCTACATCAAGAATCGGTACTTTGCTTGTCTGAGCCCATCGCGTTCCTTCTGGCGTAGTGAAAGGTTCAATAACGCCATGTCTGGGCTGACCACTTTCTATTACTTCTCTGTCGTCTCTTTTCATATCCTCGGCCTGTTTTGGATAAAGGTCGTCTGTTGTCTTTCCCAGTACTTCTTCATATGACAGGCCCAGGGTATTAATAAACATATCGTTACAATGTATTAGCCTATCGTTGGTATCCTTGTAAAAGACAAGTCCCGGCATAGTGCGTATGAGTGTATCTAATTCCATTTCGCTTTGGCGTAAAGCTTCCTCCGCCCGCTTGCGCTCGGTGATATCCATGGTAATGATGCCCAGGCCATCACCTACCTTGAAAGCCCTCACCGCCAGGTGTACATCCCCAAGTTTGGGGTAAGGAACAACGTCCTCAGCGAAGAAGGGCTTCCCGGTCTTGATAACTTCCAGATACTGGTCGTATATGCCTCTTTCCTTAACACCGGGGTCCAGGTCTAGCATGCTTTTCCCGATGAAATCCTCTTTCTTTGCCCCAGCGGGAAGAGGAATCAATGGATACCTCACTGTAGCTTCATTGACGTCAACCAAATTGAGCTCTGAATCCCAAATGGTGAAGAAGTCGGTTGCTGAGTCCATAAAGCGGCGTAGCTTTTCCTGGCTCTCCCGCGCCGCTTCCTCCGCCCGCTTGCGCTCGGTGATGTCCGTGACAATACCTCGAAATCCGATCGGCTCACCTTCTGAATTCCGTTTCAGGGAAACGGAGGCTTCAATAAATCTCTTTGTGCCATCCTTTCTTGTGATCTCCCAACCGAATTCTTTGCTAGGTTTACCCGTTGTGTATACTCGATTGAATGCTTGATACACTTTCTTGGCATTCTCTTTATCCATGTACTGCCTGTTATTCATACCTATCATTTCGTCTCGGGAATATCCAATTATTCCACACAAAGGATCATTGAAGAAAGTGAAGTTCCCGGCAATGTCTACCTCAAAGTAACCATCTTCGATGTCTTCGAGAATGGTCCTGTATTTCTCCTTGCTCTCCCGCAGAGCCTGTTCCATGCGGTTGTGCTCGCGGCGTATCTCTGCTTCGCGCAACTCCCGTGCAACAACGGGGACGAGTCGCGATAGATTGCCTTTCATGACATAGTCACGGGCGCCGGCTCGCATTGCTGCCACCACCGCCTCCTCGCCGATGGCGCCGGAGACGATTATGAAGGGCAGGTCGAGCCCTTTTTCCCGCACAATTGTCAACGCGGCAGGCATACTGAAGCGCGGCATGGCGTGATCGGATAGAACGATATCCCATGTCTGCCCATCGAGCGCCGTATTCATGGCTTCGGGTGTTTCGACCCGTTCTGACGTCGGGTCGTAGCCGCCACGCCGCAGCTCATGCAGCATTAATACAGCGTCGTCTTCCGAATCCTCAACGATCAATACGCGAAGTGGTGTGCTCATCTAAGCAGTCCTCACCTTTAAGCCATCTCTACCTTCGGCGGAGCAACGTTCAATACCAGCCAGTACAGCCCCAGGTGCTGTACCGCTTTACGGAATTGGACGAAGTCCACAGGTTTACGAATGTAGCTATTGGCGCCCAAGTTGTAGCCCCGAGTCAGGTCACGCTCCTCTCTCGATGCGGTGAGTATGACCACGGGGAGGAGCTTTGTCCGCTTGTCGGCGCGGATGCGTCGCAATACCTCCAGGCCATCTATCTTGGGCAGCTTCAGATCCAGCAGAGTAAGCTCCGGCATAACGCTGGTGTCACGACCAGAGTAGCTGCCCTCACCAAACAAATAATCGAGCGCTTCGACCCCATCGCGTGCCACCACTATTTCGTTCAGGATGTTGCTTTTCTCGAGTGCACGCAAGGTCAGCGCCTCGTCATCGGGTTCGTCTTCCACCAGCAGGATGATTTTTTTGTCCATTTGGCACCTCTTTCTTAGTTAAAGTGTGAAGTAAAATGTAGCACCTTGCCCCACTGCGCTTTCGGCCCAGATGTCGCCGCCGTGGCGATGAATTATGCGCTGTACAGTAGCCAGGCCGATTCCAGCGCCCTCGAATTCGCTGTGTGAGTGCAGGCGCTGGAAGGCACCGAATAGTTTATCAGCATAGGCCATGTCGAAGCCAACGCCGTTATCGCGCACGAAATACGCAGGTTGGCCGTTGGTCTCAGCGTAACCGAATTCTATCCTGACACGTCCCCGTTTCTTGGCGAACTTCCACGAGTTACCGAGCAGGTTCTCCAGCGCCACCTGTAGCAGGTGCGCATCGCCTTTAGCCACCAAACCCAGGGCGATGGTGAACGCCACGTCGCGTTCCGGTTGACTCTGCTGAAGCTCCATTGCGATCGTCTGCGCCAGCGCACTGAGATCGACCGTTTCATAGCGCATCTTGCCGCGTGTCAAGCGTGAGAGATTTAGAAGATCATCAATAAGCTGCGCCATGCGCTGGCTGGCTGAGCGCACGCGCTGGAGGTAGTTCTTGCCTTCGTCATCCAGCTTGTCGGTGTAGTCTTCCAACAGCACCTGGCTGAAGCCGTCGATGCTGCGCAAAGGGGCCCGCAGGTCATGTGACACCGAGTATGCAAAGGCTTCCAGTTCCTTGTTGACCGCCTGGAGTTGCCTGGTCCGTTCAACAACTCGCTGCTCAAGCTCTTCATTCAGTCTGCGGATTTCTTCCTCCGCCTGCTTGCGCTCGGTGATGTCGCGCATATTAAGAACTATGCCCGCCATTGCCGGATCATCGATAAGATTGTTGCCTACCACCTCAAAGGTGCGCCACGAGCCGTCTTTGTGCTGAAGACGTAACTCTGTGTGTACAATGGCAATCTTGTTTTCGAGCAATTGAAGGAAGGCCTCCGTCACTTTTGTAATATCATCGGGGTGACAAAAATCGGAAGGATTCTTGCCAATCCTGTCTTCTGCTTTACGTCCCATCATACGCTCCATTGATGGGCTTTGGTAACGTATGGTTATGTCGGGGTTCAAAATCACGATGGCGTCTTGTGCGTTTTCAATGAGCGACCGAAACTGCTCCTCGCTCTTTCGTAGCGCGTCCTCCGCCCGCCTTCGCTCCGTGATGTCACGCGTCACCCCCTGAATCCCAACAGCCTGGCCATCCGGGTCACGCAGGGAGGTCAGTTTCACCTCTGTCCACACTGTCGAGCCGTCCTTGCACCTCATCTCCAGCTCCAACACCCGTGACCTCAATAGGTCCTTTTGTTCCATATTTTCTGTGGCCAGCTCCTCGGCCCAAGTCTTCATAGCGACCTCAAAAGATTCGGGGGTCAAGGTTTGTTCTATTGATTGGGGCATCACTTCCTCAGCGCTGTAGCCTCGCAGACTGGTGACCGAGGGGCTGATGTAGGTATAATGTAGGTCCATATCCATGGTAAAGATGACATCCGTCGCGTTCTCAGCCAGCAGACGGTAGTGTTCCTCACTCTTTCGCAGCGCCTCCTCCGCCTGCTTGTGCTCGGTGATGTCCCTTACGATTCCGATGAAGCCAACTGGATTACCGGAAGCATCCTTTAACATCTTTGCGTTTACTTCGGCGGGGAATTCAGAGCCGTCGGTCCTTACAACAGTGTATTCCAGACTCGCAACTGACCCCTGCTCCAGAGCTCTCTTCATGTTGACCATCGCCGTTCTGTCAATGTCGGGGGCAACGAACTCAAAGGCATTTTCCCCCAAGATCTCATCCTTGGAGCTAAACCCGTGCATCTCCAGCATTCTTTCATTGGCTTCCGTGTAGGCACCATTCAAGTCGATAGCGAATATGCCATCGGTAACGGACTCAAACAGATTGCGTATTTTTTCTTGCGACTCCTGCAGCGCCTCCTCCGCCCACTTGCGCTCGGTGATGTCGCGGACAATACCTCGAAACCCGATTAGCTCACCTTCTGAATTCCTTTTCAGGGAAACGGAGGCTTCAGTAAATCTCTTTGTGCCATCCTTTCTGATGATCTCCCAACCAAATTCTTTGCTAGTTTTCCCCGTGGTGTATACTCGATTGAATGCTTTATACACTTTCTTGGCATTCTCTTTATCCATGTACTGCCTGTTATTCATACCCATCATTTCGTCTCTGGAATATCCGATTATTCCACACAAAGGATCATTGAAGAAAGTGAAGTTTCCGGCAATGTCTACTTCAAAGTAACCATCTTCTATGTCTTCGAGAACGGTCCTGTATTTCTCTTCGCTCTCCCGCAACGCCTCCTCCGCCCGCTTGCGCTCGGTGATGTCTACCCCCGAAATAAGAATACCGGTAGGTTGATCTTTTTCATATAATACCAACTGTCCGCTTGTAAGTAATATTGTGCGAGTCGATCCATCTTTGGCATATATATCGATGTCAGCCTCCGGAGTGTATTCGTCCCTAAGACTTCTCTCCATCAGCATAGCCGCTTTTTCCCTATGTTCCGGAGTAATGAACTCCAGTGCGTCCATCCCCAGATATTCGTCCTTCGAATAACCGAACGCCTCTTGCGCCGCTCTATTAGCATCCGCTATTCTCCCGTCCATTCCGAATATCAGGCTTATAGCTGAGCTTCCCTCGTAGAGAAACCTGTATTTTCCCTCGCTCTCCCGCAGAGCTTCCTCCGCCCTCTTGCGCTCAGCGATGTCCCTCAACACCACAGCGTAGCTAGGTTTGCCTTCATAGGTGATCTCCCTCATGCTAGCCTCGATGGGAATCCTCCGCCCGTCTTCTGTCAAATACACGTATTCCTGAATAGGGGGTACTTTCCCTCCGCCAGTGAGCGTTTCATAGGTTTGCCTTGCTTGCTCCTGCGACTCAGGGGCCAGAAATCTCCAGTAATTCTCCCCAATTAGCTTCTCCACAGGTATTCCTATAACTTCAGCGCATCTTCTATTGGCAAACCTTATCCGCCCACCACGGAATACCAAATAGCCCTCTTCCATGTGATCGACCAAAGCCCGGTTTTTCTCCTCCGACTCCCGCATAGCCTGTTCCATGCGCTTGTGCTCGGTGATGTCACGGACAATGGCAACGAATCCGGTGGGATCTCCGGAGCTATCACGCAGCACACTGACGCTTAGATCAGCATCATATGCTCTACCAGACGTGGGCGCGATCTCATACCTCATCCTTTCCGTTCTGGTCTCCCCTTTGAGTACCTTCATCCCCGCATCCATGGTCTTAAGACCGTCTTCATCCGACATAAGCCCAAAACCATCTTGACCAATAAGCTCTTCCCTATTCAACCCAGACATGCGAAGCAACGCCTCATTCACGTCTACAATTTTGCCTTCCAAATCAGTGACGACAACCCCCTCGCTAATGGATTCAAACATAACACGCAGTTTTTCCTCCGACTCCCGCAGCGCCTCATCCGCCTGCTTGCGCTCGGTGATGTCCCTTATAACGCTAATGAATCCCGCTGGATTTCCGGTACTATCACGCAGCACAGAGCCGCTCGCCTCAGCAGCAAATTCTCCCCCGTCCTTGTCCACAAACGTATACTCCCTTGCGGCACCATACCCCCCATCTACTGCCTTCATCATATCCTCAATGGCCTTAGCACGGTCTTTCTCAACAATAAACTGAAGGCCGTTTCGCCCAATAAGCTCTTCCTTACGGCTGTATCCTGACATGCGAAGCAACGCCTCATTCGCTTCTACGATATTGCCTTCCAAATCAGTGACGGTAATTCCCTCTCCAATAGCTTCAAACATAAAACGCAGTTTTTCCTCCGACTGCCGCAGCACCTGCTCAGCCCGCTTGCGCTCGGAAGGGATAACCTCCCTATTATGAAGGCGATGACTGGCCATCAAGCTATTTCCTTTCCTTTATCATATTTATGAGAGCGTCTGTTATTTCAGGGTCAAATTTTGCGCCCTTCTCCTCCAGCAGCTTAGCGACGGCGTCCTCTCTAGAAAGCGCTGGTCGCCAAGGGCGAGGGGATGTCATGGCATCATACGCATCGCATAAAGACACTACTCGGAGGCCGCTGTTTATTTGCTTACCCGAAAGACCGTCCGGGTAGCCACTACCATCCAAGCGTTCATGATGATGCCTTACAATGTAGCTAGCCTCCGATAGGAAGCGCAGTGGGCTCAGCATCTCTCCCCCGATCACCGGGTGAAGTTTCATCATATCCCACTCTTGGGGGGTAAGTTCGCCAGGCATATTCAGAATTGACTCGCTGACCCCGATCATCCCAATGTCGTGAACCATGGCCCCCTGTTTTATCGCTTTTATCTCTGCCTCGCTCAGGGAAATCGCCGACGCTAGCTGCTCGCTCAGCTCAGCTACCTTTTTCATATGCCCCTGGGTGCAGAGGCTCCTGCTATCGACCCAGGAGGCTATGGAACAAAGTACTCGAAATGAGCCATCCTCCAGCTCAGTGAATAGCTGACGGCTCTTTATCAAGGCACCAGTCTGAGTAGCCAGGATGGTCAGTAGCTCCAGATCCCCTTCGCCAAATAATCTGGGTGCTCCCTCTCGAAAGACATTAAACAACCCGAGAACCTCGCTATCGCACCTTATCGGGAGCAATAGTATTTCCATGCCTTTAGCCTTGGGGGGCAGGAAGTCGCGATTAGGGGAGTGGGGGCTGACCCGCTCAAAGAGGGGGTGCTGTTCTACATCGGTAAAAAGTACCGCCTCCTCCATGTCCTTAATCCCAGACGTGATGCCTCTTTCTACTAGTGCGTTGGCAAATCGGGCGACAATCTCCCATGACCCAGCAGCAACTGCAATGACCAAACCGCGCTTCAAGCTATCGAATAGGAGGATAGCACCACCACTTGACTTTGTCTGACTGATCCCGCTATCGAGAATAAATTTCAGCACCTCACTCTGATCCTGGATTTTGACCATGGACTGGCTTACCTTGTATAGCCCAACCAGCTCTTTGAGCCGGATGTTCTCATCTCCAAGCCTCTTTCGCTCTAGTGCCTTGGCCACGGCAGTGCAGATCTCAGTGCGATCGAAGGGCTTAACGATGTAGTCATACGCCCCGTGTTGAATTGCTGCCCGCGCCGTTTCAATACTGGCATAAGCGGTGACGAGCACGAGCACGGTATCCGGGCTCGCCTCCTGAAATGCTTTAATCAGCTCCAAGCCTCCCATATTGGGCATAACGATATCGGTCACAAGCAGGTCAAAAGCCTGGTGCGCCAGCTGCAAGGCTTCTTCCCCACTGCCCACAGCCACTACCTCATACCCGTCATGGTCAAGGATATCCTTCATCATCTCCAGCTCCGCAGGCTGGTCATCAACGATAAGAATTTTATCCTGTTTCATCACTTACCAATCCCATAGAGCAATATTTAGCTGAGTACCAACTACTCAACATCCTTCAGCAGCCTTGCCATCTCATCCGAAAGAACTTGCTTGCTGAACGGCTTGGCAATAACACCATCGACGCCGCTTTCGTTCCTCTGCTCGCTATCAAGCTGAACCCCCCATCCAGTGATAAGAACCACTGGCGTACCTGGGCTCTTCTGCTTGACCGCTTTAGCCACCTCCCAGCCTGAGATATCGGGCATTCCCAGGTCGGTAATTACCAGGTCATAGTCACCCTGCTCAAACCGGGTGATGGCCTCCTGTCCCTGAGAAACTACCGTTACCTCGTTCCCAATCTGGTCGAGCATCAATTCAAGAACTTCGCTGACCTCGGGATCGTCATCGACCAACAGTATTTTCGCCTTCCTTGGAGAAGAAGGGGAACCGGGGGAAGACTCGTTTTTCATCACTTTACCTCCTAGCGGCAACCTAACATAAAAGGTAGACCCATTGCCCAAGCTGCTTTCCACATCGACGTTTCCGCCATGCCTGGTGATAATACCATAGGTTATACTAAGCCCCAGACCCATACCATCGGGGCCTTTGGTAGTAAAGAAGGGATCGAAAATATTAGCTATCATCTTATCCGGAATTCCGACACCGGTGTCGGCAACAGAGAGAACCACCTGGTTATCCTCCTGCCACGCTTTGATGGTCAGCTTGCCCCCCTCAGGCATAGCATCCACGGCATTAAAGATGATATTGAGCAGTGCCTCCCTCAGCTCCGCTGTGTCTCCCCACACCGAGTTTACCGTATTTAAGTCTATGCCAACCTCTATATCCACGCCGTCTTTTTCCCTGCCTTCCCTCAAGCGGGTCTCCGCCATCTGTAATGCGCTCCTCACCAAATGGCTCACGTCGACCTGGTCGAAATCCTTATCCGTTCTCACCCTGGTAAACTCCTGAAGCCGTCGCACCGTCTTGGCCGCATCAAGGGCTGCTTGCTCGATTGCGAGTAGACTTTTCTTGAGACTTGGATCCTCTACGCCATCCAGAGCCAACTGCGCCCGACCCAAAATGACGGACAAGACGTTGTTGAAGTCATGGGCCACCCCTCCCGCCATCTCACCCAACGCCCTGAGCTTCTCCGACCGCACCATGTACTCCTGGGCCACGTTCAGTTCCTCGTAGGCTCGCTTCGCCTCCTCGTAAGCTCGCTTTGCCTCCTCATAAAGTAGTGCGTTCTTGATCGCCACTGCCACCTGGCCCGCAATCTGCTCCAGGAGGATTTTCTGCTTCTTATCCGCGTAGGCATTGGGGTGACGGCTGGTCAGGTTCAGGGTGCCAAAGACCTCCCCCTTGTAGAAGAGCGGCACCCGGATCGCCGACCTCAGCCCGTCCCGCAGATGGGTTTCATCCACAGGGAACTGCCTATCCTGGGCAAAGTCGTTCTCGACGTTAGTGCTCCTATTTTCAATAACCCATCCCGCAACCGACTTCTTAAGGGGAATGGTGACCCCCCTACCCAACTCTGTGGGCACCTCCGAAGACACGGCCAGAAACCTCAGGTTGTCTCCCTCCGGTAATGCAATGCTGATGCGGTCAAAATCGACCAGATTTCTTAACGCGGCGGTAAAGGTATCATATACATCCGTCATGTCCAGACTCAATCCAATAGCCCTGGATAGCCTGTTTACCATGTCCATCCACTCCGCCCTATCCTTAGTTTCCTGGTATAGTCGCGTATTCTCAATAGCGACCGCCGCCTGATTGGCCACAGTGTAAATGAACTCGAGGTCGTCAACGCTGTACATCTTTTGTAAGCGTTTTGGGCCGAGCAAGATCACCCCGATCAGGTTATCCTTGACCTTCACCGGAACCAGCACCCTGGTTTCCAGTTCCGCCAATTGCTCCCGCTCGAATTTCCACATTGCACGAAGCTGGGGCACCCGCTCCAGGTCCCCCGCAGTTAAGCAGCGATCTGCTTTAGTCAGGTATGCCACCGCCGGGTTGTCGCTATCCAGATGCATTTGGCTCACTGCTGTGTTGTCGTAGCCCCGCAGCGCCCGGGGCAGGTATCGCTTTTCCTCCTCATCCAATAAGAACAAGCCGCCTTTTCCTACGTTCATCGTTCGCATCAGGTTGTCAATGAGCCAGCTTGCCTGTTTCTCAAGGTCAGGCATGTTGCTCAGGGCACGGCTGGTACTCTTGAGGACATGCCGGTAATCGCTGTGCTCCCCAGCGAATATCCCACCCATCGACCCTCGCACCAACCGATACAGCAGTGGCAAGGCGATGGCGAGGAGAACCGTGATGATGCCCGCCAGGCCCCAATTCATCAGATCAAAAGTATTACTGGCGGCGAGCCAAGCTATGCCTACCAGAAGGAGAATGCCGGCGATAATCAGGGTTTGGATGGCATAACGCAGCCCGCTTCTGAAGACGACATTAATATCGAGAAGCCTATATCTAAGAATAGCGTATGAGAGCAGGCAGGCGTTGATCACGTTGCCTGCATGGTCAATGGGGTACCACTTCCATCCAGGGAGTAAGGTTGTGAGTGAGAGCACGCCGGCGATGATTATACCCGCTAGTGGGTAGGCGATCCGGTTACGGGTAAAGGGATCCTTTTCCCTGCGATATCCCTGTACCAAATTGAACAGCGATGCTGCGGTAAAGACAAAGGCAACGGTCATCATAGCATAGGTAGCCATCCCCAGCTCAAGATGATAGACCCCTTCACTCCAGTAGGCACTCTCTACAATATAACCCTGGGTGGCTGTAATAGCCGCCACAATGCACAGGCCATAGCCCAGGGAGAGCCATAACCTGGGAACAGATCTGCCAAGGAAGAGGCGCACAAAATGAAACAGGGCCACAGAGGCAAAAAGACCGCCTATAATTAAAAAGTTATTCCAGAAATAGGCGCTCATAAAGGGGAAATTGGCGTACGCCATAAAGGCGCCAAAGCTCCACATCATGAGCCAAAATACATACCAGATAAAGAGCTGATTGACCCTTGTACCCCGGCTCTGCCTCCCTACTATGGCAATGAGCACAGCATATATAGATAAAGCTATTAAAGGTACTATCGCCACAAAGTGCATACTCATTTAAACGATCCTCTTAATTTAGCGGGTCAGCGTCGCTCCCATCAGCCTATGTGTAACCTCATCTGAGGCATTTATTTGTGGTGGCTTCAGGTGAGCAAGGTCAGCCCCGGCAGCCTGCCGCTCCAATATATATCGGGCAAATGCCCCCTCCGGTAATAAGGTTACTCGCAATGGCTGCCAGCCCAGCATCTGCTCCAGCTCACCCCAGTCGCTGCTTACTTCCTTCAAGCTTCGATGAACGGCAAGCCCGACTTCCTCTGCTGTCTGGTTTTGCCGCTTCAACTCTATATATAAATGAAGGATAGGTTCACTCCCTTGCACTTCCTTGCGCACCGTCCACCCGTTGTAACCTATCCCCGAGTTTTCTATCGCCTGCCATAGCGTTTTCTCGGTGAGGCGGGTAAAACCGCCGATATCGAGGATGCCATCGCAGCGGCCGTAAAAGGCTACTTGCGGCAGATTTATGTTCAGCTCTTCATTGCGCAGCGCTGTTATCTCGAGCCAATCGCCGATCCGGTAGCGGATAAATGGTCCCCCCTGAAGGCTGGTAAACACCATTTCATATATCTTTCCCGCCTCCACCTCGTCCAGGAGCAGGGTGCGCGGCCGATAGCTCCGGTCCCTCTCCGATCTTTGATGCTCCTCCTCAGGAATGAACTCGTAGAAACCGATAGTGGGGACAAAGATCATACCCTTGTAGTCCCATGTCTGCAGGGCAGTCATAAGCATCTCTGTGGAAGCGTACATCTCGAAGGGGTATCTGCCCCAATAATACTTTAGCTTCTCTCTCAGGATGCTGGTGTCCATGCCGGCAGTGAGTAGCGCTTTGAGGTTCCATATATCCCGGGGTAGTGGCGGTCGCCCTGCCAGCTTGCTTTTAACCAGCCCCTTGGCCAGGCGAGGTATAGCCCTGGGACGGGAACGCATGGCAGAAAGGCTGGTGGCCGTCCCCTGGCTGAACTGCTCCCCTATGCCCACCAGGACGCTGGAAATGGCAAAAACGACATCCAGCCCCTCTGTCAGGGCCAAAGAGTAGCCCTCCCGTATTCTCTCGATAAAGTCCAACTGCTCTGCTTTATCCTTGGAAGGCATTACATGAAAGTTGAACTCATCGTCAAGTAGGCCACCCATCGCCCCGGAGGCATAGGGGGGAGGAGCCAAGCCATAGAGAAGCTTATCGTGATCTCTGATGATAAACTGCCCTCTCCTCTTAGCCGAGGAAAAGGCTAACATAGCGACGACGTAAAATCCTACCTCTTTATACAGCCTCTCGGTGACCGGGACCCATTTGGCAGGGTACTCTCCCGACCTTCCCGAGGTCCGCTGCCACAATATGGGTTTCTCAGGCAGAACATCCTCCCTTTTATCCAGCAGGTAGGGAACATAGTCTTTATAGGTAGTCAAGGGAACCTTCTGGAGAAACTCTTGCACGCTGGTGGGCTTCATCCCCCACAGCAGCTTATGTCCCAGCTCGCAATCTTGAAGCAACCTCAGTTGCTCCAAGAGCAGATGCCCCTGGGTTTCAACGAACTCGTCAACGCTAAAATCGATGAAGCCACAGTACTTCTGCCAGATCTCACTCTTCTTGCCCCGGCGGATGAGCTCCCTAGCAGTGCTCATCTTGAAGCCTCCCTCGCCCTCAGAGTTTCAAAACAGATAAGAGTTTCCCCGGCGGGGATCCTCCTCACCAATACCCAGTCGAAAAGGTAGACTATTAGAGAAATTACGATTCCAGCGATCAGTGCGCCCACGCTATCCCACCCCTATCCTTGGCGGCTTGTCACCTCACCCTGACCACTGCATTGAGAACCTCAACGATATCACTTACCCGGAAGGGCTTTCGAATGAGAAACAAGGGGCCCAGCGACATCGCATCCATGGCTATGGGATCATCACCGTAGCCGGTGATGATGACCACCACCGCTTTCTTATCCTTTTCCTTTATCGCGGAGAGGGCCTCCACACCACTCATCCCCGGTAACACCAGGTCCAAGAAAATCAGGTCGAAGTGCTGCTTTTCCAACTCCTCAAGAGCCTGCTCCCCACTCCCCACACCAACCACTTTAAACCCTTTCCGTGAAATAACCTCGTTCAGCATCTCTACCATCTCGGGGTCGTCATCAACGACAAGCACATTCCCTTCAACCACCGTTGCCTGTTTAGCGATCCAATCATCCAGGAGGTCCTTTCGGAACCTCCAGTTCCCCCCTATCTTTGATGCGGGGATGCGGCCTCGCTGCGATAGCTTATATATCGTCATGTAGTTCAGTTTTAGATACTCCGCTGCTTCTTTAGTAGTCATTACATCACTCATAAGTCAAACCCCCTGCCTTTCTTCCGCATATGCTATCATATTTTATCTTATTTTTACTAAAAATATACTACGCTTTCCTCGATTTGTCAAGAGATGCTTCGTAATCTTATCTTAATCAACTAAAGGGAAGGCGTCGCCCCGCTTGACATCCTCCATCTCTAGTGATAGCTTTAACCCCAAGCTAACCCAATTATCTCCCAAGTTATAAAAAGGGGAGGTCTGTAATAGAGTTTAGTACTACGCCAGATTGCGGTGATAGAAGCAACGTTTGACTAAAAAGAATAGTTACGACAGAGGAGGAAGAATGGAAACTCTATATAAGAGGATATTTTCCAGAAATATAGGAATCTTGACAGAATCAGAGCAGGACAAACTCAGGGACTCTACCATAGCGATCGCGGGCGCTGGAGGTGTGGGAGGTTTGCTGGCGGAAAGGCTTATAAGAGTTGGCGTGGGGCAATTGAAGATTGTTGACCCTGAGGCTTTCGAAGAAAGCAACCTCAACAGACAGTTCTCTTCATCCATGCTTAATCTGGGTAAAAATAAGGCAGAGGCCGTATTTATGCAAATTAAAGACATCAATCCCGAGGCCAATATCCATTATAGTAAGTCTGGCATAACAACGGAAAGCGATGCCCGTCTCCTGGTAAATGATTGCGATTTAGTAATCGACGAAATGGACTTTGGATTGTTTAGAGAGTCTATTCTTCTACAAAGAGCTGCCCGACGAAGGGGAATATACTATATTTTCACCAGCGCCATAGGCTTTGGGGCCCTGATAGCCATTTTTGACCCTGAAGGGTATACCCTCGAGGAGTATGACAACTTGCCCCGGGATGTAGATTTGAACGATGTTGATCAGCTAACGGTTCCTCTAGAAAGAATCTGTCCCGTCATGCCTTCATACTTCACAGGTGATATCATGCAAGAAATGGGTGATATCGTCGAAGAAATCGTTAGTGGCAAAAGACCGGGACCGACCACCAGCATAGGAGTCGGACTAGCTTCAATCTTGGCTGCAAATGAGGCGGTCAATATAATTTTGCGGAGAAGAGACATAGCCACCGCCCCTGAGTACACATACATTGACTTATTGGACCGGAAGTTCATTGTGGGAACCATATCATAATCTAGGCTTCGCTTGACATTCTCCCTACCTCGTGATAAATTTAACAAGTGCAAAACAAGCCTTAGAAAGGGGGATATTCTATGCCCAACATGATCGTTTGCGTAAAACAGATAGCGGATCCGGAGGCGCCGCCGGGTAGTTTCAAGGTTGACGAGGCGGCGAAGAGGGCAATCCCTGCGGCCGGTGTATCGCAGGTGGTTAGCCCCTTCGATGAGCAGGCGGTGGAGGCGGCGCTGCGGATCAAGGATGCTCACGGCGGCAAGATCACTGTGTTGAGCCTGGGCAAGGATTTTGTCATGGATGTAATTAAAAAGCCACTATCCATGGGCGCCGATGAGCTGATCCTGCTCCAGGACCCCGCCTTCGAAAGCAACGACAGCCACGCCACAGCCTATGCCCTGGCGATGGCAATTAAGAAGGTGGGGGAGTATGACCTGATCTTTTGTGGCCGCCAGGCAGCGGACTGGGATGCCGGTCAGGTGGGTTCCGGCATCGCCGAGCTGCTGGCGATACCCAGCATCACCCCGGCCCAGAAAGTGGAGCTGGTTGACAGCAAGATAAAGGTGGAACGGGTGGTCACCGATGGCTACGAGGTAATTGAAGCATCTCCCCCGCTGCTGATCACGGTATCAAACGAGCTTGGCGAGCCTCGGTATCCAAAGCTTAAAGGGATTATGGCGGCAGCGAAGAAAGAGGTGCCCACCTGGAATGCGCAGGATATCGGCGCTGATCCGGCAAAGCTTGGTGCCGCCGGAGCACGAGCCAAACTGCTCAAGCTATTCATCCCGGTTAAAGAAGGAAAGTGCGAAATCATCGAGGGGGAGAATCTCGAGGAGGCAGCAGTCAATCTGGCGCTGAAACTCAGAGAGACCAGGCTAATATAGAGGAGGTTAAATTTATGGCTGAATATAAAGGGGTAATGGTCTGCGGCGAGATCGGCGATGGGAAGCTGGCGGCAAGCACTCTGGAGCTTCTCGGCGGTGGCCGGAAGCTTGCCGATAAACTAGGTGAAGAGCTCTCTGTAGTTTTAATTGGCAGCGGCCTTGGTGACCTGGGCAAAGAGGCGATCGCCTTTGGGGCAGACAAGGTATATATCGTTGATGACCCCCTGCTTAAAAACTATCAGACGGACGCCTACGTGGCGGTAATGGAAAAGGTGGTGAAGCAGGTTGCGCCAAATATCCTGCTCCTGGGAACGACACCGATGGGGCGCGACCTGGCACCAAGGCTAGCCTTCAGGCTGGATACCGCAGTCTCTATGGACTGCGTGGCACTCGATATTGACCCCGATTCCAAGCTCCTGCTCCAGACACGACCCGTCTACGGCGGGAATGCTAAGGCGGTTTACGTCTGCGAGGATACCAAACCTCAAATGGCCGCGGTGAGGGCAAAGGCGCTGGATCCCCTGGAACGGGATGATGCCCGGAAGGGGGAGGTTAGTACCATCGAGGCCGGGCTTGACCCCTCAATTATCAGGACTAAGGTTGTCGATACGGTGAAGGAGGAGGTTGCGGGTGTCAAGCTAGAGGATGCTGATGTGGTGGTCACTGGCGGACGCGGTATGGGCAGTACCGAAGGCTTCAAGGAACTGGAACCGCTGGCCAAGGCCCTGGGTGCAGCCATCGGGGCCACCAGGCCGCCTTGCGATAACGGCTGGGTACCAGCATCGCTCCAAGTGGGTCTCACCGGAAAGATCGTGAGCCCCACTCTATATATTGCCGTGGCCCTGTCCGGCTCCAGCCAGCACATCGCGGGGTGTTCCGGCGCCAAGAACATCATCGCCATAAACAAGGACCCCGATGCCAACATATTCAAGGAGGCCCGCTTCGGGGTTGTCGGCGACTACAAAAAGGTGCTCCCCGCCTTCACCGCAAAGGTGAAGGAGCTCCTCGGATAAGTAAAAATATCGGCCCGCATAAAAGGGGCAGCCTGACTTTGAGGGTGCCCCTTCTTTATATTAGACATTGGATTCGAATCCTGTTCGGGGATGTGGAAGAGTCAAGTTCACAGAAGCAGTTGCAGAAAAGATATTGGGGAATGTTCCGGATGAAAAATGGTTTTGGTGCGTGGATGGACGAGCTTCCACAAACCTGCAAAAGCTAGGTCAGTGTTTAAGGACATGAACGAACAGGCTTTCTGTTATCACTCCAATGAGGTCAACAGCGACTTCAGCAACTGTATAAGTTAGGTCACTGGCGATGTGACCTTGGCAAAGCAGTTGCAGAAGGCAGCCACTCATACTGCTGCCGCCCGTAAGGTCGAGACGATACTTGACTGGCTTAGGTTAAAGCTATATTATTGTGCTCATGAATCCCAGTGAACCTTCAGTGAACGAAAAAGATTTAAAAGGAGAGGAATCTCCTCCGGTTATAAAGCAGCCGTACAACTATAACTTGAGGTGGCTTACTGTATCTGTCACCTTTGTATTGGTTATCACACTAATAGCATCGATAGTAGTGTCCGCTTTATATGTGCCTGAGGTAGCTATATACATTCCAATTATCACAATAGGGCTGGCGCTGGCCCTACAGAAGTATATAGCCAGTTTTTTTGCCTACTTCTATATTAACTTTACCCGAATTTATGACCCAGGGGATCGGATTCGCATGGGAAACATAAAGGGCGATGTGAGAAGAGTGGGGCTGCTCCATACTACACTGGAAGAGGTGGGCGAGGACGAGAAGCTGGGAGGTGAACTCACCGGCAGATTGCTGTATGTGCCCAACCTGGTTATTTTAGACCAGCCAGTGTTGAATTACTCCAAGGATTACTCGATACATGATGAGACCATCTCCTCTGACTACATGTATGACGAGGTTCGCATCCCCATAACAACGGACAGTGATGCTCAGGTGGCCAGCGAGCTTCTAGACAATATTCTAAAAAAGCAGGACAAGGCATGCATTAGGGAAGCGCGCAAGACGTTCAAGAAAGAATACCCCAGGTTCCTCAAAGAGGCTATTTCTGGGCCCCGGGTGCAAGTTTATGTTGAACCGACGCATATCTGGATAAAGGGCAAGTTTGTAGCGCCGCTGAGAGGTCGCAATGCTCTGAGGAGCAAGATCTTGCTGCAGTTTTTCAAAGAGATAAGTGACAGGACTGACATTAAGATGGCATAGGTTATGGTAGAGAAGACATGATGGGAGGCGAAGATTAGTCTCCTCTTGCTTGCTCAGAGAATTATATCTAGAACGAGTACCAAAAAGAAGTCCATCGGGAGCTAATTGTTACCATATGGCAGTAGCTATCTTAAATCAGACCACGTTGACTTCTACTGTTATACCATAACACCATAACACAAAGTCATGGAGTCTATATCCACATGTCAATCTCTCATGGCAGCGGGTCGTGGAGCTGTGGTCTCAGGTTCAAGGATGCGGGTTGGCCGGATACAGGATAGGTGCAGCCTCACATATACAACAATGAAGCTATGTATGCCCATAATTGTGGGGATAGTGAAAAAAGCTCGGGTTTTCCCCTGCCGGGGGAGAAGTTTTCCGTGATTGAAGCCTCTTTAACCCTTATTCCTTCTCTTTCTCCAGTGCGGCGATGACGCGCTGGGCGACGTGGGCCGGCACCTCGTCATAGTGGCTCAGCTCCATCTGGAAGCTGCCCCTCCCCTGGGTCATGGAGCGCAGGTCAATAGCATAGCGCTGGACCTCGGCGAGGGGTGCCTGAGCCTCAATGACGCTCCACCCACCCTGCGGGGTCATCCCCATTACCTTGCCCCGCTTGCTGTTGAGGTCGCCCATAATATCGCCGGTGAAGCTCTCGGGCACGGTTATCCTCATGCTCATTATCGGCTCCAGCAAAACAGGCTGTCCCTCGGAGAGCCCCTTCTTCAGGGCGTGGGCGCCGGCGATCTTGAAGGCCATATCTGAGGAATCGACCGTGTGATATGTGCCATCATAGAGTGTTGCTTTTATGTCAACCACAGGGTACTTCGCCAGCACCCCCTCCTGAAGAGCCCCTAAAACCCCCTTCTCCACGGCAGGGATGTAGTTCTTGGGCACCGCGCCGCCCACGACGCGGTTGCTAAACTCGCAGCCCGTTCCCCTGGACAGTGGCTCCAGCTCCAGGAAGACATGAGCGTACTGACCATGCCCCCCCGTTTGCTTCTTATGCTTATATTCCGCCCTTGCCGAGTTGGTGATTGTCTCTTTATAAGGGACCTTGGGGGTTTCGATCCTTACATTGACCCCGAACTTGCGCAGCATCTTATCCGCCACCACATCCAGGTGGGTTTCTCCCATGCCTGAGAGGATGGTCTCCATGGTATCGGCCTCCCGCCGAACCTGAAGGGAGGGGTCCTCTTCAGCGAGCCGGGAGAGGGATGAACCCAGCTTATCGAGATCCGCCTTGGTCTTGGGGTGCACCGCCATGCTCATGGAGGGCGGGGAGAATTCAATAGCGGGCAGGGCCAGGGGATGGTCTCGCCCAGAGAGTGTATCCCCGGTGCTCGTCTCCGCCAGCTTCGCCACCGCCCCAACATCGCCGGCGACCAGGTGAGGCACGGGTTCTTGCGCCTTTCCCCGAAGTACAAAGAGTTGCCCAATGCGCTCCTGGCGATTCTTGGTGGCGTTCCAGACCGTGGAGTCGCTATAGAGGGTGCCGGCATAGACCCTGAAGTAGGTAAGCTTGCCCACATAGGGGTCGGCACTGGTCTTAAACACCAGGGCAGCCAGGGGGGCAGTAGGATCGGGGGAGATGGTTTCCTCCTGCTTTAGCTGAGTGTTTGTTGCCGAGACTTGGTCTCGATCTTGAGGGGAAGGGAGGTAGTGATTAATGGCATCTAACAGTATGGCAGTGCCCAGGTTCTCCAGTGCTGAGCCTACCAGAACAGGCACCACCTGCCCACTGAGGGTGGCTACACGCAGACCCCGGCGTATCTCCTCCTCGGTGAGAGCCTCCCCCTCCAGGTATTTGGCAATGAGGTTATCGTCTGTTTCCGCCACCGCCTCCACCAGCTTATCACGAAATTCCTCAGCCTGACTCCTGAGGGAATCGGGAATCTCCCCCTCCTGATTCTGGGAATAAGCCTTCATGGTAACCAGGTCGACCACCCCGGTAAAATTCTGCTGAGCACCGATGGGTAGTTCTATGGGCAGGCACCGCTTCCCGAAATTCGCCTGAAGCTCCGCTAAAGCCTTGAGGAAGTCGGCATTTTCCCGATCGATCTTGTTAACGAAGACGAGGCGGGGGATCTTTCGATCCTCGGCATAGTCCCAAACCAGCTCGGTGCCCACCTCCACGCCGGATGCAGCACATACCACGATGACCGCCCCGTCGGCGACGCGCACCGCAGCCCTGACCTCGCCCACAAAATCGGCATAACCCGGGGTGTCAATGAGATTCACCTTGAGCCCCTGCCACTCGCAGGGAACAAGGGAGAGGTAGATGCTGATCTTGCGTTTCACCTCATCAGGGTCGTAGTCCGAGGTAGTGTTCCCCTGGTCCACCTTACCCAAGCGGGTGATCGCCCCCGAGCTGTATAGCATTGCCTCGGAGAGCGTGGTTTTACCAGCACCCGAGTGGGAAAGCAGCACCACATTGCGCATCTGCTCGGTGGTATGTTGCGGCATCGACTATCCCCCTTCCCTCGATCACAATCTTGGTTCCGCCCTCTCCCTGGGCCTTTTCCCGCCTCATTATAACCCCTTGGGAAATAGCTGGCAATGCTCGCTTTTCTGGTAGAAATACGAGATCGTTCAGATAGATAGGTGCCACGTGATATAGTGGATTTCGCTTTATTTGCCATCACCAGGAGCTCTGCTATGAAACAACCTTGGGAACGATTAGAGGAGAAGACATCCACACTACACCGTAAATTTTGCTGGTGCAGAGCTATAAAAGGGAAGGCCCTCAATATAATCGGGGGCGGGGGTCTCTCCGATATATCGGAGCAGAAATACATCTCAGGGCGGGTGGGTGGGAAATAGAAAGATTGCTTCCCCCGAGGCCCTAAATCGTCCGATAAGTAGGACTCTCGCAAGGCGGAGGGCTCGCAATGACAATGAAGGTGTCTCGCCTGTGACAAGCCTCGTAATGACAAGTGAAAGAGTGGCTCGCAATGACGGAGTACTGTCACCCACCTATCCGAACGAGATCATGCTCACTTTTTCTCGTAAAAATGTTGCTTAGACCGATAGTCAAGTGCTATAATCAGCAATACTGCCGCTTAGGGTTTTTTCGAACATTGCAATTGATGAAATTCAAGAGACAGTAAATCTGAAAATCACATGAAGATTGCCTCGTAGCGTAAAAGAGCGAAAAATGAAGCTGAGTCGTGAAGAGGTGGTACACATCGCTGCCCTTTGCCGGTTGGGCCTCTCCGAGGAGGAGCTGGAGAGATTCCAGGAGCAGCTTTCCAACATCCTGGATAATTTCGATATTTTGCAGCAGGTTGATACCAGCGATGTCCCCCCTACCGCATACCCCATCCCCCTGGAGAACGTGGTTCGGGAGGACGAGGTCGCCCCCTCATCACCCCAGAGCGATATCCTCGCCAACGCCCCTCGCCAGGAGGAGGGCTACTTCAGGGTGCGGGCGGTGCTGGAGTAATGAGAACCGCGATCACAAAAATCAGCAGGTGATAGAGGAGTTGACCAAGGAAGTGCTGGAGCACATCGCACAGGTCGAAAAGGGGAGAAGAAGTTGAACCGCTACGACCTGACCATCCACCAGGCTCACCAGCTTCTCAAGAAAAGAGAGGTCTCCGCTTTAGAGCTAACCAAGGCAGTGCTGGAGCACATCGCACAGGTCGAGAAAAAGGTTCACGCCTTTGTTACCGTGACCCAGGATGAGGCCCTTCGCCAGGCAGCTCAGGCCGATGAGCGAATTAAGAGCGACGATCTCACCCCCTTAACCGGTGTACCCGCGCTGATCAAGGACAATATGTGCACCAGGGGGATCGCCACCACCTGCTCCTCGAGGATGCTGAAGAATTTTGTCCCTCCCTACGATGCTACGGTGGTGGTAAAGCTGAGGGATGCTGGCATGGTGATGGTGGGCAAGGGGAACATGGATGAGTTCGCCATGGGCTCATCCAACGAGCACTCGGCCTTTTTTATCACCGCAAACCCCTGGGACTTAGCCCGTGTTCCCGGCGGCTCAAGCGGGGGGCCGGCGGTAGCAGTAGCCACCGGCGAGGCGATCTACGCCCTGGGCTCCGATACCGGGGGGAGCATCCGCCAGCCAGCGGGATTCTGCAATATCGCGGGCTTGAAGCCCACCTACGGCCGGGTCTCAAGATTTGGCCTGGTGGCCTTCGCCAGCTCCCTGGACCAGATCGGGCCGATGACCAGGGATGTTGCCGACTCGGCACTGGTGATGAATGTCATCGCCGGCTATGACCCGAAGGATTCGACATCGGTGAACTATCCCGTTCCCGACTATACCAAATCGCTCATCCCCGATCTCAAGGGGCTTAAGTTGGGCGTCCCCAAGGAATACTTCGTTGAGGGGATGCAAGACGGGGTTCGCCAGGCGATGCGCACCGCTATCGCAAAGCTTGAGGAGCTGGGGGCAACGGTGGATTGGGAGGTGTCGCTGCCCCATACAAAATATGCCCTGGCCGCCTATTATATCATCGCCCCCTCCGAGGCGATGGCAAATCTCGCCCGCTACGACGGGGTAAAGTACGGCTTCTCATATGAAGGAAAGAATATGTGGGATGCTATGGAGAAGACGAGGGGCTATGGCTTTGGCCCCGAGGTGAAGCGGCGCATCATCCTGGGCACCTATGCCCTCTCCGCTGGCTACTACGATGCCTATTACCTGAAGGCGCAGAAGGTGCGCACACTGATCAGGCGAGAGTTTGAGGAGGCCTTTGAGCGCTACGATGCCCTGATCACCCCCACCTCGCCCACGGTGCCTTTCAAGATCGGGGAGAGGGTGGATGACCCGCTCCAGATGTATCTCAGCGATGTCTGCACCCTGCCCATAAACATCGCCGGCATCCCTGGCCTTTCGGTCCCCGCCGGCTTCTGCGACGGGCTGCCGGTGGGGATGCAGATATTAGGGAAGCCATTCAGCGAGGAAGTGCTCTTTCGCATTGGCTACGCCTACGAGCAGGCGACCGGGTGGGGAGAGCGGCGTCCGCAGCTTGAAAAAGGGGGAAAAGAGACCGGAGATTTGGAAAGGGGATAATCTATGCTGTGGATGTATCTGTTGATATTCGTGATAGTAGCGGCAATTTTCTTCCTGGAAGCCGGAGAAGAGGGCACCCAATGAGGGGGAAACAATGACAATCACAAAAATTGCCGGGATTGCATTCATATTTGTCCTGGGTGTCTTGCTGGTGGTGGGGTTCGTCAGCCACGACGGGCCGGCAGTAGAACCTACGCCGACAGCAACGCCGACACCGACAGCAACGAAGCCGCCAACAGCGTGTGAGCGAGACCGGGATGCAGTGCAAATAGCCATCGATGATTACTACGCGGAGCAAAGACAGTGGCCCACTAGCAACGGCGAGCCTGGAGACATAGATTGGGATAAACTCGTACCGGATTTCTTGGATAGCACGCCGTCTACCGATAGCAAGTGCGAGTGGCGGGTGAACAGCGACCCAGAAGGGGCGGTTTGCCTCCAGAACTGGTGCTGAGGGTGCACCTGTGGCACGGTGTGCTCACAAGAGTAAGACATCGGGGAAAAGTGGTAGCAATGGCCTACGAGCAGGAGGTCCAAGTTCAGTGCTATTCCGGGCGCAGCTACGCCGACCGCCCCGCTTCGTTCGTGTGGCAGGATAGGCAGTATCAAGTGAAGGACATCGAAAAGGAGTGGCTCGAGCCGGGTAAAAGACATTTCTTGGTACGGACAAGGGGCGGGGGGAGGGGAGAGAACGAAAAAAGCGAAATGGATGAAAAGCGGTTCGAGATTTGCTATGATGAGCGGGGGGATTCGTGGTGGCTACGCGAGGTTTAATGAATACCTTCATCGATAAGAGAGACCTCGTCCATCTCGTCAGGGAGACTAGTGAGATGATAGCTTTTGACTCCTATTTGAGAAACCGCCTCTCCGATAGCGCCATCGATGGGCTCAAGGCATGGGAATATGGCAAGCTGGTGAGCTTCATCGGAGATTTCGGCGGGCTTCAGGTGCTCGATGTGGGGCCGGGCAACAGCACCTTCTGCCTCTTCCTGGCGAAAAAAGGGGCATCGGTCGCCACCATAGACTACCCCCAGCCGATGGCACCCGATAAGGAGGGCTTCAGAAAGAGATGCCGCGAAAACGGTGTCGCCGTGCACTGCGGGACCATGCTACAGATGCCCTATGAGGAGGCAAAATTCGACCTGGTGGCCTGCATTTCTACCATCGAGCATCTGGATATCGCTCCAGACTGGAAGCCCATTACTTACAAAGATTTCACCGCTCTAACCCAGAGAGCCCTTGTTGAGATGGGGCGGGTGCTTAAAAAGGGCGGATATTTATACCTGACCTCGGACGCCTACGAGCCGCGTCGGCAAAACACGGATAACTGGAGCCTGGGGGCTATATATGATGGCATCGGCGCCGCCTATAGCATCCACGACATCGAAGATATATTCGTGAACACCCTTGAGCAGGCTGGCCTGGCCCTGGTAAATGGCTATGACTACCGGCCAGGCCTGGTGATCGATGACCCCCAAAGATGCAATTATCGCGGCAGGTACTTCACTACTTTCAGCTTACTGGCGCAAAAGGGATGCGGGTGATGATCCTAGTTAGCGGCGGAACCGGATTTGTGGGCAGTCACCTGGTCCCCAGGCTGGTAAAGGGCGAAAAAGGCGAAGATAAGATAAAATGCCTGGTGAGAAATTCCGCAAAGGCCAGAGCGGAAGCACTGCGGGAGGAGGGGGTAGAGCTGGCACCGGGAGATGTAACCCGGCTTCAGAGCCTGAGAGAGGCAATGCTGGGAGTGGACACCGTCATTCACCTGGTGGCAATAATCAGGGAGAGCAAAGCGGCCACTTTCTACGGGGTTAATGCTCAGGGAACAGGAAATATGGTGGAGGCTGCCCTGGAGTCAGGAGTCAAGCGGTTCATTCATATAAGTGCCCTCGGGGCAAGTCCCGACCCCAGGTACCGCTATACCTATTCCAAGTGGCAAGGGGAGGAGGCAGTGCGAAACAGCAAACTGGATTATACTATCTTCAGGCCATCGGTCATCTTTGGCCAGGGTGTTGGCTATAGCTTTGTTGACAGCATGATACGGTCGCTCACCATGTTCCCTTTGATCGCACCCCTGCCCGGCGGGGGAAAGACCCGCTTCCAGCCCATCTGGGTAGAGGATGTGGTCTCCTGCATAATTCAGGCGCTATGGGATAGAGGGGAGGGGAAGAGCGGTGAGAGTAAAAAAATCTATGAGATTGGCGGGCCGGAGCACCTCACCTACCAGGATATGCTGGATGCTGTTATCCATGTGCTGGGCACTAGACGGGTCAGGGTTCACATCCCCATCCCCTTAATGCGACTTGTGGCGCTGGCGATGGAAAGAGCCATGAGCAACCCGCCAGTGACCTCAGTAGAGCTAGCCCAACTGGACCTGGACAATATCACCGACCTTGGCTCCGTAGAGCGTCACTTCGGATTCAAGCCGGTGGCAATAAGCCAGAAGCTGAGCTATATCAGGCCATCTTGAGCGGTTTTTAGTTAATATAAAGACGCTTTAAATTCCGAAAGGCGTATCTTTAGAGAAATCGTTTGATAAATAGCGAAAAACAAAATGTCTACCGATGGAGGATAACATGAACGAAATCTTTAAGATCCTGGAAGAGGATGCCCGCAAAACCCCCCAGCAGATCGCCACCATGACCGGCATCCCTCTCTCTAAAGTAAAGGGGGCGATTAAGCAGGCGGAGCGCGACCGCACCATCCTCAAATACAAGGCGATAGTCAACTGGGATAGGCTGGGCGAGGGGCAGGTCGTGGCCCTGGTTGAAGTGAGGCTAGTGCCCCAGCGCGATGTCGGATTCGACGCCATCGCCGAGCGGATCTATCGCTTCACCGAGGCACGCTCGGTATATCTAATGTCAGGTACCTACGACCTCGCCGTGCTGGTAGCGGGCAAGACAATGCAAGAGGTCGCTTCCTTCGTCACCCAGAAACTCGCCCCCCTTGATGGGGTGCAGGGAACGGTGACCCACTTCCTGCTCAAGCGCTATAAGGAGGACGGCGAGATCCTGGAGGTTGAGAAGCGGCCGAAGCGTGTGCCCATTATGCCTTAATTTTTTCTTTTTCGAACATCACGGTTGCTGAAATTCAACCGATGTTAAATCTAGAAATCGCGTGACGATTGCTTTTTCGAACATCACGGTTGCTGAAATTAAACAGACTATAAATCTGGAAATCACGCCATGAGTGCACCATAGTGTGAAAGAGCGAAAAAATGAAAAAGCGCAATGTGATATCCAAGAAGGTCAGAGACATATCGCCGTCGGGGATCAGGAGGTTTTTTGACATCCTGGCCTCCCTGGAGGGGGTCATCTCTCTGGGTGTCGGCGAGCCTGACTTCGTCACCCCGTGGCACATCCGCGAGGCGGGGATATACTCCCTGGAGCAGGGATATACCTCCTACACCTCCAACTATGGGATACTGGAGCTGCGGGAGGAGATCGCCCGCTATCTCAAGTCCCGCTACGGGCTGGACTACGACCCACAAAAGGAGATTCTAATTACCGTGGGCGTAAGCGAGGGGCTCGACCTAGCGATGCGGGCTATCCTCGACCCCGGCGATGAGGTCATCGGCCATGAGCCAAGCTATGTATCCTACACGCCCTGCACCACGCTGGCCGGGGGGAAGTTCGTCCCGGTTTCCACCTATGTTGAGAACGAGTTCAAGGTCAATGCAGATGACATCGAGAAGCGGGTCACCCCCAGAACCAAGGCCCTCTTGCTGGGCTACCCCAGCAACCCTACCGGCGGGGAGATGGACCGCGCCAGGCTTAAGAAGGTGGCCGAGGTTGCCCAGCGACACGACCTTATTGTGGTCTCCGATGAGGTTTACGAGCGGCTGGTTTACGGAGTAAAGCACACCTGCTTCGCCTCTCTGCCCGGGATGCAGCAGCGCACCATTCACCTCGGCGGCTTCTCCAAGGCGTATGCCATGACCGGCTGGCGCATCGGGTATGCGGCGGCAAGGGAGGAGATCATCGAGGCAATGATGAAGATTCACCAGTACACCATGCTCTGCGCCCCGATTATGGGTCAGATGGCGGCGATCGAGGCGCTCAAGGAAGGTGAGGCGCAGGTAGAGGATATGGTTGCGGAATACGACCAGCGCCGCCGCGTAATGGTCGAAGGATTCAACAATATAGGGCTCACCTGTTTCGAGCCACGGGGGGCGTTCTACGCCTTCCCCTCAATAAAGAGCACCGGGCTTTCATCGGAGGACTTTGCCGAGAAGCTGCTTCTCGAGGATCATGTAGCCGTGGTCCCCGGCAACGCCTTCGGCAAGTGCGGCGAGGGATACGTCCGCTGCTGCTATGCCACCTCGATGGCGGAGATCGAGGAGGCGGTGGAGCGGATGGGACGCTTCGTAAAAAGGCACCGCAAGCGTTAGTTTCGCCCATTCACCCTGGAACGCAACCGTCACCTGATTGCCACGAAAATAGAGCTACGTTCCCTGTCATTCCGAACTTGTTTCGGAATCTCAAGATTAATACAATGAAACGAGGGATGCTGAAACAAGTTCAGCATGACAATGTGGAAGAAATCAACTATATTGAGCCAGATTATTAAAGATTGGTGTCGTGATATACAGGAAAAAGTGGCCAATATGTCTCTTAATGCCTATGTCGTTCTGACCCCCATTTGGGCCGACAGGTCGGCCGACACTTCGGCCTATATCGGGGCCGGGGGTCTCCCCGATGTATCGGGGCAGCTTCAAAAGTCCCCCAAGATTGGGGGATTAGGGGGTTGATTGAGACTATTTCAACAGTCTCGATGTTAGAACTTTTTAAATAAATTTGTCGTTTGAGGGTCTAAGTGGCAGAGAAAGTGTTACTCTCGTGGAGCGGCGGCAAGGATAGCGCCCTAGCTTTTTATGAAATTAGCCAAAATCAGCAATATGAAATGGCAGGTCTGCTGACGACGGTAACCGAGGATTATCACCGGATCAGCATGCATGGTGTTCGGGAAGCTTTACTGGAACAGCAGGCAAGTTCTATAGGTTTACCACTTTCTAAAGTGTTCATCTCTAAAAATGGCTCTAATGAAGAATATGAATCGAAAATGAAAGAGGTGCTTTTTAAATTTCAGAAATTGGGCGTTTATGCGGTAGTGTTTGGCGATATATCTTTGGAAGACATCAGAAAATACCGCGAGGAAAATCTCGCCAAAGTAGAAATGAAAGGCATTTTCCCCATCTGGGGAAAAGATAATCTCCCTCAAACGTTTATCGATTTGGGTTTCCAGGCGATTGTCACCTGTGTTGATGCTAAAGTTCTTGACAAGAGATTTGTGGGGAAATTGTTCGATGAAAAATTCCTAGCTGAATTACCAGCCAATGTCGATCCCAACGGCGAAAACGGCGAGTTCCACTCCTTCGTATTTGATGGGCCGATATTCCGCCACAGGATAGATTTCAAGATGGGAGAGGTGGTTAAGAGGGACTCGTTTTACTTCTGCGATCTGCAGCCGCTAGGCGTCCCTAAGTTATACTGTACAAAGAGCTAAGGAGTGTCGAAATGCCAATCCCAGATACAGCTTAGATTAATTATTGAATCTACCCTTATTTCCTACATTGAACAGAAGATACCGCCACACATTAGAAACAATGTTCGTCTCAGTTACCGATTTCGTGGAAATACTATCACCCTCTTTGAACATCGGCCCGCTTTTCGCACACCAAGCGAATGGACCGATATTGCAATTGCCAAATTCCGGTATGATCCAAGGGGAAATAATTGGACTTTGTACTGCGCAGATCGCAATTCCAGGTGGCATAAGTACTACGATTTAGAGCCGACTGAAGAGTTTGATCTACTTCTCCAGGAGGTTGATGAGGATCCTACCGGTATCTTCTGGAGCTAATGTGCTCAGCGAAACTAGAATTGCCTGACTATTAAGAGCGCCACCCTCTGCATGAATTCGCGGCCGACGAGTCCTATGAATGCGATTTGCAACCGCAAGGCGCGACCTAACCGCTAGCCCCTGACCCGCTTCATGAAGTCTTGGTGGATATCCTTACTGGTGGCGATGACACTCTTGCTGTGAATGCTTACCTGCTGCCCGTCAAGCTCGGTGACCACTCCGCCAGCCTCGTCAACAAGGAGGATGCCGCTGGCCAGGTCCCAGGGGTATAGGTAAAGGTGAATGTATAAATCGAGGCGGCCGCAAGCGGTATAGGCCAGCCCCAGCGCCGCCGAGCCCATCACCCTCACACTCACCACCCCGGGCCAGAGGGCACTCGCCACCCCGAGAATCTCCTGCCCTATCTCAGCATCGTATCCCATGTCGAAGCCGATGAGGGATTCCTGAAGCGATGTCTTGGCAGAGACCGAGATGGGCGAATCGTTTAAGTAAGCGCCCTGCCCTTTCTCCGCCCGGAAAAGCTCCTCCCTCACCGGGTCGAAGACGATGCCCAGAAGAAGCTCCTCCCCCCGGGCCAGGGCGAGGGCCACGCAGAAGTGGGGGATGCCATAGGCATAATTACGGGTGCCGTCGATGGGGTCGATGATCCAGGTGTAGGAGGAGTCGCCGGCGATATCCGCGGATTCTTCGGTCATCATACCAAAGTCAGGGTATTCACGTTGAAGGAGCGCCGTAATCTTCTCCTCTGCCAGGATGTCGACATCGGTGACGATGTTGCTCCTCCCCTCTTTATAGGAGATGCGCTTCTCGCCGGGGAAACGTGCCATAATGATATTTCCCGCTTCCCTCACCGCCTGAATAGCTACGTCATGAGCCGCCCTGCCGCTCTTGCCCCGTGGCAAATCACTCACTGTCATCCTAAATAAGCCCCATCCTCTCTTTGACCTCTCTCAAGGTCTCCGTGGCGATGGCGTGGGCGCGGCGCGCGCCATCGGCAATCACTTCCTCAATGTATTGGGGTCTTGCCGCCAGCGCGGCGCGCCGCTCCCGGAAGGGGGCCAGATACCGGTTTATCCCCTCTGCCAGTTGCTCCTTGCATTCCACACAACCGCGGAGGGCATCTCTGCATTCCTGAGCGATTACATCCACCTGGTCGTGATTTTTCGTAAAATGGTGATGGAGGCGCCATACATTACACACCTCAGGGTGGCCAGGGTCGCGGCGATATTTTCGCTCCGGGTCGGTGAAGGCACCCATCACCCGCTCCCGCGTCTCCTCGGGCGAGGCGGCAAGCTCGATCTCGTTGTTCAGGCTTTTACTCATCTTATTTACGCCGTCCAGCCCGAGGATAATGGGGGCATCGGTGAGCTTTGCCTGGGGCTCGGGGAAGGTGGGTCCAAAGATGTTATTAAAGCGGCGCACGATCTCCCGCGCCAGCTCCAAATGAGGCAGCTGGTCCTCGCCCACAGGGACGGTTTCCGCCTTGTATAAGACAATGTCTGCGGTCATCAGCACCGGGTAGCCCACCAGCCCGTAATTTATGTTCTCCGGCTGCAGCCTGGCCTTCTCCTTAAAGGTAGCCACCCGGGTGAGCCAGCCAAGCGGGGTAACCATGCTGAGCAGGGTGTGAAGCTCCATCACCTGGGGCACGTGTGATTGGACAAACAGGATGCTCTGCTGGGGATCGAGACCTGCTGCCAGCCAGTCGAGCATCATCTCGCGGATGTTCTCCTGGAGCTTATCGGTATCCTCAAGGGTGGTCAGGGCGTGGATATCGACAATGCAATAGATGCATTCGTAATCCTGCTGAAGCTTAACGTAGTTCTGAATCGCCCCCAGGTAATTACCGATGTGCTGCCTTCCCGTCGGCCTGGCCCCAGAAAAGACGCGACCCTTCATTCTGCCTCCTTTTTCGAACTCCCGACCCCACCCCATTCCGAGAAGTCTAGCACAAACGGGAGGTACGGGCAAGAATTTCGTTCTTGCCGTGGCGCTTCATGAGGTCAAGGGCCTTCAGATAAACCCATTGCGGTAGCTCTTCTCTAGCTTTGCTTTTGCCCCCCTTGAACATCGCTGGCCGTTGCGCTATTCTATACTGTGACCTAATTAAGGCAGTGTGAATGATAAAATCCTTCAGGGGTAAGACGCCCAGGATACATGAGACCGCATTTATCAGCAAGCAAGCATACATAGTGGGAGATGTAGAGATAGGCGAAGGCGCAGGCATATGGCCGGGGGCGGTTATCAGGGGCGATAGCGCAAAGATAGTAATCGGAAAAAACACCCAGATTGAGGACAACTGCACGGTGCACAGCGGTGTGCCGATGACCATAGGCGAAAATGTGCTCATCGGGCACAATGTGGTGGTCCACTGCGCCCGCATAGGCGACAACGTGCTCATCGGAAACAACGCCACACTGCTGGACAATGCGGAGATAGGTAGCTATTGCATTGTGGGCGCCAACGCGCTGATAAACATGGATATGAAAGTCCCTGACAGAACCTTCGCTTACGGCGTACCCGCCAAGATCACCGGCGAGGTGCCTCAGGAGAGGACTGATATAATTAGCCTAGCGTTGCTGTTTAACACAGTGCTGGCCAAAGAATATAAAGAGCACGGACTCTGAATCTTTAGTTCATAGGATGATCAGAACATTTAACGGCAAGACGCCAAAGATAGCCGAATCAGCCTTCATAAGTGAAGTGGCCTATGTCGTCGGGGATGTGGAGATCGGCGAGAACTCCAGCGTCTGGCCGGGAACAGTGATCCGGGGGGACCACGCGCCGATAGTGATTGGCCAGAACACCCAGATCGAGGATAACTGCATGGTGCACACGGGAACGCCAATGTTTATTGGCGACAATGTGCACATCGGGCACAACGTGGTGGTTCACTGCCAGAAGATCGGGAACACTGTGCTCATCGGCAACCACGCTACCATCTCGGAGTATGCCGAGGTAGGCGATTTCTGTGTTGTGGCCGCCGGCGCTCTGGTAACCCCGGGGATGAAGATTCCCGACCGCACCTTCGTGGTCGGTGTGCCGGCCAAGGTTAAGGGCGAGGTGTCAGAGGATAGGATCGAGATCACCAAGCAGAGCGTGGATATTTATGTAAAGATGTCGAAGGCATATAAAGAGCAGGGGCTATAAACCCAGAGACCGCTGAAAAAGAGGTGCAGGATACTTCCTACCGGGGGTCTGGGGGTGTCCCCCAGCTTTAAAAAGTCCCCCAAGATTGGGGGATTAGGGGGTTGATTGAGACTATTTCAGCAGTCTCATCCAATACAGTAAGTTATTCCGTTAAATGGTGGTTGTTTGGACTCAATTGAGCCAAGAGGGCTAACTGAAGAAAGGGTTAAAAAAGGAGGTTTTTATAATGGGCCTGAGCAAGATACAGGAGTTGTTGGACTTTAGCGGTAAGGTAGCCATTGTGACCGGTGGCGGCCGGGGCATTGGCCCGGCGATCGCACTGGGGTTTGCCGATGCTGGCGCAGATGTGGTGGTCACCAGTCGCACCAAGGCCGAACTTGACCAGGTGGTCAAGGACATAGAGGCGATGGGCAGGAAGGGGCTGGCGGTCGCCGCCGATATCGGCAAGGCCACTGATGTCCAAAAGGTGGTCGATGCCGCCGTTGATAAGTTCGGCAAAATAGACATCCTGGTGAATAATGCCGGCTTCTTCCCATATAGTCTTTTCCTCGATATAACCGAAGAGGAATGGGACCGGGTGCAGGATACCAACATCAAGGGCCAATTTCTCTGCGCACAGGCGGTGGCCAGGCAGATGGTAAAGCAGGGTAACGGCGGGAAGATCGTAAACACCTCCTCCATCGAAGGGGAGTTCCCCATTACTGCTGGGCGCACCCACTACCATGCCGCCAAGGGTGCGGTGATCAACTTTACCAGGGGCCTGGCCAAGGAGCTAGCCCAACATAAGATAAATGTCAATGCGGTTGCGCCGGGACTAACCGATACACCGGGTACGCGAGCATTCACCGGAGGCTACAGCCTCGAATCTTTCGGTGAGAGGATACCGATGGGTCGTCTGGGGAAACCGGAGGATATTGCCTGGGCAGTGCTCTTCCTCGCCTCGGATGCTGCCGAGTATATAGCAGGGTTTACACTCTTCGTCGATGGGGGCATGCTCCTGGGCCGCGGATGGAAGCGTGTAGGGTAAGGTTAAGCAGTAAATGACGAAAGGGGAGGCGTTGCCTCCCCTTTTAATATCACTATATTAGATATTTCGTCAAAATGTGTGCTGCATTAGTGTGGCAGCCTGTTGGTTGTATAACCGGACGCATGTGCGTGCGAGATGTAGTTACAAAATTGCAACGTGAAGTTGTGCTAGTAAGGTAAGGGGCAGCGATATACTCGCTCTGTCTTCTTTAGTGATAGCTTGAGGTTTATAAGTCGCCGTTGAGTTGAAAGCTACCTAGTGGATATTAAGAGCCATAGTTGACAGATACTGGGGTGGTGAACAGAATTAAAGCCCACATTACGACTCCAGCAGCGATAGATGCAGCCGCCAAGGTTTTGACGCCAGTTCTCATACTTTTACGATACCCAACGATGCCGCCCACAATTAACGCTGCCCCAAATATACCCAACATTGCTATGATAACCATGTAGATGTTCCCCTCCCTTTCTGCAAGCCTGCGATATCCGTTCTCAAGACACTGTTCTTCTCACTAATATAGACGTCTGAAGTGAACCTTTTGTTCCACGGCTATTAAATGAGTTAGAGTATGCCGGTTGGCCGGATGCGGGATGGCAGGCATAGCCGGACGGGTGTGCGTGCGTGATGTAGTTACAAAATTGCAGCGTGAGGTGGTGCTAGTAAGATAAGGTGACTGTTCTAGTTATGCCTCTGGCATACCCGCTTGAGTGTCGTGCAGAGCAGTTCCGCAGCCCTCGCAGTATCTACTGCCCTGTTTATTCTCTGTACCACAGCTTGGACAACGCAGAGTTGGTGGCACTCGAGTTCGGGACAAATAGACATCAGTACCGCATAAAATGCAGAACCTGGCAGTAGCCGAGATTGAGGCACCGCAGTTAGGACATAGCAGCGCTGGCGACCCTTTGCCAGCAATATTTAGTACAGCTAGTAAAGGCCTGAAGGTTATGACTAGATGGTAGACAAGCAATAGAGCGAAGCTAAAGTATAATACAATATTAATCCAGTTAAGGCTTCCACTTCCCTCAATCAAGAGCAACTGACTGACCAATTGCACAATGAATGTCCACGTGATAGCTATGGCTACTATATTTGCCAAACCGCGGGACACTATATTTATGTTACTTCCCATCTTGGCACGGTCTGCATACTCATAAACTTTAAAGCTACGGCGCATGTAGTAACGTACCACTGCTGCTAGAGAATGCCTTAATGGCCTAACTAGCATCAGCATTATGACCAGAGTTATGGTCTTTATAAGATTTCCAATTAAAAAGAAACCAACTAGATGCTCCCATGCACTTGGAAACTTGAAGGCCAAGCTGTTGATTATAGCCAAGGCAATTAGTACAACAACTAGTGTCACAAGCCTGTTGCGTTCACCGATCACTTCATCTGTGCTACCAGCTCTTTGCATCTTTACCTCCGTAAGCTATGGTGAATGGACTACCGATAACATAATTACTAATATCGTTACGAAAGAGGGGTGTCTAAGATTCTATACGGAAGCGGTCGTACTTTCCGCGGTGGTCGGACCAGTTCACCACCACTCGTTTCACACGCGCCATGTGCGGTCCCGCCTTTAGTTGCCTTAAAAGTTGCTTTAGTTTTTTCCGCTCTCCCTCAGCCACCACCTCTACCGCTTGCTTACCAGACAGGTTTTTTACATAGCCAGTAAGGCTCAGCGATCGGGCGTGGCGCAGCACAAAAATGCGAAAGTTCACCCCCTGAACAAGACCATAAATTATGGCGTGAATAGCTGCCTCTTGTTTGGAGGGAATTATTAGACTTTGACCGCATTCGGAGCAGAACCTAGCTGTCGGACTAACCTCAGCGCCACAATAAGGACATTTGCGGGCTAGGCACGTGCCGCATTGTTCGCAGAATTTGGCAATTTTGTAGTTATCAAACTGGCATTTCGGGCATTTCATTTTCATTCAGTCTGGGAAAGTTATATACTGATTGCTAGTGGTGACATCGTAGACGACCACGGGGCTGTTGTCAATGGTTGCTTAGTGTTGCCTATGATATGCACATGTATGCCTGTCACAAAGTGACTAGTATGCTTTTTGGTAGCTAAGGCTGTGTTGAGGTAGATAATTCGGGGTGTAAAAAGAGGGGCCACCCATTATCGGGTAGCCACATACGGTCATGTGGAGCTCATTGTTACGGCGTATTCTAATTATCGGCTAATAACTTCTTGTAGAGTTTTTTCCCATTGTCCGAGTCAATTCCACACATTGTGCCCATGAATCGATGATTTATCCCTGTTATTACTTTAATCTCGGATGCAGAAATAGGGATTTTCAACAGATGAAACTTATTCAACTTCATATAATAGATTTTTACCTACTCGTTCCAGAAAAAGCGGGTGGAAATTATCTTTTTAGTCTTCGGGTTGAACTGGAAGAAGGCCACGCCGTGATGGTTGGCCCCATCTGCCTTGGCATCGAAGACACAGGAGGTGTACCAGCCACCAGAGCGCAGCCCCGATATCTCAAGGCTCAAATCATTGCCCGCCCCCTTGAGGAAATCGCCTGCTGCTATCTTCTCGCCGGCGGGAAACTCGATTGTGGCACCGGGATCGAAGAGGCGCGCGAAGGCAGCTTCGTCCGATCTATTTACAGCAGCGGCGAAGGCGTTGACCACTTTTATACCCTTCTTCAGGATACCCTTGTACATCGCCCCCAGGTATTCGACCACCCGCTTGAGTCCCTGTATCTTGATCATCGTGCCGAACTGAGCCATAGAGGCGCCTACACCCTTAAAGCCATTGCTCTTCAACAAGGTGATCGCGTTTCTGCCAAAGTCCCAGTGGGCGCGGAGGCTCTCGATTTTAAGCTCGCCGTCCTCCTCCACGCCGCGGTAGATCAGATAGCAATGCACTTCAGTGACGACACCATTGGCCAGTGTGGTGCGGATCGATACCTCCCGCACCATCTCGTTGCCGATGACGATGTCCTGATGGACGGTGAATTTGATCTTATTCGGGCCGATGAAGATATCGTAGAAACGGCCAAGGCCGTCCTTGCCTTTGCGCAAATCCTTGCCTTTGCGGTTCATGCCGGCGCCCACCGGGTCCTCTACAATAGCCGATGAAGAGAACAGGTTCAACCAGCCCTCTCGGTCATGCTTATCAACAAGTTCCGGCGATCTGTTTACCAGTTCGATCAATTTATCCTTATCCATGGCATACAACCTGCTTTAGCAGACTATTAATGCGATATTATAGCACTTGAGTAAAAACAAGCAAATGTATGCCTGTCACAAAGTGCCTAGTATGCTTTTTGTAGCGAAGGCAGTATTGAGGTAGGTTGTGAGGGGATATAACAGAAAGGGGCCACCCTTCTTGGGTAGCCCCCCATTATTATTACATTTGTTATCAGAAAGTCTAAACAAATAAAAAAGGCAGCTCTCATACTGCCTTACTAAATAAATATTATACCACAATTCTATTACTGATGTCAAATGCTGAGCAAGCACTGTGGCAGGTATAGCTGGACGGGTGTGCGTGCAGCTATTACGGCGACTTCTTTAAAACTGTTCTTTCTATTTGAGTGGCAATGTAACAATCAGCCATTTTGTGTACCTAAGTGCCACCAAGTGACGCATGTTCGAATATGGAGTCATAGCTGCTTTTAACCTAATCCCTTCCTTAAGGCAAGTCCAACATTTTACCTGGAGCAGTTTTTGGGGGACAGGTTATATTCTTAGAACTTTTGAGTTTTCAACCACTCGAGAGTGATTTCGAAGG
>Ga0209979_1000534_pt1 | contig 51162 bp, 35 predicted proteins | sample AnhtaG_FD_183114 | JGI IMG/M metagenome (GOLD analysis project Ga0209979, IMG submission 183114) | Deep subsurface microbial communities from Anholt, Denmark to uncover new lineages of life (NeLLi) - Anholt_01485 metaG (SPAdes) (version 2) | ecosystem: Environmental > Aquatic > Marine > Oceanic... | reverse complement strand
AGTTCCTGTTGCGGAAACAGTATTTGTCATTCCCGCGAAAGCGGGAATCCAGTTTTTCGCTCTGGACCCCTGCTTTCGCAGGGGTGACATCGTCGATTTTCGTTTTCCGCAACAGATACTAATTAGTTAATTGGTTGATTGGTGAGTGGTAAGTGGTTATCAGAGTATCAGGTGACCAGGTAGTGGGTATTAGGTTACCAGGGTATCAGAGTAAATTTGTCTTTTCCTGATTCCCTGATTTTCTGATTCCCTGCAACCTGATATCCTAATAACCTGATAATCTACTCACCACTTACCTACACACTAATCATAGCTTTAATTACGCCATCGCGATAGCCGGCGACCAGGTCGAACGCTTTCTTTGTTTGCTCAAGCCCAAAACGATGGGTTATCATAAAATCGGCATTAACTTCGCCTGAAGCTATTAAATCAATCGCTTTCTGTGTGCATTTGTTCTGTCTTCTGATGTTTGTTATGGTGATTTCCTTTCTGCGTAACCTGTCGATATCAAAAGAGACCCTTTCCGTGCGGGGACTGCCTATAAGCACGAGTCTTCCACCTGGTTTGAGCAGCTCAATGGCCTGGTCGATTGTTTCCTGCTGGCCGGCACATTCGAAAACAACATCAATTCCGGCGGGTTGTCGCTGAAGAATTTCTTTGACTATGTCCTGCTCATTCGGATTGCCGACCCAGGTTGCACCGCCTTTTCTTGCGCCCTCAACTCGCTCGTCGATTTTCTCGGTCATATAACAGCCGTGTGCATTTTCAGCGTTGACGTTGAGCAAACAGCTTAGGCCGATTGGTCCTGCACCGAGAATCGCCACGTCGGCATCTTTCGGTAAGCAGGCCCTTTTGACGGCATATACACCTATGGACAATGGTTCACACAAAGCTCCCTGTTCGAGCGTAATGGCCCCGTTAGTTGGAAAGCAGCATTCCTGCGGCATAACAAGATACTCACATAAACAGCCACCGCCCTGTCCCGGTGCGCCAAGAAAACGGACATTATGACAGGTGTTTTCTCTGCCCTGAATGCACTGGCCGCACTGATGGCACGATGCGGCCGGATCCACTACTACCTGGTCGCCGGCTTTGACGTGGGTAACTGAGCTGCCAATGGCTTCGACCGTTGCGGAACATTCGTGGCCTATTATGAAAGGATACTCGACAATTTGCTCGCCGATTCTGCCGGTCTCGTAGTAGTGCACATCAGAACCGCAGACGCCCACCCTTTCGATTTTCAGCAGAACATCCGTTTCTTTTTTTATAGTCGGCTCGGGCACGTCGGCCAGTTCCATTTGTTTCAAACTAATTAGCACAACTGCTTTCATAGGCTCTTTCTTGTAACAAGACTTTTGCAAAACTTTACTTATAACAAAGACATATATTTTCGGCCATAACTACTTTGCGGGAATCAGCTTTATTTCAAAAAGTTTCGGCCAAAACTTTCCAGTTACAAATAGCCGGCCGGTGTTTTTATCGTAAGCGATACCGTTAAAAACATCCACATACTCGGTATAGTCCTGCCGGGTCAAGAGTCCTTTCATATCTATCCAGCCGATCACCCGGCCTGTCTCGGGTGCAATCATAGCGATACGTTCGGTGGGCCAGACATTGGCATAGATTTGGCCTTGGACATATTCGAGTTCATTAAGCCCCCACACGAGGACATTGTGGTCATATACTTTTATGCGACTGACTTGCTCAAAGGTTTCAGGGTCTAAGAAATACAATGTTGGTGTGCCGTCACTCATAATCAAATGCCTGCCGTTGTGTGTTATGCCCCAGCCCTCGGTAGGGTAATTGAACTCTCTCAGCAATTTGAAAGTGTCTTTATTGTAAACAAAACCGACGTTTTCCTGAAAGGTTAACTGGATAATATTATCACCATAAATTGTAATGCCTTCGCCGAAGAATTTGGTCAATAGCTGGTGCGTTTGCAGGACTTTGCCCGTTTCCAATTCGACTTTGCGCAATGATGAACGTCCGGGAAGTCCGGTTCCTTCATATAGAATGCCATTTTCGAAAACCAGCCCTTGTGTGAAAGCTTCTCGGTCGTGAGGAAAGGTATTGACGATTTTATAAGTGTAGGTCCTGGAGGTATCCGGAATTTTGGAATCCAGACAAAACAGAACAAAAAGCACCGCTGATATCGCTATAAGTACCGGAATGAATAGCTTTAAGAATCGGTTCACAAATATCGCCTTCGACACCGCACCAATTGTCCTTCAGCGAAGAACCTGTTCGAGCAGCCGATTTGTGGTGCTCCGGCTCGGGTTCAATTGGTGCGGGCTAAACATTAAACCTGAAATTGATAATATCGCCGTCCTGGACGACGTAATCTTTTCCTTCGAGCCGGATTTTGCCTGCGGCTTTGAGGGCCTTTTCGCTGCCAAGGGCTTTGAGGTCGTCAAAGGCAAAAGTTTCGGCTCTTATGAAACCCCGTTTAATGTCTGTGTGCACCTTTCCGGCGGCATCCAGCGCTGCGGTGCCCTGCTTTATGGGCCAGGCACGCAGCTCATTCGAGACCACTGTTAAAAAGCTGATTAGGCCCAGGGCCGAATAGCAGCTTTTGACGAACTTACTTGCTGCCGATTCGGCTAATCCTAAGTCAGTCATAAACTCGGCCCTGCTTTCAGCGTCCAACTGCGACAGTTCGTGTTCCAGCTTGGCACAAATTGTAACGACCGGCACAGAACTATCAATCACACTGCTGAAATCGAACTTTTTATCCAACTGATCCTCGCCGGCGTTTACTGAGACCGCAATCGGCTTTAAGGTCAGAAATCCGAGAGACTTAATCGTTTCCCGTTCGGCTTCGGTTTCGATAGCAGAGCTAATGGGCTTTTCTGATTCTATTGCTTCCTGCAGTTTTTTTTGCAGGGCTAATTTGACCTTATCGTGTGCCTGGGTTTTGGTAGGTTTGTTGACCTGCTTTTCGAGTTTTTCAATGCGTGTGGCTACAAGCTCCAAATCAGCAAGCAGCAGTTCGGTTTTCAATTCCGCTAAATCTCCGGCCGGATTTACCGTATTTCGATAAGGAGGTACCGCCGGGTCTTCAAAAGACCGCACCACCAGAACAAGCATCTCAACAGTCCTTATCTGGTTAATCAATCGCCTGGCAGCAACTCGGCCGTGCTCATCGGTAAAGTTCAAGCCCGGCAGGTCAAGACAATCGACTGTGGCGTGGGTGGTTTTTTTAGGCTTGTAGTATTCTCTCAGCCAGTCGAGTCTTTCATCCGGGACAGACACAATGGCTTCTTCTATTGCCGTCGAGCCGAGCGGTGGGATTGCCTTACCGCTGACGGCAGAGAAGATAGTGCTCTTGCCGGATTGCAATAGGCCAAGTAGAGCAACTTTCAATTATATAGCTCCTTTTCGTTGGTAAATGGTAATTGGTCAAATAATCACCAATCACCGACCGGTAAATTTATAGACACTGTTCCGGTAACAGTCATACGCGACAATAGCGGGGAAATCAAGTACATGCAGTTTTCTTATGGCTTCGGTGCCAAGGTCTTCGTAAGCGATTACTTCAGCGGCGACGATGTGTGTGCTCAATAGCGCCCCCGCGCCACCGATGGTAGAAAGATGGACTGCTGTATATTTTTTCAGGGCGTCTCTGACCTCATCGCCTCGATACCCCTTTCCGAGCATTGCTTTTAGTCCGTTGGCAATCAGCTTCGGGCTGAAGGCATCCATTCTCGATGAGGTAGTGGGACCGGCAGCGCCGATTACCCTTCCCGGTCGAGCAGGCGTGGGGCCAACAAAATAAATAATCGCTCCTTCAAGCGGAAATGGTAATTCCCTGCCCGCTTCTATTGCCTCGCATAATCTCTTATGCGCCATATCCCGGGCGCTATAGATTACGCCGGTGATAAGAACTTCATCGCCCGCTTTTAACGAACGCACATCGGTCTCGGTCAAAGGAGGTTGTATTTTTTTTGTTGAATCCATATTTTTCTGCCAACTACGAACTATATGAGCATATAATATATCAGCGATTTTACGAATTGAAAAGACTTTAAAATTTGACAGGTGTGGCGGCTTTGATTATTGTATCGGTACATCTATCCGGAGAAATAAGCAGTTGCCGCTAATTTGCCTGTTTTTGAGAAGGAGCAAATAATGTTGAAGCGAGGTGTTGTACATCTTCTATGCGCTGCCGCTATGGTTGCTGCTACTGTCATAGCCGGTTTTGTAGAAGGGACAGATATTGATACGTCGGCGACTGGCTATTGGGTGCCAAAGAACCCGCCAAGGGCACAATATAAGATCGATTGTACAATTAACCCAACTAAAGGGCTTTTGCACGGCACAGAAGTTATTCATTTCAGGAATACCGTATCCAGGCCCATTTACCGGCTGGCGATAAAATGGTTTTCGCTTGGTGAACAGCATCTGGAAATCAAAAGTGGTGGGAAGCCGGTTTCATCTTTAACGAACAATGGGGCATATCCAACTGTTTTCGAACTCCCAGAAGCGGTTGGGCCCGGTAAGGAGATAAATCTTGAGATAAAGTTTAGTGTTTCCATGCCGGCAGGAGGAAATGAGGACAAACTTGCTCTAACTAACTGGTATCCGCGTCTATGGTGGGGGTTTGAGACACATGATGATTATGATGTGAAATTACAGGTGACGAATGGGTACACCATCGCCACGAGTGGATTATTCAATAAAAAGAAGGGCTGTTATAGAGCAAAGGCAGTTCGCTCTTTTGGTTTGTTTATTAGTAAAGGTTTCAAGACAATCGAAACAAATGCGGCGGATGTGCTTATCCGTTGTGTGTTTCCGCCGAAAGGCGAAAAGTGTGCCCGGCTGCTTCTGAGTACAGCAGCGGACGTTATCAAATTTTATCGGGAGCGTTTCGGTTTCTATCCTTATTCGAGTTTGACGATCATTCCCGGAATGGACCGGCCTGCCGGTGGGTATCCAGTCGCAACAAGTGTTGTGGCTATTCATGGGATGGAGCAGATGGACTCAAAGCCGAAACTTCACTGGCAATGGATTACCGCCCATGAAATCGGCCATCAGTATTGGTGGGAATATGTGATAGAGAAAGATAACCCAGGATGGCTCCGGATAGGGCTGGGAATCTATGCTGACAGAGAATACGTCCTCGCAAAAGGATTAGGGCCAAAGAAACATCAAGAGCTGATGGCTCGCTATATTGAAGGTGTGCGGGAGGGGTTTGACACCACGGTAAACAGGTCGGAGGAAGAGCTTTCCAAAATTGATTTCGACTTCAATAATGTAGTAACTCACGGCAAAGGCTATAGTGTTATCAGCGCTTTGGATTGTATTTTGGGAGAGGAGGTTTTTTATAAGATTTATCGGCGATGCCTGAAAAAATTTGGTGGCCGAAGAATGGGTTTACATGAATTTCAGGCCGTCTGCGAAGAGGAAACGGGCCAAGAGCTGGGGTGGTTTTTCGACCAGTGGATAAATTCTAACAGATATCTCTCATATCAGATTTCCTCCCGGAATTGTATAAAAAAGGGTAGTCGATATTTTTCTGAAGTAGAGGTGCAATGCCTGGGCAATTTGAAGATGCCGGTGCCGGTGACGGCTTATTTTGAGGATAAGACTTTTCAGAGGAAATTTACGGAACGGCTTTTAGATGTGAGTGTGCTCCAGTTTGAAAGTGAATCGCCTCTAAAGGAAGTGAAAATAGACCCGGATGGCAAGCTTGCTCTGATTGTTCCTCCCCCACAGTCACTTATTGAAGAAGAAGAGCTAACTAAAAAAATGCGGGCAGTGCCTTATACAGGAGCCGGCAAGAAAGCCCTCAATATATTTGAGGAAGTCAGGGATAGTAGCGTCTCAGATGTAGAAGCATGGTTTAAACTTGGACTTGCTCTGTATGACGGAAAGTATTACTCGGAGGCGTTAGAGGCCTTTGGCCGGTTACAAGTTGCCGCAACAAGGAACACAATAGTCGATTTTGTGGCATTGGTTTGGCAGGGACATATCCTGGATGTATCTGGGCGGCGGAAAGAAGCTTTGGACAAGTATAAAGAAGCTCTGAAAAAAGCGAAGCGTTTTGAGATGCGGCATGACCAATACGGGATTAAAATCAACCGCCAATGGGTTGAGGAGCGTCTTAAGAAGCGGTTCGAGCGCAAATAACAGTTCTTCGGCTACTAATTTCTTTCAAATTCGATGTTGCCGGCAGGTGAGTTTTGGTATAATTAAATATTATGGCTAAATATCCGATATTTCTGGAATTGAGTGGTCGCCGTGCGGTTGTGGTAGGCGGTGGAGTTGTGGCCGTGCGGAAAGCTCAATCGCTGTTAGCTGCCGGTGCCCGGCTGGTAGTGGTGGCCGAGCGGATAGATAATATGCTGATAGCCCTTTGCCGGGACAAAAACGCTGAACTTATAAAATCGAAATATTCAAAAGATTATCTTGCGGAGGCGGTGCTTGCTATAGCCGCAACGAACAACCATCAACTCAACAGGCGAATATATAAGGATTGTCAGAAATTAGAGGTTTTGTGTAATGTAGTTGACGAGCCGGAGCTTTGTGATTTTTTCGTGCCGGCGGTTGTTAAACGCGGCGACCTGCAGATAGCTGTGGGTACTGAAGGGCATTGCCCTGCTTACGCCGGTCATATAAGAAAAAAGCTGGAAGGGATTTTCACCGAAGAACACGGCCAATTTCTCGTTGAGCTGGAGGCGCTTCGAAAAGGGATTATCAAAAACGTGGCGGAGCCGACCGAGCGGAAAGCCCTGTTGGGGGAATTAGCCGATGATAAGTCGTTCAAATATTTTATTGAAAACGGCTCAACCCAATGGCGAATCTTTGCTGAGGGGCTTATCAATAGGAGTAAAAAAAACCGGTGAAACCGGGGGCTGAATCCCATGAACCAGGGCCTTCAAGGGTATTTTTTCACTTTTCTGCTCTAAGTATCTTCTTCTACGCTACTGCAGATAACAATATTTACTGACAAGTTGTTCATTGAATGGCTCGCCGGTTGTCTGCATTGCCCGGCTGGTGGATATCCTTTCTGTTCTGTGCAAAATTTGCCAGATAATGCTTGATTAGAGTGCGTATTAGTATTATAATTTATGTTTTTGCTTTAGAGACTCTTAAAAACGGGTATATAAAGTCCCTGGAAGGAGTATGACAATGCAAAAGCTCACATCAATACTAATAAGCTCGATTATTCTTTTTGTATTATCATCCTGCGTATTAGCACCTCAATCGGTCAGCGGTGCCGGGCCTCTGGCGAGAATCACTGTCGAGGCAGGAGATTACACGCGAATCGATACGCCGGTGATGGCGTGGCTGGATGGTGTGCCGTTGGGCTTTCCGTCAGATGAGATTCGCCTGGTGGAAGTGAAAGGTTCGAGGCGAGTTGAGGTTCCGGTGCAGCTCGAGGCGGGCAGTCCGCCGCGATTGTGGTGGGTACTTTCGGGTAAGACAGAAGCAGGAAGCAAACGAACTTATGAGCTGGTCAAAGGCCGTAAAACGGCGGGGGCAGGCGTCAGTGCAAGCCAGAACAATAAAGTGCTGCGGATAGAAAAAGATGGGACGAAGGTTCTGAGCTATAATCACGCCATTGTGCCGGCGCCGCCCGGACAAAGCGAACTGTACAACCGCAGCGGATTTATTCATCCGTTATGGTCGCCGACGGGGTCGGTGCTGACGGATATTCATCCGAAAGACCATTATCATCACTTGGGAATCTGGATGCCGTGGACGAAGACGAAGTTTGAGGGCAAGGCAGTTGATTTCTGGAATCTGGCTGCAGGTCAAGGGACGGTTCGTTTTAAGAGATTTCTTTCGACAACAAACGGGCCGGTCTATGGTGGTTTTCAGGCTGAGCATGAGCACGTTGCGTTGCAGACGGCCAGTGGAGAAAAGGTAGTGCTCAAGGAAATCTGGGATGTTCGTGTCTATAATGTCGGCGGCCCGGGCAAGGGGTACTGGCTTTGGGATTTTGTATCGGCGCAGCGGTGTGTTGCGGATAGTGCGCTTGTTTTAGAGAAGTATCGCTATGGCGGGTTCGGCTTTCGAGGCACGGCGGAATGGACTGGTGAGAAGGCGGCGTATTTGACCAGTGAGGGCAAGACGCGGAAGGACGGCCATGCGACGCGGGCACGGTGGTGTGATACTGCTGGTGTTTCCGATGGGAAATGGAAGGGCGTAACACACTTTAGCCATCCGGAGAACTTCAGACATCCGGAGCCGATGCGAATTTGGCCTGGGTTTGAGCAGGAGGTGTTCTTCAACTGGGCGCCGGTACAATTGGATGACTTTGAGCTGAAGCCCGGCGAGGACCATATCTATCGCTATCGTCTGTACGTGCACGAAGGAAAAGTCGATGTTGAGAGAACTGAGCAGGTTTGGAATGATTATGCTCATCCGCCGAAGGTTAAGGTTGAAGCTGTTCGGCCAGGCAATGCGATTATGCTGTTTGACGGTACGGACTTTTCGCATTGGACGACGGGTGGTAACAAAGACATTGGGTGGGATATTGTCGATGGTGCGATGAAGATTGTACCCAGGAGCGGCAGCATAATGACGAAGCGGGACTTTATTGACTTTAGGATGCACATCGAGTTTACGATACCGCAAATGCCGCCGAACGTCAAAGGCCAGAGCCGGGGTAACAGCGGAGTCTATATACAGCGTCGCTATGAAGTGCAAATTCTCGATTCATACGGCCTGGAGCCGAAGAACAACGAATGCGGGTCACTATATAGATTCAAAGCACCTGATAAGAACGTTTGCAGGATGCCGGGCAGGTGGCAGAGCTACGATATTATCTTCCATGCTGCGAGGTTCGACGGTAACAGGAAAATTAAGAACGCCCACATTACGATATGGCATAACGGTGTTTTGATTCATAATGATGTCGAACTGGAGAATAAAACCGGTGCGGGACGACCCGAAGGACTCAAACCGGGCCCCATTTTGCTACAGGAGCACGGCAACGAGGTATCGTTCCGCAATATCTGGATAGTCCCCCTGTAGGGCGAAAAGTAATGGATATGGTTTTGAATCTGGTTAGAAAAAAGGTTGAGGTATGAGAAGCGGAAGAAAATTTGCGGCCGGTATATTAGCAATCGTTGCAATTTGTGGTTTCAGTGTTGCCAGTGAGACCGGGCAGATTCGTCTTAAAGTCTCGGTCCCCAACATAGATTTTTTCGATGTTCCTGCCCATACAGTTATTGAGCTGCCGGAACGATTGGCCAGTGTGCCCTTTGAAGAAATCAGCGTCTGGCTTACGCAGGATGGTAATCTGTACGCCAACGTATCCATACCGGGCCAGATTGTGATGAACGACAAGAAGCAAGCAGAATTGTGGTGGGTACTGCCATGGGCCAAGGCGAACAGCACAAGCACGTGGACTGCCGCTCTGGCTGATCGGAGACAACCGGCAGCGGGGCGTAGTCCGGTGAAGGTTTTCTCCTGGAGGGACGAAAAAGGTGATTATCTCGATTTGCTTTTCAACGGCCGTAAGGTAACGCGCTATATTTACGCCTATGACAATTCAAGCAAAGAGCGTATCCTTGAGACGTACAAGACCTTCCACCATGTTTTCGACGCTGAGGGAAAAAAGCTGCTGACCAATGGGCCGGATGGCCTGGGGCCGTACCTGAGCAATCAGATCCTGTATCCGCACCATCGCGGGATATTCATAGGCTGGAACAGGTTGGAGTTCGGAGGCCAGAGATATGATTTCTGGCACATGGGAGAGCAAGGGAGAGTCCAGAAACATCAGAAATTTCTGGAGCTGACCGCCGGGCCGGTCATGGCAAGATCGAATTCGCTGGTTCACTGGAATAACAGAAACGGCGAGACGATAATTGCCGAAGAGCGGGAAACTACTGTATTTCGCCAGAGTGACCCGACGATTCTTCTGCTGGATTTTCATACCAAATTGAAGGCTGTCCGAAGCGATGTTTTTCTAAACGGGGACCCGGAACACGCAGGCTTTCAGTATCGAGCGCACGACGATGTTGCTAAGGGCGGCAAAGAGGTCAAGGCAGCTTACCTGTTTCATAAAGATGGTATCGACCCGAAGAAAAACTACGACCTGCCGTGGACGGCGATGTCATACGGGTTGAACGACCGGCATTACAGTGTTCAGTATATAAATCATCCCGATAATCCGGAGCCAGCCATCTATTCAGCATATCGTGATTATGGGCGGTTCGGTGCATTTTTTAAGGAAGAAATCCGCACCGGCAAGATATTGCCCCTGCGCTACCGCATCTGGATAGGCCCCGGTGAAATGTCCAAACGGCAAGAATTAGCAGATAGATATTCGGCATTTGTTAATGGCCCAAAAGTGGAAGTGCTGAGACGGTAAATACGGTTTGTGATTTGCGTTGAAAATTGTAAATCAGTTAAGGGATTCAAAGCTTTGAGGAGGCGGTGATATTTTCGCAGAAAATTTGAATTGCGTATCAACTTCTGAAGGTTATAATATAAAAACGATTTCGGCGTGCCGGCAAGGACAGATAATCTTTGTTGAGCATAAGTTGTTTTAGGAAAACGGTTATATTGAATTCGCAATCTAACCGGAGGAAATTGCAATTGATAGTTGATAAGGAGAATGACAAATGGCAAGACCTGTAACACTTTTTACCGGCCAGTGGGCGGATTTACCGCTGGAAGAATTGGCTAAAAAAGCGGCAAGCTGGGGTTATGATGGTTTGGAGCTGGCTTGCTGGGGCGACCACTTCGAGGTGGACAAGGCCCTGGAGGATGATGATTACTGCAAGGCCAAGCGTGACCTGCTGAAAAAGCTCGGCCTTGAGGTGTTTGCGATATCGACGCATTTGGTTGGTCAGGCGGTCTGTGACAATATCGACGAACGTCACAAATCAATTTTGCCGCCGGATGTCTGGGGCGACGGCGAGCCCGAAGGCGTCCGGAAGCGTGCGGCTGAGGGAGTTATTAAAGCCGCCGCGGCCGCCAAGAGGCTTGGTGTAAAGGTTGTCAATGGCTTTACGGGCAGCTCAATATGGCACTTGCTTTATTCGTTCCCGCCAGTTACGCCGAATATGATTAAGGCAGGTTACGACGACTTCGCCAAGCGCTTCAAGCCTATCCTCGACGCCTTTAAGGCGGAGGGTATCAAGTTTGGTCTTGAGGTTCACCCGACGGAGATAGCTTTTGATATTGCCTCGGCTCAGCGTGCAGTCGAAGCGGTCGATGGGCACGAATGCTTCGGCTTCAATTACGACCCCAGCCACCTCGGTTACCAGGGCGTAGATTACGTCAAGTTTATCCGTACTTTCGGCGACCGTATCTTCCACGCTCACATGAAGGACGTCTGGTGGGGTCACGGGGACGGGACGGTTGGTGTCTTCGGTGGCCATATTGAGTTCGCGGACCCCCGCCGCTATTGGGACTTCCGCTCAATCGGTCACGGCGATATCAATTTCGAGGAAATCATCGTTGCGCTAAACGATGTCGGCTACCAGGGACCGCTTTCGGTTGAGTGGGAAGACAGCCGAATGGACCGTGAACACGGCGCAGCAGAGGCCTGCGAGTTCTTCAAGAAGGCGGACTTCAAGCCGTCACAGATCGCTTTCGATGCGGCTTTCGAGAAATAAAAATTACAGGAAAGTTTAGTATGACTGGCAAAAAAAGTGTCGGCGCTCCTTCGCCAAGGCTTTGGAGCGTCTGTGACCGGCGTCAGTTCCTGAAGGGAGCAGCCGTCACCGCTGTGGAGGTTGTCGGATATCCGTATATTGTTTCTTCGTCGGCTTTGGGCAAAGCCGGCAGAGTGGCGCCGAGCGAACGAATTACTATGGGTTGTATTGGTGTGGGCTGGCAGGGCGGCAGCAATATGAACTCATTTCTTCGCGAAAAAGACTGTCAAATTGTTGCCGTCTGTGACGTTGACAAAAACCATCTGCAAAGCGCGGTCAATCGTGTTAATAAGCAATACAAAAACAAAGACTGTGCTGCATACGCGGATTATCGCGAGTTGTTAGCGCGTGATGATATCGACTCAGTATCGCTTGGCCTGCCCGACCACTGGCATGCGATTCCGGCTGTAGAAGCTGCGAGGTCGGGCAAGGACATATTCGGTGAAAAGCCCCTGTCGCATAATCTAAGGGAAGGCCGAGCTATGTGCAATGCGGTCAAGCGTTACAGCCGAGTATGGCAGACGGGCAGCTGGCAGCGTTCGGAGACTAACTTCCGCTTTGCCTGTGAATTGGTTCGCAATGGTCGCATCGGCAGGGTGCAGACGGTTGAGGTAGGACTGCCTTCGGGGCATAGCGACTTTGGCAAGACCAAGGGTCAGGAAGGGATTTGTCCGCCGCCCATAGAGCTCGACTACGATTTCTGGCTCGGGCCGGCACTATACGAGCCTTACTGTCCGGCGCGTGTGCACAAGAACTGGCGGTGGGTCCTCGACCACGGAGGCGGACAGTTGATGGACTGGGTCGGGCACCACGTTGACATCGCTCACTGGGGTATGAATATGGACTACGGCGGCCCCTACGAGATAGAAGGCTCCGGTGAATACCCCAAAGACGGCTTGTGGAACAGCCCGACAAAGTATCGGCTGACAGCGAAATATCCTGACGAGATTACGATGATTATCGCCGGCGGGCACAGTGACATTCGCGGCGGGACAAAGTGGATAGGCGAAGACGGGTGGGTCTGGGTTACTCGCGGCAATATAGATGCGCAGCCCAAGAAACTGCTCGAAGAGAATTTCGGACCCGATGAGATACGCCTGTTTCGTTCGCCGGGTCACTGGCGTAACTTCCTGGACTGCATCAAAAGCCGTGAGACCACGCTAACGCCTTGTGAGGTTGCACACCGCTCGGCGACGCCCGGCCACTTAGGGCAGATTGCTATGCTGTTGGGGCGCAAGATACGCTTTAACCCCAAGACCGAAGAAATACTCGATGACCCGACTGCAACAGGCCTACTCGGAAAAGCAATGCGCAGCCCGTGGCACCTGTGAAATTGGTTATTTACTATTTACTATCGAAAATTGATTATCATTTGTTAATTATGAGATTAGGGTTTTTCGTATGAAGGATAGAGGGATTAATCGGCGGCAATTTATCAAAAGTACAATCGGTACTGCGGCGGCTGTAAGTTTTCCGTATGTTGTTCCAGGGTCTGCTCTGGGCAAAGCCGGTAATATTGCGCCGAGTGAACGGATTACGTTGGGCTTTATCGGTGCAGGCAAGCAGAGTAAACATCTGATGCGGTCTTTTCTGAATTCGCCCGGTACCCACGTGCTGGCCGCTTGTGACGTTGATAAACTCAAGCTGGCGCGTGGGAAAAAGATAGTCGAAGACCACTATGCCAACAAGACCGGCGGCACATACAAAGGCTGTGACAGCTACGGCGATTTTCGCGAGCTGCTTGCCAGAGATGATATTGACGCAGTGGTAATCTCTACACCTGACCATTGGCACGCCATTACGGTTATCCAGTCTGCTATGGCCGGCAAGGATATTTTCTGCGAGAAGCCGCTATCTCAGACTATCGTCGAGGCCAGGGCTATGGTCAATGCGGTCAGGCGTTACGGACGGGTCTTCCAGACCGGCAGTATGCAGCGCTCGGACTGGCATTTCCGCTTAGGGTGCGAGCTGGTCCTCAACGGTTACATAGGCCAGTTAAAACATGTAACCGTAGGTGTTGGCGGTCCACCCCAAGATAAACCACTGCCGGCACAGCCGGTACCGGATTATCTTGACTGGGATATGTGGTTGGGCCCGGCGTTGTTGAGGCCGTACAACTCGGAGCTGTCGCCGCATTTAAGCTGGGACGGCTTTCCTAATTGGCGACATCACAGCAGCTTTGGCGGCGGTGGGATGACCGACTGGGGCGCACATCACTTCGACATCGCCCAGTGGGGTATGGGTATGGACGAGAGCGGCCCGGTTGAAATCATCCCTCCCGACGGTGAAGATCACAAGGTGCTTACTTATAAATATGCCAGCGGTGTTACGATGACCCGCGATAATGCCAACGGTGTTTTGTTCACCGGCACTAAAGGCAAGGTTGAGGTCAATCGCGGACATTTGCGTACCTGGCCTGAGAATTTGAAGAATCAGCAAATCGGCCCCAATGAAATACACCTTTACGAGAGCAGGAACCATTATGTTGACTGGCTGGATGCTATCCGCAAGCGCAGCAGACCGATTTGTGATATAGAGACCGGCTGCCGTTCGGTAAGCGTTTGTCATTTAGGCAATATAGCGTACAAGCTTGGCCGACCGCTGAGGTGGGACCCCAAACATGAGGTGCTTATCGGAGATGCCGGAGCCGGCCGACTGCTTTCGCGGCCTATGCGCAGCCCGTGGCACCTGTGAAATTAACTATTGACTATTGGTTATATTTTATGAAGAGAATTCTTGTTACGAATTATGTGATGCGAGTTAAGGAGTTTTATTATGAAAAAAAGAGAAGTTAATCGACGTCAGTTTTTGAAAAATGCAACCGGTATTACTGCCGGGGCAATAGTATTTCCGTATGTAGTGTCGTCGTCAGCGCTGGGCCAAGCCGGTAGCGTCGCCGCGAGCAATCGGATAGTGATGGGCGCCATTGGCGTAGGTTCCCAGGGTTCGGGTAACATGCGTGGATTCCTAAACAAAAGGGGAGTTCAAATGGTGGCCGTTTGTGATGTTGATAAGGCTCATCGCGACAGGGCCAAGAATAGCGTGGACAAAAAATATGGAAACAATGATTGCAGGACATATTCGGATTTCCGCGAAGTGATTGAGCGTAAGGACATCGATGCATTGTCACTGGCGATGCCCGACCATTGGCATTCGATACCTGTAGTTATGGCTGCCCGGGCCGGCAAAGATATGTATGGTGAAAAACCACTGGCACGAACGATACGTGAGGGCCGTATTATGGCCGATACGGTTAATCGCTACGGCAGGATTTGGCAAACCGGCAGTTGGCAGCGTTCAGGTCGTGATTTTCGCCATGCCTGCGAATTAGTTCGCAATGGTCGGATTGGCAAAGTGCATAAGGTCGAGGTCGGCCTGCCGACCGGAGGCGGCACTGATAATAAACCAGTACAGCCTGTTCCTGAGGGTGTAGATTGGGACTTTTGGTTAGGGCCGGCTCCCTGGGTGCCGTACAGGGGCATCATGCACTGGAATTGGCGGTGGATTATGGATTACTCCGGAGGGCAGCTAACCGACTGGGCAGGCCATCATATAGATATTGCACACTGGGGTCTCGGGCTGGACTATACGGGACCGGTTGAGATAGAGGGCAAAGGTGTCTATCCTAAAGACGGTATCTACGATGCGCCAACCGCTTATAAGTTCACCTGCAAGTACGCAAACGGCCTGACTATGATTGTGGCCAACGACAGACAGCAGCCGATGGGGATGGGAGCTGTCTGGTATGGTGACAACGGCTGGATCCATGTCAAACGCGGCAAGCTTGAGGCCAGCTCTGAAAAAATCATAAAGGAAGTTATTGGTCCCAATGAAATCAGGTTATACAACAGCCGAGACCATCAGCAGAACTTCTTAGACTGTGTTCGGTCTCGTGAAAAGACTATCACACCTATAGAGATAGCGCACCGGTCAATCAGCGTGGGTCTGCTCGGTGAAATTGCAATGCTCACGGAGCGGAAACTGCGATGGGACCCTGAGAAAGAAATCTTCCTCAATGACGATGGGGCCAACAGGATGCTGTCACGACCGATGCGAAGTCCGTGGCACTTATAAAAGTAAAAAACTCAAAATAGAAAGGAGCAAAGATGATTCGAAAGTTAAAACGTACCAAAGTTGTGTTGCCTGCCATCTTGTGTTTGTCACTTTTGATAAGTTCTTTGCAGGCGGTTTCGCCGGCGAAGCTGCGGGAGGTAACGGCCGAAGAAGTGCAAAAGATAGAAAAGGCAATGCCGAGAAGGGCGACCGTCAGGGTCACCAGGCCGCGGAAACTGCTAATTTTCTGGCGGTGTGAAGGATTTTTCCACACATCAATTCCCGTGGTCAACCAAGCGCTCGAGATTATGGGCAAAAAGACAGGGGCATTCGATGTCGTAATCACCGACGACTATTCGGTGTTCACCGCCCAGAAGCTTAAGCAGTTTGACGCAGTGTGCCTGAACAATACGACGGGGCTGAAGTTCGACCCTAAAAAGGTCCCTGAGCGGTGCAAGGCCCTGATGGATTTTGTCAAAGGCGGAAAAGGTATAGTTGGTGTCCACGCGGCGACGGACAACTTTAGGCAGTGGCCGCAGGGAGAAGAAATGATGGGCGGGAAATTCACCGGCCATCCCTGGGGAGGCGGCGGGACATGGGCGATTAAGATTGATGAGCCGGCACATCCGCTTATGAAGGCCTTTAAGGGTAAAGGATTTAAGATAAAGGACGAGATTTATCGAACAGACCCGCCACTGTATTCACGAGACAAGCAGCTTGTTCTGATGAGTCTTGATATGAGTGATGAAACAACGCGTAAAGTTAGAGGATTCAAACCGACAGACACGGATACCGGTATCAGTTGGGTCAAGAGGTGGGGCAAAGGACATGTGTTCTACTGCTCATTAGGACACAATGACGAGATTTTCTGGAACCCGGCAATATTGCAGCATTATCTCGACGGTATTCAGTTTGCATTTGGTGACTATAAAGTTGATACAAAACCGAAACCTATCGTTAGTTCAGGAAAGGGAATAGAAATGGCGACATTACAGGAATTACTGGAAAAGGTAAAGACGTATGATTGGGGCCAGAGCCGATTGGCGCTGACTGAGGTGAGCGATATCATAAAAAAGGCACACAGCTCGCCTGCGGAACTGAAAAAGATTGAGAAAAGTCTGCTGGGTGTGCTCACCTCGGATGCGAAGCGGGCCGGCAAGCAGTTTGTCTGCAGGGAGTTGAGCATCATCGGCAGCGGCCAGTCTGTTCCGGTCCTGGGTAAAATGCTGACCGATGAGGAAACTTCGGATATGGCAAGGTATGCTCTGGAGCGGATACCTGGTACGGCAGTTAATGATGCATTGCGAAGTGTTTTGAGGAAGGCAAAGGGCAAGCCGAAGGTCGGTATAATCAACTCACTGGGTCAGCGCCGTGACACAAGAGCGGTTCGTGCTCTGAGCAGACTTGTCGGCAATCCCGACCAAACGGTAGCTGCTGCCGCTGCTGCTGCTCTTGGCCAGATAGCTGATTCCAGGGCCACCGAAGCGCTGTCAGCAGCAAAGGACAAAACAAGCGGCAAATTGCAAATGCTGGTATTGGATTCTTATTTGAGGTGCGCCGACCAGCTTGTAGCCGAGGGCAATAGGGCCAAGGCTTTAGCTATCTACAAAGAGCTCCAGAAAGAGGGTATGCCCAAGCCGATACGTACCGCTGCACTGCGAGGGATGATTAGCGCGACGAAAAAGTAAAGACAAAAATGAAAATCAAGTATGCAATTCGTAGTTTTGTAGGGTGGGGCTTGCCCCACCAGCTTCGTCTCGGTGGGCTAAAGCCCCCCCTACGGCTTTTGTTAGTGTGTTTTTGTGCTGTTTGCTTTGCAGCCTCCGGGCAGCAGGACGATGCCATCGGGATAGTTCTTGACATTCTCAAGAGCGGCGACCAGGAGATGCAGGCCGTGGCCATAGCAATGGTAAAAGATATGCCCGGGACAGAAGTAACAAAAGCTTTGGCCAAAGAGCTGCCGAATCTTTCGGCTGTTAGTCAGGTGCAACTGTTGTCCGCCCTGGGCGACCGCGGGGACGCCGCTGCTTTGCCGGCGGTTATTACTGCTGTAAAGGCCAAGGACGCATCCGTTCGGATTGCAGCTTTGAAAGCTGTGGGGCAATTGGGTGATGCATCGAGCGTTGGCTTATTGGCGCAAACGGCGGCGGCGGCCAGAGGCGCCGAACAAAAAGCCGCTCGCGAGAGCCTGTATCGTTTGCGCGGCCCAAAGGTTGATGGAGCGATTTTGGCAGGGGTCACAAAGGCAGAGCCGAAGACGAAGGTTGAACTGATTAAGAGCGCAGGCGAGCGCAATATATCCGCAGGCGTGAGTGTTTTGCTCAAGAGCGCAAAGGATTCGGATAGGAAAGTTCGAGTCGAGTCGTTTAAGGTCTTAAAGGTCGTTGCCGGCCCGGAGCATTTGCCGGCGATTGTCGAGCTTCTGCTGAATTTGCGAAGCTCATCCGAGGCCAATGAGGCCCAGAAAATGGTAGCCGCCGTTGCCCATAAAATCGAGGACAAGAACCGGCAGGCCGAAGCAGTGCTTGCAGTGCTGCCTTCGGTTAAGGACGTTAAAAAGCAATGCTCTCTGCTGAGCGTGTTAGGTAAAATAGGCGACAGCAGCGCTTTGCCCCGGCTTCACAAAGCGCTGAACAGCGACAATATTGAGAGCAAAGGTGCTGCTATTCGCGCACTGGCAGAGTGGCCTACTTCTGAGCCGGCGGTTGACTTGCTGAAAGCAGCAGAGAACTCCGAGAACAAAGTACACCGGATATTGGCACTGCGTGGTTCTGTCCGTCTGCTTGGGCTTGATAGTAAGAGAGCGCCCGAAGAGACGATAGAAATGTACAAAAAAGCAATGACTCTGGCACCGGATGCAGGCGAAAGAAAAAGGGTGCTATCAGGGCTGGCCAAAACCAAATCTCTTGACGCACTGCAGATGTCGGCAGATTATCTCCAGGACAAGACTTTATTCAAAGAGGCGGAATTTGCGGTGGTTAAAATCGCCGGGGACATCTACGAAAGGTTTCCTCAACAAACCAGGGATGTATTAGAGAAGATTGTGCGAGCATCGAAGAATGACCCGTTGCGTCAGAAAGCGCAGGAATTGATAAATCTAATTAAAACGAATTAGCAGGAGAGAAAGTTATGGTATTTAAGAAGGCAGGTAGAAGAGTTTTTTTAATTAACGGCCGTAAAATTATCACATGTGTACTACTTTTCGTTTTGTCTGTACTGTTGTCTTCGTGTGCGGGCCCGCTGGCGGTTGATCCGATCCTTGAGGCGAGAACAGCGATTGAGAGTGCCGATACGGCAATGGGCGACTGGCAGGGAAGCTGGAAACTGGATGACGAAAGCGATTCGGGGCAGGTGGTAACACAGGTGATAGCTTTAGGTAAAGACAAGTACAGAGCCAATGTATTGGGAGAGTTTGATACCCGCGAGGAACCTATAGCAGAACTTGATGGCGAGCGCGACGGTTCGGTGGTGCGTTTTGCAGGGCCGGGACGAGCCGGATATACTGAGTTTCAGATCCAAGCGGTTATTAAAAATGGGAAGTTCAGCGGCAGTTTCAAAGGAGACGCAGCCGGCAGCTTTGCGATGGAAAGGGCGATTCGGGTTTCACCTACATTGGGGGCCAAGCCCCCGGCCGGTGCGATTGTCCTGTTCAACGGCAAAAACTTTAAGCAATGGAAGCATACGAGGAAAAAGCCAGGCGCCGATTCGGTACAGTGGGAACTGCTCAAGGGCGGTGCGATGGAAGTTAAGAAGGGTACCGGTTCAATTGTAACCAGGAAGAAATTCACCGATTTTAAGCTGCACGTGGAATTTCTCACGCCGTTTATGCCCGATGCACGCGGTCAGGCACGCGGCAATAGTGGAGTATATCTGCAGGAGCGATATGAGGTGCAGGTACTTGACAGCTACGGCCTTGAAGGCAAAGACAACGAGTGCGGCGGAATCTATAAAATCGGGGCGCCTATTGTAAATATGTGTGCGCCACCGACGCAATGGCAGACTTATGATATTACTTTTTACGCCCCCAGTGCCGAGAAGACAAACGCCCGGGTGACAGTTGTTCACAACGGCGTTACGATACATGACAACATAAGTCTTCCAAAGCCGACCGGCGGGGCGCTGGATAGTGATGTAACCAAAGCCGGCGGTATATATCTGCAGGACCACGGCAATCGTGTACAATATCGTAACATTTGGTTAGTTGAGTTGTAGGTAGTAGGAGTGGTTTGCGAACCGCCCTTACTGAGCCATCCCCAAGCTCGTCCGGCACCAATTGAGCTTAGGCTCACGCCTAATTGGTGCGGGACTCACTTGAGGCTGCCACCCATCAAACAAATGTTACAGAATAATAATCGTTGTCGATTATGATTTTAGAGAATTTAGAATGGCGTTTATTTATTAAGGAATACTGATATGAAAGACCAGAAAAAAACTACCAAACAGAAGAACAAGAAGATGTCTCGACGTGATTTTATGGGCGGCGCCGCGACGGCAGCGATGGCCTTCACGTTCGTGCCCAGCCATGTTTTGGCCCAACCGCCGAGCGAGAAACTAAACATCGCTTCTATCGGTTCTGGGGGCATGGGCAGCGGAAATACAAATGCCTGTGCAGGTGCCGGTGGAAACATTGTTGCTTTGTGTGACGTGGACTGGGACAAGGCAGCAGGCACTTTCAAGAGATACCCCAAGGTCAAGAAATACAAAGACTTCCGTAAGATGCTCGACAATGAGAGGAGCATCGAAGCGGTGATTGTCGCCACGCCCGACCACTTCCATACAGTAGCAGCAATGGCGGCTATGCGCCGGGGCAAACACGTTTACGTGCAGAAACCGCTGACCCGCCTGGTGTCGGAGGCTCGTGCTTTGACCGAAGCCGCCCGGAAGTACAAGGTCGTTTCGCAGATGGGCAATCAAGGACACTCCCAAAACGGTGTTCGCGACATCTGTGAATGGATTTGGGCCGGCGTGATTGGTGAGGTGAAGGAAGTCCACGCCTGGACCAACCGACCCGTTTGGCCGCAGGGTATCGGCCGACCCGAGGGTGAAGATGAAGTACCGCCCACCCTGGATTGGGATCTGTGGTTGGGCCCTGCTCCCTGGCGGCCATATAAGGGGAACAGGACGTATTGTCCGTTCAATTGGCGCGGCTGGTGGGATTTCGGCGGTGGTGCCCTGGCTGATATGGCCTGCCACGTGCTGGACCCGGTCTTCTGGGCGCTGAAGTTAAAGTACCCGACCAGCGTGGAGGCCAGCTGCACCAAGGTCAACAAAGAGACGTTCCCACTGGCTTCGATTGTACATTATGAATTTCCGCCCCGGGAGGGTATGCCGGCCGTGAAGGTGCATTGGTATGATGGTGGGCTGAAGCCCGAGCGTCCCGAGGCGTTGGAAGCGGGTCGGAAGCTCAACCAGCAATCGAGCAATGTGCTGTTCATTGGCAGCAAGGGCGTACTAAGATGCGGCGAGTATGGTGGCGATCCGCAATTGCTCCCATATTCGCGGTGGCGTGAGTTTTCCAAAAACAAACCTCCGCAAACACTCAAGCGGATCAAGACCAGCCACGAAGGCAACTGGATAGAGGCCTGCAAGACCGGCGGACAGGCCACGTCCCACTTTGACTATGCCGGGCCGTTTACGGAGATGGTCGTCATGGGCAATTTGGCGATTCGTCCGGAAAACGTCGGTAAGAAGCTCGAATGGGACGGCGAGAACATGCGTGTTACCAACGACGAGAAGGCCAACGAATACGTCCACATGCACTACCGCAAGGGCTGGTCTCTGGAGATGTAATCAGGGCGGCAATGAGTCTTTTGCCCGCTTTGGCATAACAAATAGATATGAGTTAGTTGTGGAAAGGTAAGGTGAGTATGAAGAAAGAAAAAGACAACCGCAAAACAAGAATTTCAAGGCGTGATTTTATGGGCGGTGCTGCTGCGGTTGCGGCGTTTACGATTGTGCCGCGCCATGTATTAGGTGCTCGTGGTCGCAGTTCGGCCAATGAGAAACTCAATATAGCAGGCATCGGTGTAGGCGGTCGTGGTGCCAGCGACCTGAGGGCTTTGGAGAGCGAGAATATTGTCGCGCTGTGCGATGTGGATATGGAAAAGGCAAAGGATACTATCAAGAGGTATCCGAACGCGAAGGTTTATCGCGACTTTCGCAGAATGTTAGACAAAGAGGCCCGGAACATCGATGCGGTGGTCATTGGCACACCGGACCACGTCCATGCCCCCGCTGCAATAATGGCGATGAAAATGGGCAAGCACGTGTATGTTGAGAAGCCAATGGCGCACACAATTTACGAGGCCCGCAGGATGACAGAGGTGGCCCGCCAGACTGGAGTAGTGACACAGATGGGCAATCAAGGCCACGCTGGCGAGGGTTTGCGGCTTACCTACGAGTTCATCCACGATGGGGCAATCGGTACGGTTCGGGAGGCGCACGTTTGGTCGGATCGTCCGATCTGGCCGCAGGGTATTGACCGACCCAAAGAAACCGAAACGATACCCGATACATTGGATTGGAATCTGTGGCTCGGGCCGACACCATATCGGCCGTTTCATTCTGCTTATGTGCCCTTTAAATGGCGTGGCTGGTGGGATTTTGGATGTGGTGCTATGGGAGATATGGCCGTTCATAATGCGGACCCGGCGTTTTTCTGTTTGGGTCTTGATGCACCGATTGCCGTCGAGGCCCAGAGTAGTCCCGTCAACAACGAGACGTTTCCAAAATGGGAGATTATTACGTACTACTTCCCGGCGAAGGGTAGCCGGCCGCCTGTAAAGATGATCTGGTACGATGGCAAAAAGTTGCCCCCGCGTCCGTCGGAACTTGAAGAAGGGCGCAAGTTGGGTTCAAACGGTATATTGTTCGTCGGCGACAAAGGCAATATCCTTTGTGGCGGGTGGTCTGGTGCACCCAGGATTATACCCGAGTCGAAGATGAAAGAATACGAAAAGCCGCCGAAGACACTGCCCAGGTCAATTGGCCACCACAAGGAATGGGTGCAGGCCTGCAAGGATAATGACCCAAAGGCTGCTAAGGCTGGCTTTGATTATTCCGGCCCATTTACCGAAGCTCTTTTAGTTGGACTGCTGGCTGTGCGGCTCGGCAGGAGAATCGAGTGGGACACCGAAAAGATGAGGTCGCCTAATGCGCCCGAGGCGGACAACTACGTTACTAAGTTTTACCGCGTGGGATGGTCCGTGTAGTTTCAGAAGTCAGAGGACAGAGATCAGAAGTCAGAGGTCTTCTGGCAATATATAAGCAGCGAACAAGATATAGGAGGAATATCCTATTATGAGGAATCTGGAAAGAACTGCCGAAGGGCAGGACAGAGGTTTTGTCAGAAGAGATGACCAGCTAAATAAAGGTACCGGATTGTCCCGGCGTGATTTTATGGGTGCGGCTGCGGCGGCGTTCACGATTGTTCCTCGTTCTGTTCTGGGAGGGGCCCGTCATATTCCGCCGAGCGAGAAGCTCAATATAGCCGGTATCGGTGTGGGCGGTCGAGGTGCCGGCGACCTCGCGGCGGTCAGCAGTGAAAACATCGTAGCTCTGTGTGATGTGCACCAAAGTCATGCGGCGGGCACCTTCAAACGCTATCCCAAGGCTAAGAAGTACCGTGATTTCCGCAGGATGTTAGACCAAGAGGACAGGAACATCGATGCGGTGGTAATAGCTACGCCGGACCATACACACGCAGTAGCCACTATGAAAGCAATCAAAATGGGCAAGCATGTCTATTGCGAGAAACCGTTAGCTCATTCAATCTATGAAGTTCGCAAGGTTACCGAGGCGGCCCGAGAGGCTGGAGTTGCCACCCAGTTAGGCAACCAGGGTCAGGCCTCTGAAACGACTCGCCTGGTATGCGAATTTATCTGGGATGGTGCGATTGGTCCGGTTCGCGAGGTCCATTCCTGGTGCAACAGACCAATCTCGCCTCGGGGTATTGACCGGCCCAAGGACAAACATGATGTACCACCCACACTCGACTGGGATTTGTGGCTTGGCCCGGCACCGGAGCGGCCTTATCATCCCTGTTATCTGCCGTTTAGCTGGCGCGGCTGGTGGGATTTCGGGACGGGAGTGTTGGGCGATATAGGCTGTCATCAGCTCGCTCCAATTTTCCGGGCTTTGAAATTAGAGTATCCAACGTGCGTGGAGGCCTGCTCCAGCGGGGTGAATTCTGAAACCGCACCTCTGGCGTCTATCATTCGTTATGAATTCCCGGTAAGGTACGATTTTCCGGCGTTGAAGCTTACCTGGTACGATGGCGGGCTGATGCCCGCCCGACCGAAAGAGCTTAAGGAAGGTCTGCGCTTCGGCAATGCTGATGACAATCTGTTTTTGGGTGACAGGGGCAAGATGTTGGGCCACAGACTGCTGCCGGAATCCAGGAGCAAAGAATACGGCAGGCCTCCGAAGATTCTGGCCCGTTCGCCCGGTCATCATAAAGAGTGGCTCGATGCCTGCAAGGGCGGCCCGCCGGCCGGCTCCAACTTCGAGGTCTCAGGGCCGCTGACCGAGGTGGTTTTATTAGGCAATATTGCCCTGCGCATGGGCCAGAAGTTATATGAGAAGGGCCTAAAGCTGTATTATGACGGCCCAAAAATGAAGATTATCAATTTGCCTGAGGCGAACAAATACATCCGCAGCGAATATCGCGATGGATGGACTTTATAGTATTGGTTAAATGGGTGATTAACTACTCGCCAATTTGCGAGCGATGGGTAAAAAATAATTATTAAAATGCAAGAGGAGTATTCTTATGAAAAACCGGAAAAAGCCAAACGAAGAACAAAACAGAAAGTTATCGCGACGTGATTTTATGAGCGCTGCAGCAGCGGTGGCGGCGTTTACGATTGTTCCCCGACATGTCCTTGGGGGTCCGCGTCGTATCCCGCCGAGCGAGAAGCTCAATATAGCCGGTATTGGTGTAGGAGGACAAGGGTCAGGGGACCTGCGGGCCATGGAAAGCCAGAACATTGTGGCTCTGTGCGATGTGGACTGGCGTCAGGCAGCGGGGACATTCAGGCGTTATCCCAATGCGAAAAAATACAAAGACTTTCGCATAATGTTAGACAAAGAGGATAAGAACATTGACGCCGTAGTAGTCGCTACGCCGGACCACATTCACGCCGTGGCGTCGATGGCTGCCATCAAGAGAAGCAAGCACGTCTATTGCGAAAAACCCCTGACGCACTCGGTATATGAGGCCCGTGTTCTTGCCAAGGCGACCCGCGAGTACAAGGTTGCCACCCAGATGGGAAATCAGGGGCAGGCCTCTGAGGGAACGCGGCTGATGAGCGAATATATCTGGGCCGGCGCAATCGGGCCGGTGCGCGAAGTGCACGTATGGACTGACAGGCCTTTGCGTGGTCTTAACGACGTATGGTGGCCTCAGGGCGTGGGCAGGCCTACCGGTAAAGAAGATATACCATCGACGCTGGACTGGGATTTGTGGTTGGGGCCTGCGCCGCAGCGGCCGTATAGCTCGGCTTATGTTCCGTTTAAGTGGCGCGGCTGGTGGGATTTCGGAACCGGTGCACTTGGCGATATCGGCTGTCACCGTATCGACCCTGTCTGGCGTGCACTGAAGCTCAAATACCCGATAAGCGTCGAAGCGAGCTGTACTCTGGTCAACACAGAGACGTTTCCGGTAGCGTCGATGGTAACGTATCATTTCGGTGCTCGCGATGGATTCCCGCCGGTCAAACTGACCTGGTATGATGGTGGAATAAGGCCGCCGCGTCCGGAGGAATTAGAAGATGGCCAGCATTTAGGCACAAACGGCATTCTATTTGTCGGCGACAAAGGGAAAATGCTCGAATACACGCTGATACCGGAATCGAAAAGGAAGGAATTTGGCACGCCGCCCAAGGTCATCCCTCGCTCGCCCGGCCATCATCAGGAATGGATAGATGCGTGCAAGGGAGGCAAGCCTGCGGGTTCTAATTTCGACCATGCAGGCCCGCTGGCCGAGGCGGTACTTCTGGGCAACGTCGCGCTGCGCCCGGAACTAAAAGAAAAGCTGACCCGTACCAGTCTGCTTTGGGACAGCAAGAATTTGAAAATTACCAATCTGCCCGAGGCCAATGAATTCCTCCGCTGCAGTTATCGCAAGGGCTGGACGCTGTAGTGGTCTGTAAAACGATAAATGCGCGGTGGTTATAAGGTACAAGAGGAATATTATTATGAAAGACAGGAAAAACCTGAACAAAGAACAAAATGGAAAGCTATCTCGTCGTGATTTTATGAGCGCTGCAGCGGCAGCAGCGGCGTTTACGATTGTCCCTCGGTATGTGCTGGGAGGTCCCCGTCATGTTCCGCCGAGCGAAAAGTTGAATGTCGCCTGCATCGGTGTTGGTGGTATGGGGGGTAGCGATGTTAGACAGGTCAGCACGGAAAATATAGTTGCATTTTGTGACGTCGATTGGAAACACGCAGGCGGTACTTTCAAACGTTTTCCAAATGTGAAGAAATACCGTGATTTCCGCAGGATGTTAGACAGAGAAGGCAAGAACATAGATGCGGTTACGGTATCGACACCGGACCATATCCACGCAGTCGCTGCTATGAGAGCTATCAAGATGGGCAAACACGTCTATTGCCAGAAACCATTGGCGCACGATGTTTTTGAAGTTCGTCAGCTTACCGAGGCGGCCCGAAAGTATAAAGTGATGACGCAGATGGGCATTCAGATTCACGCTGAAAATTCCGTCAAGCTTGTAGTGGAGATTATTAAGTCGGGGATGATTGGCAAGGTGCGAAAGGTGGATATCTTTAGCAATAAGAACTGGGGTGGTGGAACCAGACCTAAAGAAGGTGAGCCCGTACCTGAAACACTCGATTGGGACCTGTGGCTTGGCCCGGCCCCCTGGCGGCCTTACTATGGACATCAGGTTTATCTGCCCGGTAACTGGCGCCGCTGGTGGGATTTCGGTACGGGGACGTTAGGAGATATGGGCTGTCATATAATAGACCCTGTCTTTTGGGCGCTCGACCTGAAATATCCTCTAAGCGTGGAGGCGCATCCGTCCAAGTTTAATAATGAAACTTATCCGGAGGCGACAGTCGTTCGATGGGAGTTTCCTGAACGTGGCAATCTGCCACCGGTTACTGTTACCTGGTATGACGGCGTTAACAGACCCTTCCTGCCGAAAGAGCTTGAGCCGGGGCGGAAGTTACCCGGTCAGGGCGGGCTGTACTACGGCGAAAAGGGCACCATAATGGCCCCCCACATGGGTGGTCCGAGACTGATACCGGAATCGAAGATGAAAGGTTTCAAACCTCCGGAGCCGTTTTTGGGCAGGGGTGTTGACCACTACCAGGAATGGATAAGGGCATGTAAGGGCGGCCCGAAACCGTTAGCTAATTTCGATTATTCCGGTCCGCTGAGCGAAACTATCCTGTTGGGTAATGTGGCGGCTCGTGCCGGACAGAAATTATTCTGGGACGGGCCGAACTTCAAAGTTACCAATGTACCTGAGGCCGACAAATACCTAAAACGCGAATATCGTGAAGGTTGGAGATTATAGTTATACTATTTTCTCTGGAAATAACGTCTTAATTATAGGAGAAAAAGAAATGAACAGAGAGACAAAACTTAGTGTTGTTGTGCTGGTGTTTGTTTTGTGTATTTGCTGGTTGCCCAAGGCAAACGCAGCATCTGATGCCCAGGAAAACTGGAAGCTGGGCATGCAGGCGTATAGCTTTAAGGAATTCACTTTCTATGAGGCCGTTGACAAGACCAGGGCACTTGGTATGCATTATATCGAGGCCTATCCGGGCCAGCGACTCAGCAAGGAAAAACCAGATGTCAGTACCAACCACAATATGTCCTCGCAGGACAAGAAGGAAATGCTGCAAAAGCTTCGGGAAGCGGGAGTCAAACTTATAAACTATGGTGTAGTGGGGCTGCCGAACAACGAGGCCGAATGCCGAAAGGTCTTCAATTTCGCCCGGGAAATGGGAATTGAGACAATTGTCTCGGAACCGCCGGAGGATGCGTTTGACATAATAAATAAATTGTGCGATGAATACGAGATTAACGTAGCCATCCACAACCATCCCAAGCCCTCGCATTATTGGGACCCTGATACCGTGCTCAAGGTCTGCAAGGGACGCAGTGAGCGGATCGGAGCTTGTGCAGATACGGGCCACTGGATGCGTTCGGGTATCAATCCGGTCGAAGCACTGAAAAAACTCAGAGGTCATATTATCAGTCTGCACTTCAAGGATTTGAACGAGTTCGGCAATCGTGATGCGCACGATGTGATATGGGGCACGGGCGCAGGCGATGTCAAGGCGATATTAACTGAGCTTGACCGTCAGAATTTAAAGGGTGTATTCTCGATTGAGTATGAGCACAACTGGCTAAACTCAATGCCTGAAATCGCCGGGTGCGTCTCTTACTTCGAGCGGACCGCCGCCGAATTAGGCCAGACCGATTGGCAATGGATATTCAACGGCAAGGACCTGAGCGGCTGGGACGGTGACATGCGTCTGTGGTCGGTTGAGGATGGGGTCATTCGCGGTCAGACCACTATTACAAAACCAGCCCGCGGCAATACTTTCCTTATCTGGCGTGACGGCAAGCTCAAAGATTTCGAATTGAAACTCAAGTTCCGCATCCGAAACGGTAACTCCGGCGTACAGTACCGCAGTAAGGAGGTGGGCAACTGGGTCGTCAGCGGTTATCAGGCCGAGGTCGAGAACGCACCGGGTAAGGTCGGATTCCTCTACCATGAGAGAGGCCGAGGATGGCTGGTCAACGTCGGCGATATGATGGTCATCGATGAGAAGGGCAACAAGAATGTTATCGGAATTGTATCCGATAAAGACGAGCTTATCAAGGCCGGCTACTACAAGGAAAAGGACTGGAACGAGTATAGAATCATCGCTTCGGGTAACCATTTGATACATTACCTCAACGGCTACCAGACGATTGAGCTGGTCGATAACGACAGGGTAACCAACCCGAACGACCCGAAGGATCGCAAGGGTGCTGCAAGGGAAGGTATCCTGGCACTTCAAATCCACGCCGGGCCGCCAATGCTCGTTGAGTTCAAGGACATTCGCATCAAAAATCTAAAGCCGAAATATGGCGATGCCGTCGTGCTGTTCAACGGCAAAGACCTCAACAACTGGGCTGTCAAGGGTGACAAGAAAAAAAGCAAATGGGTCGCCGGCACCGCCAAAATGTCATCTGAAAATCCGAAGCTGCTTGTAAATAAAGGTGGCAACGGTGAAATGATGAATTTGGTTTCTCGCAACGGGGAGAGTATCGATATATACTCCAAAGAAAAATTCGGCGACTGCCGTATCGAGCTGCAGGTGATGGTGCCGAGAGGTTCCAATTCCGGTATATATGTTATGGGTGAGTACGAGATTCAGGTGCTGGATAGCTGGGGAAGGAAAAAAATGGGCCCCGGTGACATGGGTGCGATTTACGGCGCCGGTGCGCCTCGCGTAAATGCGTGTAAAAGACCCGGTGAATGGCAGAAGTACGTAATTGATTTCCAGGCCCCCAGGTTTGACGCCAACGGCAGAAAAAGCAGTAATGCCAAGTTCGTCAAGATAGAGCTCAACGGCCAGGTGCTGCACGAAAATCTCGAAATGCCCGCCTCGACCGGCGGTCCCCTTCTCGGCAGGGAAGCACCTTTCGGACCGCTTATGTTCCAGGGCAACCATGGCCCGGTGGCGTATCGCAATATAATAGTGAAACCGCTGGTAGAGTAACTGTATATCACTGCTTAAAACTGAATTTTTCGAGCTGATTCTTTCGGAAACACTCGAAACAATAAGTGTCCGGTTATCCTGACGCAGTTTTGGATGTTGTACCCAAAAAAAACGCCAATTGTGTGCTTGACAGTAATATATGGCTACGCTATATTACGCGACAATAAAATTTGGTGTTTAGTTTAATTTGTTAAATTTATGGAGTTGACAGAAATACGATGAACAACCAAAAGACCGACAAAAAAATTGACAGACGTAGTTTCCTGCGTTCTACCGCGGCGGCAGGAGCAGGTTTGGCATTTTCGCCGATGGTTTTAGGACAGGCAGGCGGCAAAAAACCGGATGATATTAACGTAGGCCTGCTCGGCTGCGGGGCCCAGGGACAGGTCCTGATGACTGCCTGTCTGAAGATACCCGGCATTCGCTTTAAGGCGGTTTGCGATATCTGGACAGCCTGGAATCAAAAACGTGTCTCTCGCATACTCAAGGCCTACAAGCACGTGAATAATACCTATGTGGACTACAGGGAAATGCTCGATAAGGAAAAAGACCTCGATGCCGTAATTATTGCCACACCTGACTTCTGGCATTCCGAGCACACTGTTGCCTGCCTGGAGGCCGGGTTGAACGTCTATTGTGAAAAAGAGATGTCCAACACCCTCGAAGGCGCCAGGAAGATGCTCGAGGCCGCAAAGAAAAGCGGCAAGTTACTGCAGATAGGCCATCAACGCCGCAGTAACCCCCGATACATTCACTGTTACGAGAAGCTCATCAACGGGGCGAAGCTATTGGGTAAAATAACCTGTATCAACGGGCAGTGGAACCGGAGCAAGGCGGCGTGTGAAGATTTAGGTTTCCCGCCAAAAGCCGTCATTGACCAGGCCACGCTGAAAAAGTATGGTTTTGACTCGATGAAGCAGTTCCGAAACTGGCGCTGGTATAAGGGACTCGGGGGCGGGCCGATAGTTGACCTCGGCTCGCACCAGATTGACATCTATAGCTGGTTCCTCGGCGCCAATCCCAAGTCCGTGATGGCCAGTGGTGGTATCGACTACTGGAAAGGACACGACTGGTATGACAATGTTATGGTCATTTATGAGTATGAAACCAAGCAGGGGACCATTAGAGCCTATTATCAAACAATAACGACCAACAGCAGCAACGGATATTTTGAAACCTTTATGGGCGATGAAGGGACGCTGGTAATCTCGGAAGCCGCCGGACGCGGCACTATATACCGCGAAGCGTGGGTCCCGGCGGAGAACTGGGAAAAATGGGTCAAGATGGACTTCATCAAGGAACCGCCCGAGGAGGAAGAAGAAGAAGCACCCGCCAGCGATGCTGTACTCGATCTGCGTGAGTCGGTGAAGGCGCCCAGTTATGACCTGCCGGTAACAATGGATAACAAGCTGTATCACCAGCCGCACCTTGAGAACTTCTTCGATGCTGTTCGGGGCAAAGCCAAGCTCAATTGTCCCGCTGAAATCGGATACGAAACGGCGGTTACGGTATTGAAGGTTAATGAAGCAGTGGCAGCCGGAAGGAAGTTAGAGTTCAAGCCCGGAGACTTTAAAGTATAAAAAACGCTTGTTAAAAATAGATCGTATTGTACAATTTCTTCGATGAATGTCAGAAACTATCTCAAAACTGTCACTCCTTCGGCAGGTTCAGGACAAGTTCTGAGCGAAGCGAAGGGTCTGGCCGGCAGAAATAAGAGATTCTTCACTGCGCTGCGCTCCGTTCAGAATGACAAAATGAGCTTTTCATACATTTTCTGAGAGGAAAGGATTGACCGGACTTTGAGAAAAGGATTGATATTAACAGGCTTTATGTATTTGCTGGTATTGTGCCTTTCTGCTCCCACCGTTTGCTTCGCACCTGTGCCTGCGCAACCGCAGGTACAGGCAAACGAAGCAGTGGGGGCTGATACCGACCAGAAACTTCTTGGCGACGAAAGTGACGGCAGCCGGGCACATCCAGCTCATCTTATTCCTCTGTTTTTTGAAAATGAAGACGGCGAAAAAGGAGGGGAAATTTCCCCCGATGACGACCCTCTTCTGCCGTTTTCAACTCGCTGGACCTGCGGGGACTGCCACAGCTATGGAATAATCGGCAAAGGCTTGCATTTCAACGCTGCTGACCCGAATGTTGCTCCGGGTCGGCCGGGCCAGCCCTGGATACTCGCAGATGCTCGTACCGGTACCCAGATTCCCCTTTCTTATCGTCCCTGGCCGGGAACTTTCAAGCCTGAGCAGGTCGGCCTGACAGCTCGTGAATTCACCAGGTATTTCGGCAGGCATACGCCCGGCGGCGGCGCCGGAGAGCTTGAAACCGAAAACCCCGACGAGATTATGCGTGAGTTTATCTCCGGCAAGCTGGAAATCAACTGTCTGAACTGCCATAATGCAGAGTTCGCTCACAATCAGGGCGAATATTTCCCCCAGGTAGTTCAAGAGAATTTCCGCTGGGCCGCGGCTGCCACTTGTGAATTCGCTTCTGTTACCGGTTCGACCAGGGATATGCCCGAGACCTACGACCCGTTTATGCCTGAGCCGCCGGAAGATGCAAAGAAGGTTCCGCCGACCATTACTTATCGCAAAACCGCTTTCGACCACGAGAACAATGTCTCCTTTAACATCGTAAGAGAGGTTCCCAACCATCGGTGCTACTTCTGCCATTCCAACCTCTACATAGATAAGGAAGATACAGAAAAATGGACCTCGGATGAGGATATTCACCTGACGGCTGGTTTGAAGTGTGTTGATTGTCACCGTAATGGCATCGGTCATAAGATTATCCGCGGTTATGAAGGCGAATCATCTGCTTCGGCAAATCATTTAGCAGCTACCTCATCGTGCGAGGGCTGCCATCTTGGAGAAGAAGACTCATCGTCACCGGTTGCGGGGCGATTAGGTGCACCCGTGCCGGAACATCGGGGTATTCCTTCGGTACACTTTGAGAAACTTACCTGCACCGCCTGCCACTCGGGTCCCTGGCCGAGCGAAAAGACTATTCTGACTAAAACCTCACGTGCCCATCGTTTGGGCACCTTAAATGTCAATAAATCCAAAGAGGCTCTCCCACATATCGTTGCCCCTGTTTTTGCCCAGGAATCTAACGGCAAAATTGCACCTCATAAGCTGCTCTGGCCCGCCTATTGGGCGACTGTGGAAGACCAGAACGTCGCGCCCATTGCCTTTACCACTGTCACAGAAGTTATCGTCCCGGTCTTCGCCGATGTGAATCGTCCAACCTCCGGCGACTGGCCTGAGCTGACCACTAAGCATATCGCCAAAGGTCTCAAGGCATTGGCCAAATCAGTCAAGGGTACGCCAGCGTATATTAGTGCCGGCAAGCTCTATAAACTGGATGATTCGGGCACACTAAGCGAAGAAGAGCACCCGACGGCCAAGCCGTATTTATGGCCCATCGCTCATGACGTCAGGCCGGCTGCTCAATCATTAGGCGTTCGCTACTGTACGGATTGCCACGCTACGGATGGCCCATTCTTCTTCGGTGATGTTACCGTTGACTCTCCTATTGTTACAGCCCGGGAAGCTAAAAAAATGGTGGAATTCGTGAAGGTTCGCCCTTTTTACACGAAGGCGTTTGCTTTTTCGTTTGTATTCCGTCCCTGGATGAAGATTATTGCTCTTGGCTCTAGCGCGATTCTGGCCGGGGTTTTATTGTTATATGCACTAAAAATGTTGGCCTGCATTGCGAAAGCTTTGACAGAGCGGGATTAGTTCTTTCTTCTTGAGAGTGTATAGATAGTATGTTTCAAACGATTTCGATAGTTGCGTTTGCGGTTACCATTGGTTGCATGGCTTTAAATTGTATAATTTCTCCCTGCAAGGAATGTTGGCGGCATCCCTTGAGAAAATTGGTACATCTTTTGACGCTGCTTTTCATCGAACAGAAGCTAAGCCCTATGGGCGTTTTGAGGAAGCTGGTATATCTGTTAGCACTGCTTTGCTTTGTGGTATTGGCGGTTACCGGCTTTTACCCGACGATTATTTTAGGTGAGCACATTTCGGGCTATTTGGTGATGGTGCATGCTACTTTTGCACCGATTTTCGCAATCTGTTTGGCGGTTTTGGCTGTAATGTGGGCGCGGAATTGTCGTTTCACTCACAGCGATTGGCCATGGTTCCAGCGTATTGTTCAGCGTGTTACTTTAGTCAAAAGCGCCGGCGAAGAGGCACATTATGAAAGCTCCGGCCTCGGACAAAAAATAACATTTTGGCTGATAATCTTTTTGGCTTTGCCGTTAATCCTGTCGATTATTTTGAGTATGTATCCGCTTTTCGGAACGCATTGGCAGGAATTACTTTTGGGCATTCATCGTTACACCGCTTTGGTGTTTGCATTGGTTGGGATTGTGCATATTTACCTGGTGATCCGAACTAAAATGCAGTAATAATAACCAGTAGAGTTGCTCCTGCGTGTTTGTTGGGTAGCGCGTTTTGTGATTTGGCGCTCGCTCCTGCCTGCACCTGTTGGTAACGCAGGCACAGATGCGGTTACGCGAGTGCAGGCGCAAGACCGGAGCCCACGCAGGGCGGAAAGGAGAAAAAACCGATGGAGAAGGTAAATGTTGCGGTGGTGGGGCTCGGGTTTGGGGCTGAGTTCATTCCTATTTATCAAAAACACCCCGACGCTGAGTGTTACGCTATTTGCCAGAGAACCGAAGACCACCTCAATGAAATAGGCGACCAATTTGGAATAGAAAGGCGGTTCACCAAGTTTGAAGACCTGTTAAGCATTGATGAGCTGGACGCTATCCATGTGGTTTCGCCGATAGCCGACCATGCCTGGATGGCAGTGGCCTCTTTGAACGCAGGCAAGCATACCGCCTGCACGGTCCCGATGGCCACTACCACAGAAGATTGTCTTGCAATAGCTCAGGCACGGAAAAAGTCCGGCAAGGTATATATGATGATGGAAACGGCCGTATATAGCCGGGAGTTTCTCTATGCAAAGGAGCTTGTCGATTCGGGAAAATTAGGTGAAATTCAGTTTCTGCGTGGTTCGCATCAGCAGAATATGGGATTGCCGGGCTGGCCGGATTACTGGTACGGTTTCCCGCCAATGCACTATGCTACCCATGCTGTCAGCCCTTTGCTGTGCCTGGCGCAAAAGCAGGCCGAATCTTTGGTCTGTCACGGCTCAGGCCGAATTCAGGAAGATTATATCAAACTCTACAATTCGCCTTTTGCAATTGAAACCGCGATTATAAAACTCGCCGATTCAGACCTTGCTTGTGAGGTAACGCGGTCGCTGTTTAATACGATTCGACAGTATAGAGAAAGCTTCGATGTATATGGCACAAAGCTTTCATTTGAGTGGGAGCAGGTTGCCGGCGAAGACCCGGTGATTTATACCGGCTACGAAGATGCCGAAAGGGTAAAAGTGCCGGATTATGGCCGTCTGCTGCCAAAAGAGATAGCTCCCTTCACAGGACATGGGGTCTATGATGAAGAGCACGAACATACTTCCTTTATTCAAGGTAGTGGGCACGGCGGCTCTCATCCCCATCTGACGCATGAATTTATTCGCGCGATTGTCGAAAACAGAGAATCCGCGGTCGATGCAAAAACTGCCGCGAACTGGACAATGGCAGGGATATGTGCCCATGAATCAGCGTTGAGCGATGGCAAAAGAATCCAAATCCCAAAAACAGACTAATTTTTTAAGTTGTTTCACATTCTGAGTGAGAATATTATACTGTGTAGATACCCGGCAGGATACCGGGTGAAATTTAATTAGGGTTTTTAGTTAGGAGAACAGATTATGAGTAATGGAATGCTGCCAGATTATGTCAGTATGGCCAAGCCGAATCCGGCTGGGAACCGGGCGCCCTGGTACAAGAACACGGCACCGACGTACGCCGGTATCTTCCTGTGGTTTGTATTTTGGAGCCAGATGTCCAGCGGCGGAGGCCAGTCACCCGGTGGGGTACTCTCGAAAGGTATCGGGGTTGCTTTACTTGGTCTAATCGTCGCTGCTCTGCTTTGCCACTTTCTGTTTTATCTGGTTCCAGGCCTATTTGGCTTGAAGACCGGACTGCCACTCTATGTTGTTGGGACATCGACATACGGAACGCAGGGCGGATTTCTGATGCCTGGCTTTCTGATGGGAGTACTGCAATTCGGCTGGCTCGGTGTCAATGCCTATTTCGCCTCATTGGCTCTTGCGCCGCTTTTTGGCGGTAGTTCGGCAGCCCAGATAGTCATCGCTATCATCTGGGCAGCCGTGGCAGCCTATGTCGGACTAAAGGGCATTCAATATGTTGCCAAAGTAGCTACATTTCTTCCACTGATTCCGTTAGTCATATTGGTGATAATGGTTGGGAAAACTCTTGGTGGCATCGGCGACTTCGAGCCAGAGAGCTTTGTTGCGGCCGGCGTTGTGGAGGGCGGCCAGACTGTTGGCTTGGGTGTTTTTGGTGTAATTGCCTTGTGCATAACCTATATTGTAGGATTCTTTGCTACGGCGGGAGCTGCGGGTGTCGATTTCGGTATGAACAGCAGGGATGAGAAAGATGTCCGGATGGGTGGTCTGATTGGCATTGCTCTGGCTGCTATCGTTGCAGGTGGAGCGTCGATACTCATCGCCGCAGGCGCCTTTGGTGCCGGTGGCAAGTATGCTCTGGTTACAGCAGACGTTGATTTTATGGCTACCATAATGGGTTCGCCGGGCCTCGGCAAGGCTATGGGGTTGTTGCTGGCAGTGGCTGCCTTCCCACCAGCCTGCTTCTCATCGTTCATCGCAGCCAATAGTTTCAAGACAACGCTGCCTAAAGTGAATCCTTTCATTTCGGTTGGAATCGGCACCGCCGTGAGTATCCTCCTTGCTGTGACTGGTTGGGCAGGAGACGTTATGGGTGTTTTCACGATAATCGGTGCTTCTTTTGGTCCGGTTTGTGGTGCGATGATGGTCGATTATCTCATGGCGGGCAAGAAGTGGGCCGGTCCTCGGGCAGGTTGGAACCTTGCCGGGTGGATTTCCTGGGTTGCCGGCTTTGTCGTGGGCATGATGCCGCTCGTGAGTCTGCCGCTCGTGGGCAAGGTAAACATCCCAGCTGCACCGCTGATGGCGTTTATCGTCGGCGCCGTGCTCTACTTCATCCTGGCAAAAGCCGGACTCGAATCGAAAGTTCTTGAAATGGCTGCTGCTCCGGTTGAAAGTGCACCACAAGAGGCTAAAGGCGAAGAAAAGAAGGATTGAGACCAAAAACTCAGTGAATCTGCCTGACTATTTTGATGAATCCATTAGTAAAGCAGGGATTCAGGAGCACTGGATCCCTGCTGTATTTTTTTATTTTAATGCCCTGGTGACTATATTCTGTAAAGAAAAGAAAAAAAAAATATACTTTTAGACGGCTTGACAACGTCATACATATAGGATATTATTCCTGATTCGGTTTTGATGGATATCCGGTAGTTTGCCGGCAATTAACAATTTCGTCAGTTACGTAGAATTGTGAATTTTTGAGGTTAGAGAAATGATGAAGAAAGATTTTGGTTCAATTGTGAAGGTTTGTGTGCTGGTATTGTTGGTTATGCTTCTGTGCTTTGTTCCGGCCTGCAAAAAATCTTCGCCGGAGTCGCCTTCCGAAAGTTCTGATGAGCCATCTGCCGGCACTGATACGATTGTTACCGAAAGCGCTCCCCCTGTTACTGAAAGCGCTCCCCCTGTTACCGAAAGCGCTCCCCCTGTTACTGAGAGCGCTCCCCCGGCCGAATTAGTACCGATAGATATTGAACTGCCCAAACCAATGTTTGTGGGCACGCCGCAGGATACCCGGGTACCCAACCTTGAGAAGCCTTTGGGCAAGCCGCGTCCGCCATTCTTAGCTCCCGCTGGAACAACAAATGTCGCCCTCGAAAAGCCGGTGGCCAGCAGCGACGAAGAACCCATCATAGGCGAGATTGACTATATCACCGACGGAGACAAGGAAGCTGCCGACGGCAGCTACGTTGAGTTGGCCCCGTTTGTGCAGAACGTCACAATCGACCTCGAAGCTATGCATGAAATTTACGCCATTGTAATGTGGCATTACCATAAGCAAGCCAGGGTTTACTTTGATGTGGTAGTGCAGGTTGCCGATGACCCTGATTTTATCACGAATGTCAGAACGCTGTTCAATAATGACATTGACAATACTGCAGGTATTGGCGTGGGTGAAGATAAGCACTATACAGAAACCAACGAGGGCAAACTCATCGACGCTAAGAGCGTCAAGGCCCGCTATGTCCGCCTCTACACCAACGGCAATACCAGCAACGATTTGAACCACTATATTGAGGTGGCGGTTTTCGGCAAGCCGGCAGGATAAGATGGCCAAAAAATGTTGCGTGCTCATTTTAGCCGCGACAATTGTTGCGCTTGCGCTGCGTCTGCCGCGGCTCCGGCAGCGTCCTATACACGGCGACGAGGCCGTTCATGCCATCAAGTTCGGAGACCTGCTGGAAGAGGGTGTTTATACATACGATCCGAATGAATACCACGGCCCGACGCTTAACTACCTGACTTTAATACCAGCCCGGATTGTCTCTGCCGGGAAACTGACCGAGGTCAGCGAGTTCACCTTGCGCATTGTGCCCGTCTTTTTCGGTGTGCTTTTGGTGCTGCTGGTCTTGCTGGCCGGTAAAGGCCTGGGACCAGGCGCTGCAGTTTATGCCGCTGTATTGACTGCTATCTCGCCTGCTATGGTTTTTTACAGCCGTTATTACATCCAGGAAATGCTCCTGGTCTGTTTCACTTTTGGTGCAATTGTTTTCGGCTACCGCTATACGCGGAGCAAAAATATTACCTGGGCTCTGTTGGCAGGTATGTCCCTGGGGCTTATGCACGCCACCAAGGAAACATGCATCATCGCTTTTGGCTCAATGCTTTTGGCCCTGTTGCTCATGTTCTTGATGCGGCGACCGAAAGGCACTCTCATAACTGCCGCAAAAACAATAAAACCCTCACATCTTATTGCAGGTCTTGCAGCCGGTGCAGTTGTCTCTGCTCTGTTTTACTCATCATTTCTTACCAACCCACGCGGAATTCTGGACTCGATTTGGACCTATACGACCTATTTCGACCGCGCGGGAAATAATACCCAACATATCCACCCGTGGTATTACTATCTAAAAATGCTCATCTATTCCAGATATGGTGACGGGCCGCGATGGACCGAAGCCCTTATAGTCTTCCTGGCGGTGGCTGGTTTCATAGCTGCGGTAACAAGAAAAGGCCTGTCTTGTGTCAATGTTCATCTGCTTAGATTCATCGGCTTTTACACGCTCGTTCTGACTATTGTATATTCTGTAATCCCATATAAAACTCCCTGGTGTATGTTAGGATTTCTGCACGGTATGATTCTATTGGCCGGCGTCGGGGCGGTGGTGTTAGTGAAGTTGATGCCGAACGTTTTGCCCCGCTTGATAATTCTTTTGCTGTTATTCGAGGGTTCCGTTCACCTGACCTGGCAGTCCTACCGGAGCAATTATGAGTTTTATGCAGACAGTCGCAACCCTTATGTCTATGCTCATCCTACTAATGAGGTGTTTACTATTACTGAAAAAATAGAAGAGTATGCAAGTGTTCACGAAGATGGTTACGATATTCCTATCGATGTCATTTGCCCGGAAGGTGACTATTGGCCACTGCCCTGGTATTTGCGGTCTTTCAAAGGAACACGCTGGTCGAATGAAGTTGCCAATGATGTACCTTTTGCTCCGCTGATTATTGCCTCGCCCGCCATTGAGGCTGACTTGACCAATAAGCTCTATTCGTTGACCCCTCTTGAAAAGCGTCAAATGTACTTGTATCTGTTTGACAAGCCCTACTATGTTTGGTTGCGTCCACAAGTTAAACTTCTCGGTTTTGTTAGAAAGGACTTGTGGGATCTCTGTTATAAGGGGCCGGACCCGGACGAGCTAATCAAAAAAGCATCTGAAAAATGAGCAAGCTGCAACCAGAAACCTGTTTTGTCCAGAGCGATTGTCAATCAATTCAGGGGATGAAGCGTTTTTGCCATGAGGCGATGGCAACGACTTTCGAGGTCATCATCGTGCACGAAGACACGCGCTATGCCCGGCAGGCCGCTACTGCCGCCTTTGATGAGGTTGACCGGCTTGAAGGCGAGCTTAGCCGATTCATCGAGAACAGTGACATCACACGGATTAACAATTTACCTGCCAATCAGCCTTTACGACTCGGTTTGGACGCATTCGAATGTCTTCAGCTTAGCTGCCGGATTTACGCCGAAACTAACGGGGCTTTTGATATTACTATCGGCTCTTTGCTTAGTCGTTGGCGTAACGAAGATGGAACGCCGCGCACGCCCTCGCAAGAGGAGCTGAATCTTGCTCGTCAGCATACCGGCACGCATCTGTTACAATTGGACGAGTCTGAGCATACAGTCCAGCTATCGGCCAGTCCGATCCAGGTTGATCTCGGCGGCATCGGCAAAGGCTACGCCGTTGACCGGGTGGCTGAGCTGCTGCATGAGTGGAGTATCGACGTGGCTTTGATTTCCGGCGGCTACAGTTCGGTGTTGGCCCTCAACGCTCCAGCCGGGACAAAGGGTTGGCCTCTAACGGTAAGCAATCCGGACAATCGCAAACAGATTTTAGCTCGTCCCTGTTTGCAGGGCCGGGCCCTGAGCGGCTCAGGTCTTCAGAAGGGCCAACATATCATCGACCCCCGTACAGCTCAGCCTGTTAAGGGCAAACTCGCCGCCTGGGCTTCGGCCTCTAATGCCGCAACCGCTGACGCCCTCTCAACCGCCTTTATGGTTATGAACCCGGATGAAATCAGGCAATATTGTTCTCGCCATCCGGATATACTGGCCATGATTATGCTGGAAGGCGAGGGTAAAGACGCGCAGAAAGACAAGATTTTACACTTCGGCCCGTGGAAAAAGGGCAAGCTGCCATTTTAATTAGTATCTTTTGCGGAAAACAAAAACCTACGATGTCACCCCTGCGAAAGCAGGGATCCAGAGCGAAAAAGCTGGATTCCCGCTTCCGCGGGAATGACAAATATGGATACATACGTGCGTCATCCGGCGCCGCATCGATGGACTTCTAACAGGCGTAGTGTTTCCGCAACAAGAACTAATCAGAAGCAGCTTGCATTTCTTATTGGCCTACTGCAAGTCTGACGATAATCTTTTTCTGGTTGCGATAAACCAGCACAGGTACAGTTCTGGTTCGTGTAGTTTTGAACAACCGCTCCAGGTCCCGGACTGATGAAACAGCTTTGCCATCCAATTCGAGGATGACGTCTCCCACTCTAAATCCGGCGTCATCGGCCTGGCAGGCGGTGGGAACGTCCACGAAAATGACTCCCGTTTCGCTGCCGAGACCTGCGGCGGATATTTCAGCCGGCCCAACTATATTCTTGATGGTAGCGCCGAGCCAGGTCCGAGGATCACTGCTGCGCTGAGTTACCTGCCGAACTTGGGTTTGCGCATGGTCGAAAAGCTGATGTCCTTCTTGAGCCTCGGCCTGAAACTCCGGCTCGAGGACACCAAAATTATCCATAGGGAAGTTTTTGAAACCGAGCTTTAAGGCAGGTGAATTCTGCCGGACACGATAGTCGCCCTTGGCCGGGTCGATAAACAACGGGTCGGCAAATACCGAGTACATATCAAGGCCTTGTGCCTGCCACTCGGTCAGTGACATCACGTCTTTGAAAGGAGGCGAGGTACCCCCCTTCAGCCGCACAACAGGCGCACCTTTGTAATTGTAAAACAGGTTGTAGTCAAACTGTCTGGCGCAGGCGGGATTGCATCTGATAAATTCGTATATGTCTGTGCCTTCGGTGTTGACGATGATGTTGCGGCGGATCACGTCGTCGCAGTCCTCGTACCACACGTGAAGACCCGGCGGTGTCGGGCCGATGCAGATATTGTTCTCCACCAGCCGGAAGAACCCTTCGCGCAGCTTGAAGCTCATACCCAGGCAGAGGTTATTGTAGAGATGATAGTTCGAAGAGCCATCGTCAAGGTCGATACCCCAAGAATGGCTGCCCGAATGCGCGAAGCGGTTATGCCGAATGATAGTGGTCTTGAAGTTGTCGAGCTGACAGATGGTGCGTGTCAGCTCGCTGTCAGAGCGCCAATGGCGGTCTCTGCCCCATGAGTTGAACGGCCCATGGTCACCGGTCTCTCGCACCGTATTGAAAACATCGTTGTATTCGATGACGTGCCCGCCCCAGGTGCCGTCGTTAATGCAGATGCCCGCACGTGGAATGTGGTAAATCGTATTGTGACTGACGATAATTTCCGCAGCCATTGAGAGGAACACGCCCGCTGTCTGCTTGCCGACTATTCCGATGTTGCGGATAAGATTGTTGTGTATCACACACAGGGCCGGGTAGTTCGGCGTACCGGGACCGACTGTTTTGTCCGGTGGGTCGGGGATATGGTTCTGCCACGTTGACCCGTTGCGCACTGCATCGAAGTCACCTACCAGACAAATGGCGCTGTCACCAGCCTCGGTGAACTTACAGCCGGTGACCTTTATCCGACGGTTGTAATTGGAGATGAATACGCCGTTGCCACCGACGGCGTCAAAGAAGCAGTCCTGCACCGAGCAGTCCTCGGCACCCTCAAAGAACACTGCGCCTGCCCGTACAATCGACCAGTCGCCCCTGAGCAGTGGCTCGTATTTTTCCAGCACGGTGCGCGCGGTATGAGTCAGCGTCAGGCCGCAAAGATGAATGTTCCGCACAGGCTGGTGTATCGAGCCGCGAAACTCAACGAGTTGCCTGAGCACTACGGCCTCCACATGGGCCTTGTAAATATCTACGCCTTTGGGCGGTATCAAGTACAGAACCTCCCTGCTGCTATCGAGGTACCACTCGCCCGGGGCGTCCAGCTCTTCGAAAATGTTCTCGACGAACCGGTACTGTTTGTGTAATGAGGAGCTGCGATTGATTTGCTCTCCGCCTTGAAGCTTGAGGCTGCCTTCTTTATCGGCGCCGGTAATTCGATAATGCAGACTGCCCCATCTATGGCTGGACAAGCCATGGACGAAACCTCCTGTTGGATTTCTCCATTGCTTCACACGCCGGGGACTGAGCGCATCGTTGCTGCAGCCGGGGCCGTTGTAGCGATAATCGCCTGCAAAATTGGGGTAGCGTGCTAAGTGTTGCCGTCGCCCATTGACAAACAGTTGTGTAATATTGAGTTTGCCTTTCCGCACTGCCGGCACATTCGCCTGAAAGATTCCGTTCCGATACGGTTTGAAGCTTAGTTCAAGCTTTACTGCGCCGCTGAATACGGGCTTTTCCCCCTCATAGGCAACAAAACGCACCGGCGCCTCACGGCTACCCGAATCTTCAGCGGTAAATACCAGCGGCTCATCCAGATAATAAGTGCCCCCGCGAATATAGACAGTGACAGGACCCTTCGCGGTCTTTTTCAGCTTCCGCACCGCATCGCGGGCACGGATAAGGGTGGCAAAGGGCTGAGCCTTCGTGCCGGGATTAGTATCGTTGCCGTTCGGGGCCACGTATAATTCCAGGGCAAAAGAAGGCACACAAAAACTTACCAACACAAAAATACTTAATCCCAATCTAATCCTAATCATTGTTTATTCCTAATTTATTCAGTGCCAAGAGTTTAGGCCGGGAATGACCTGCCCGCGTATACATTCCTATTTTTTATTCACCGGTTTTTAGTGAAAAAGGGATTCATCTTTTAGCCATAATTCTTCTTATAGTCAGCAGCTCAGAGAGAACACGCCAGGAGCTGCGAGTCGGTGACAGCCGACTGTCAGGGTCGCAGGTCCAGTCGATGGGAAATTCTCTTATCCGGAAACCCTCTTTTTGGGCCCGCATTATGATTTCTATATCGAATATGAATCCATCGGTAATGCACTCGCCGTACAAGTGCCGTGCGATGTCGCCCCGGTATATCTTAAATCCACACTGTGTATCGGTGAATTCGGCGGGGATTTTCATATCGTGAATCACGAACCAATGGAATATCTTGGAGCAGATACGGCGGTATAAACTCTGTGCCTTTTCGATATGGCATCCTCGCATTTTTCTTGAACCGTGCGCTATATCACACGCTCCGCTTTTTATTAACTCCAGCCCTCGCAGAGTGTCCTCGTATGGTACACAACAGCCGCTGTCGGCAAACATAACGTATTCGCCGCTCGTTTGCTCAATACCTTTACGGACGGCGTAACCTTTGCCTCGATGGTGGTTATAACGCTCGACTCTCAGTTCTATTCCCTCCGACGGATTGGTAACAGCGTTTTTTGCGACTTCAGCCGTGTTGTCTTTGCTGCCGTCATCAACTACTATAATCTGGCCTGTAAAATGATTGTCCTTTAAGAACGCCGCTGCTGCTTTGATGTCTCGAGCGATTTTCTTACTTTCTTCATACGCCGGTATAACGATTGATAAGTCCATCAGTGAATTATATCCCACAACGCCGCGTCTTTCCAGTTATCTATGTATAAATGTTCTTACTATGCTTTTACAATATCTCTGTCATTTATGGTTTTGAAGATGCGGTTCGTAGTGAGGAATTTTGTTTTCGCCAAGAGGCCAAAGGTATGCGTTTTGATAGCTGCTTCCATACTCCTTTTGTTTCTCAATGCGGCACGTGCCTTCTCGAATATCTTCTGCTTTAGTGGACAGGATAAATCTGCGTCGCTGACGATTTTAAGAAACCTTTTTTTGTGTTTGTCAGTAAAGTCTTTTCCTTCTTTGAGTACAAAATAGACCTCATACAACGCAATAAGGTAAATCACTGCCAATTCCACTGCCAGTCGGTAGTACTTAATATAGTTCACATCTTTGATATACTCCTGATACATCACAGAGCTATCCTTGTCTTGTTGATATTCTTTGTCTGCTTTCTTATAAGGTCCAAATTTTTGACATGCACGCAGCGTCAGCAGCAGATTATCAACAGAATTTTCAATTTCTTCTTCCGTTGGGCATGTGCTATAGGTTTCCACGAACCCTCGCTGCAAAAAGTAACGGAACCATTCCTCGGCGTTTCTGGTGGTTGCTCCCCTCACACAATCCGCCCACCTGCGAAAATTCTGTTTAAAAAAGTTGTATTTCGACCCGCTCTTTTCCTCCAGACGATAGACCTCCTCGTAAAGAAAGTAGTCCTGAAAGACCTCACACTCGCGGTGTTTTTTGCGATTTTTCCCTTTTCGGTAGTAAGGGCCGGCAACGCTGTTTACTACCGGATGGATGATCTGGTCGGCGGCGATATGCGTCAGGTGACCCGCAATATAGGCAAGTTTTCTAATATCATCTTCATAGAGCTTGACTTTGCCCTTTTCTCTTATCACATCGCTGAAAATAATCTCGACCAGCTTCAAGGGAAATTCGTTCGGTTTGTGTGAGTGCAAATGGTACGACCATGGCGTTACTCCTTTAGCCTGCACGTAACCTTCTTTAAGCATGTCTTTGATGGAGCTGGATATTTTGGAATAGTAATAAAGATCGGGTCCCAGACTCCCAAGATTCACGTACGCCTTGTAGTTTTTGTTCCTGGAGGCGTCATCAAGCATCCCTGCAAATTCCGCAAATTCATCAACTCGCTTTGCTTTCAGCTTTTGAAGCGCCTTATGGGCGATGAGCATATGCGTCACGTTTGCCGGCATGGCAATTTTCCTTTCTCCATCTAATTTAATGAGTTCTGCAGAGCTTACGAAAGGGCTCAAAAAAACACAAGGATTATTTCGGCCTGCTGGTCGCCCGTAGAGCTTTTTCACGGTGGGCTAAAGTGGCTTATCGAGCCGGTTTAGAAATACGGCATCAAATCTTGAGATGTTATCTCTTCGCTTTTACACAGGTATTTGTGATGCCCTCGAAACAATTAACCTTGGGTAGGAGAGAAAAATATCTCTTGACTTCGAACTCTTCATAAGTAACTTAACAACAGTCGTTCCATCCCGCGTATGCGGGAATCCAGACAAGGGTGATGGGGGAAAATTCCAGAAGTGATCTTAGAATGTGGGTAAAATAGTTTGAAATCCATGACGGTTTTAGGTATTGTTAGCCATACGGTCGTTTGCGGGTGTGGCTTAGTACTGTTAGGTCAGCAATGTGCGCGGGAATAACTGCGCTTAAATTGGAGGACTATAGCTGATGAATTTAAGACACAAGAGAGTTTGTCTTTTGGCAGTTTATCTACTCACGGGCGCCATTTGCGCGTATTCGGATGAAAACTGGCCGCAGTTCAAATACGACTGTCGGCATTCGGGTGATGTGCCCCACAGGAGCGTAACCACACCGCTTGGTTTGGTTGGTGCAGTCCCGTTAACGGATGCAGTCTTTACAGCCCCAGTGTTGGCGGACGGATGTATTTATGTGGTTGATGGATCAGGGGTTGCCTTTTGTCTCGATGCTGCTACGTTGGACGTTGTTTGGAAGTTTCGGAGCCGTGGCGGCAAAGCCAATTGCAACAATGTCTCGTCGCCGGTCATTGTAGAAAGTTATCTTCACTTCGGCACGATGGCAGGGTCCTATTATGTGCTGGACGCTGTTAGCGGAACCGTTGTGAAAGAGATCGCCTGCGGTGAGCCAATTTTCAGTTCTCCGGTAGTAGCCAATGGCCGCATTTATTTTGCCACTCTTGGCTCACAAGTCTATGCGCTTGAACCTGATGGAACGATTTGCTGGGTCTGGGACTTCGTCAAACAGAGGCTTGGCTTTACGGCAAATCGGTGGAGCGGCCAAGATTGGCTAAAGCACAAGGGAGCACGTGTGACGCCGAATGAGCAGTTCTGCTGTTCGAGGGACATATCGGCGTATGGCAAGACGCTCGTGATTCCTGCTGGTGGCTCAGTTGTATGGATAGAAGACGTTGGAGACAGGGCTGAGGTTCGGGCAGTGCACGAGCCACGCAATATTACCCTTGGGCTGAGTATCGGTGAGAACGGAACGGTCTATCGGCAATGGACTCTTTTAGACAACGGAGGCAGAGTGGATATGCTGCGACTTAGCAAGAGCAAAGTTCAGAGTAACTACGTCCGTGGAACCAGGACCACCAAAGGGGGCGGGCTGCTGAGTTTTTGTTCTGTGAGTTTGCGCGGTCGCGATGTTTACAGATGCCGGCCGGAAGAGGGTTTTAGTTTCTGCAGACACACTCCAGGACGAGAGCAACCTGAGTATCTGGGAGGCTATCCGTCTATCGCGCCGCCAATTCTTCTTCGGAATACTGCCATCTATGGCGGCTTGGACGGAAATCTTTACACCGTACCGTTATCCGGCAGCGGCGAAGTGTGGTCGTTTAAGACCGCTTTCGGTAAAGCAATCTCAGCTCCTGTTGCTGTGTGTGACGGTCGGGTTTTCTTCGGTTGTGAAGATGGTTACCTGTATGCCCTGGGGCCTGGTGGTACGGCCCCACTGCCATCGAAAGACCTTCAGCTTTGGAAGATTCGAAGCCCGCTAACAAGCAAACTTGCCGATCCGAGATACAATCGATTTACCAGCTTCGGCAACTGGGCCAACACGAATGTGGACAAGCAGGGAATTGCACCGCCTTTTAAAATCAACTGGATTCGTCGGTACGAAGGTACAGCAAAGCATTTTTCTACTTTCGGCGGTGGTCGGATGTACACCCACACCGCTGAGGGACAAATCTTTGCCGTCGAGCAGGAAACGGGACGCTTGCTATGGCGGCGGTATTTTCCTGGGGTGCATATCTGTTATACCTCGCCTCTTTATTACAAGGAACGCCTATTAGTTCCTCAGGCCGGACTCGCCCAATGTTACCTGCGCTGCCTGGACGCAGCGACAGGGAAGTTGCTGTGGGAAGCACCTTTCTCTGGATCGCCGAGCTGGAACAGACAGTTACCTCCCGTGGTGTACAAGAGAGACCCCACAAGGCGGGAACCCGACCTTGCCATTTATATGTTTGGCACGGGCAGGTACGGCAAGTACGCACCAAAGGAGGCCGAGGAAAGAATAGATTGGCTTTTCGGACACCAGGATAACCCAAGTTTTCCGAAAAGCCACAAACCCTTGCTGCGGGCATACGATATGGACACCGGCGAGGAGATTTGGACAAAGGACTTTTCTGGGTTCGGCTCTGGTGGTGATGATGCGGGCGTATGCCTGATGGATGGGACGCTTTACTACTCCTGCTATTTCGGCCATTCGGCAAAAAGTAGAAGAGGTCTTCCGGGCGCAAAGGGCCTCACTGCAGCTATTAAACCAGAGACCGGCCAGGTTATTTGGTTGACGACCAAGTACTTTATTCACGGTGGCTGTACCATTTGTGGAGAGAATGGGCGTCTTTACCTGGGCGGGTATAACAAGCTTGAAGGAGATAATAGTCTCGTGTGGTGTATAGACGCCGGCGATGGTTCATTGGTCTGGAAGTCTGAGCCGGTTCGGGAAGCCATCCAAGTGGTAACGATAGGCCCGAGATTTTTGTTTGTGCATGCTCAATATAGAAATGGTTTTCTGTTAAACAAGGACACCGGCAAAATCCTCGCTACTCTCACTCCAGGTTATAAATGTACACGGTTTACTTTTTCGGAGCCATATCTACTTGGTTCCAACATGGACGTACATGATTTGTCGAATGTGGATAACATTAAGATGGTGTCTTCAGGACCTCGCCTGGACCCAAGCGAGTGCATCGGCACAGTTGTATCAAACGGCAGGATTTTTTACACGTGCCATGGTGGGGGTCTGCAGGTTAGCCAGGTATGTGGGACAGAAGCTACTTCGATTGCTGCTCCATGGCAGCACACATCATACGGAGAAGCTGCTCGGTGAAGTCAGAAGTCAGGAAATCTGTCATCTGTCATCTGTCCTCTGTTTTTTGGGAAAGGCTGAAGCGGAGTTAACTATCGCTGAACTATGAAAGTGATATCCCAATTAGAGGATTCCTTTTTTTCTTTGCTTTTTACAGGTCTTTCTTTTCCACCGTCATCGCTTCCATCTTCACCAATGCTATAAACAACAAAGCCGGCCTCGAGTTTTTCGTATCGAAGGTCTTTTCCATCGAAGGGGTCTTTAGGTATGGAGTCGAGATAGGTTGGCCGAAGCTCTGTAAGGGTTGTGGGAAGGCTGCCAGTAGCGAGACGATAACGCTCGATTGCAAGGCCAGCTTGGGCGGTCTGCAACTGAGCGGTGGTTCTTATATCTATTGTGGCGACCCGGGAAAGTGCAGGCATAATCATACGCAGGATTATGTAGATTTTGGGTTTTGTCTCAAACTTGGCGTCGATGGCGTCAGCAGCATCCCGACGCTCGTGTGAAGGAAGCTGGATAGCGTTCATATAATCGTTCATAAGGTCGAGGTACATGATTGCATCCATATCAGCCAGACCCGCAAACTTGTAAAGCGTAATAGCCAGAACAGTCAGTTGTGACGAACTACCATCAACCAGTTGGAGGATTTTAGCAGCAGGCATTTTGAATATGCTAACTCCAGCGCATCGCTCTCCTGCAAATGTGCGGGTCATGGCGGAAAAGTCCTCACCTTCTGCCAAAGTTTTGCTGAGCTCTATTAATTGCTCATCTGTAAATTCGGTCTTGTTAATCACATGTTCAAGGGCTGATACAGCAAGCCCCTGGCAGGCAAAGCGAACAAGTTGGGAGATAAGCACGGGCTCTTTGGAAAGCGATCGCGCCAGGCCGAGCATTGTCGTTATTGAATCAGCAGCCAGTTGTGGTTTGTCATTCTCAGCATGCATCGCCGCTTCGAGCTTGAGCAGCTTGGCACCTGTACGGAAGTCGGCAAGATAAGGCATAAGAGCTTCAAAACCTTTGCTAAGGTCAATGGGATACCGGCTGTGCTCTATTGCGGCGCCTTTATGGAGCAGCTCTAAGGCCTCTTGGTTGTCGGCTAAATGCTGAGCGATAAGGTCTTTGGTCTCTTGAGCCAGAGGTTCCGTTCGGGCAGGAAGCTCTGCACCGCCTACCACCGGCATAAGCTCGGTTTCTTCTGCCTCCTCCAGCTTTTGGTAGTGCGAGAAGGCTTCTGTTATGTAATCGGCGGCGTTTTCGACAGATTCAGGTATTGCGTACCAGTCGTCCAGTTCGGCACAGGTGGTGGGATAGGCAGCCGACCTAATGGCGGCAAGTCTCGCTTGCAGTCTTGATTTCAATATGAGCCTGAAGATCGCAAAGCAGGCGATAACAATAACCAGCAATACTATCAGTACTCGAAGGACTTTCCGTTTTCTACAGGGTTTTTGGGGAGTTTCGTTGTTAGCCATTCCAAAGTCTCCTTTTCAACATTCGTCCAATAGAAATAGCACCTGCCATAGGCATGGTATTCTAAGCATTAAAACACATCTCCGTCTTAGTCTTAGAAACGATCATAGTATGATATGACTTATTCTGACCTAACTCAGGAAAAAGTGCAAGATAAATTCAATCCGGAATTTCCCATATGCACAATCTAACAGCCTACTCAGGCCTATGATTTTGCCAGACTACCAAATCCATAGCGAATTCTCTACTGATTTCAGCTTCTCTGGCAGATATTACTGCCATAAATCCACCAAAACACAGAAATACCCCGGACCAGTCCTGCCAGCATATTCGAACCAGTGCGCGCGCAGGAAGCTTGCTTTCTCAGGGCTCTTTTTGGTGTTCGCCTGATTCTATGCCAGTTGTTGTAAATGATTGCCAATGCTAATGTAATGTCAATTTTAGTAAAACAAACTTGGAAACCGCGACACAGCTGAAAGGGGGCTGATACGGGGCAGGGGAAGCCCCACCGGCTATCCGGTTGAACAAAGTGCTTCACGCAGGAGAATTCCGGATAGCTTATCCTAATTCAGAATTCATCCTGTCGTCGCCTTACCCGTTTAGGGTCCAGCCGGGGCGGTACTGGCGGCGCAGGAGATCGTTGCCCTCAGCACTGTTGGTGACGCGACCGCTGGCGCCGTCGTAATCGAGCTTCTTGCCAACACGGTAGGCAACAAGACCCAGCAGCATCATCTCGATCGCCTTGCCACCGTAGTCGAAATCACAATGCGTCTTCAGGTCACCCTTGCACGCATCGACCCATTCCCTCTGGAAGTGACCCAGCGGCGGAATCACCTCATCCTTTGTCCGCCGCTTGTAATACGTCAGGTCGGCGTCGTCGCCGAACGGCAGCAGAATCCGCGAATCGTAATCACAGATAACATAACCCTTGGTGCCCTTGAACATCGCACCGTGTCCGATCCTGTTCAGATCGATGTAACCCTTCGGCGATCTCGGCATCATGCCGCCCTGGTACCAGTGGACGCGGATAGGCCCGCGCCAATCGTTCGCGGGGATATCGAAAGAGATGTGCAATTCGACGGGTGAGACTTCAGGATTGAACTTCTCGCCCTCACCTTCTGCCGTCGTCGGAAGACCCGCGTCAATCGCATTCCACACCAGGTCGACCGTATGACTGCCCATATCGCCGACCTGGCCGGTGCCGAAATCCCAGTACATATTCCACGAGAGGCAATTCATACCGGGACCGCCTTTGAAATACTCGGGGTTGTACGGATGGAAGGGTGCCGGCCCAATCCACAGGTCGTAGTGGAGGGTTTTTGGCGGCGCGCCTTTGGCGGGCGGGTAGCCGGACCTGCGAAGCTGGCGATTGCCCCAGGCATAGGCATCTGTTAGCTCGCCAATCGCTCCGTCTTTGATTAGCTCGCGCACACGCTCGAAGTTTGGTTTTGCGTGACGCTGCGTGCCGACCTGCGTGGCCAGCTTATGTTTGTTCTTGAGGTAGTTTGCCCGGACGATGCGTGCTTCTTCAACGGTG
>Ga0209979_1000532_pt1 | contig 51248 bp, 35 predicted proteins | sample AnhtaG_FD_183114 | JGI IMG/M metagenome (GOLD analysis project Ga0209979, IMG submission 183114) | Deep subsurface microbial communities from Anholt, Denmark to uncover new lineages of life (NeLLi) - Anholt_01485 metaG (SPAdes) (version 2) | ecosystem: Environmental > Aquatic > Marine > Oceanic... | reverse complement strand
CCTGCGAGATGGTATTCAATCGGGTCCTCAATTGTAATAATATTTACATCTTCAGAGTTTATCACATTCAGGGAAGCATACAGTGTAGTAGTTTTACCCGAACCTGTAGGGCCGCAAACTAATATTATCCCGTGGGGGGAACAAATTAATTTCTTATATTGAGTCAGGATAGAAGGCAAAAAGCCTAATTGCTTTAGTTCCAGAATTACCTGGCTTCTATCCAGAAGACGTAAAACTACATTTTCACCATAGATGGTAGGGATACAAGAAACGCGAATATCGATATCACGGCCTTCCATTTTCATCTGAATACGGCCATCTTGGGGAACTCTTCGCTCGGAAATGTCCAGGTCAGCCATTACTTTAATGCGGGAGATAACTGCGGACTGTAAATACTTAGGCGGTCCCGTGCGCTCGTGAAGCAGTCCATCTATTCTGAATCTGATTCTGAGCGTATCTTCCTCCGGCTCGATATGTATATCGCTGGCTCCCTGACGAACCGCCTCGATCACCATCATATTAACCAGTTTTATTACCGGCGGTTCTTCGGCAATTCCCTGGAGTTTCTTCAACTCCGTCTCCTGGCCAGGCTTAACTTCCAACTTTTCCCGGTCCAAACTCCCGATTACTTCTTCCAGTGTACCTTTAGCGGCATAATGTTGATCCAGGGCCTTTTTAACCTCTGTCTCTGCGGCCAGCGCCGGTTCAATATTAAGACCGGTCTTCATGTGCAGCTCATCTAATGCAAATACATCTGAAGGGTCAACCATGGCTACGGTTAAGTCGTCGCCGATTCTTAAGATGGGAATAAGAAGATGTTTTCTGGCAATACCCTCCGGTATCAAATCAATGATCTCTGGGTCAATAAGATAATTGGTCAAATCGACAAGTGGCAGGTCGAATTCTTGACTTAAGAACGCTGTTAAATCCTCCTCGCGGATTAATCCTTTTTTAGTAAGAATTTTCCGTAAGGGTTTTGTGCTTGCTCTGGCCTCTAATTCTGCCTGTCTGAGTTGTTCCTCAGTAATAAGTCCTTTTTCCACCAGGCTTTCACCAAGCAATTTTTTCTGGGCTATTACCATCGTGCAGTTACTCCTTTAGGAGTTCTTTAATCTTCGCAAGTAAGGTTTCAGGTTCAAATGGCTTGATTATGTATGCATCAGCGCCCACTTCTTGGCCCAGCTTTATATCTTTTTCCTGCGCTTTTGCCGTAAACAATATTACAGGAGTCTTCGCGTATCTTGTATCTTTCTTAAGCAGCCCGCAAACCTTATAGCCATGCATCCTGGGTAGCATTAAATCTAATATGATTAAATCCGGTTGTTCAGTTTTTGCCTTCTCAAGTCCTTCCTGACCGTCGTTGGCAGTTATGACTTCATAACGATGACGCTCAAGAAACGTTTTAACCGACATTACAATACTTTCTACGTCATCAACAATAAGTATCCTCTTGTTGGTGTCTTTTTCTGCTTTTTCGTCTTTTTCAAGTACTTTTGGTATCATACCGGCTTTCCAAAGCTACAAGCGAAAAGTAGCTTGACAACTGTCATCCTCCACCAGTAATATTGACTTCGAGTTTCTCTTCTGTAATCACCTTATCCCGTTTGGTTATTTCAATCCAATCTGTTCGGGACAAAAACGTCACCACTTTTTCAGATTCAGCTTTCAGCTCATCAAAAAGCGGGGTAGCCGACACCATATTCTCTTCACGACCCGTACACTCCAGACGATAAGCTATATTAGAGAGCCGTTTTGCTCCGACATTTGCAACTGCCCCCTTCAATGCATGAGCGTATAACTTAATTCCCTTGGTATCACACGCCTTCATTGCCTCAGTAAGCATCTCAATCCGTTCTTTGGTGTCGGTTAAGAATATAAGCACAATTTCCTTGATCAACTCTTCATCTCCCAACCGTTCCACTAAGCCGTGCCAGTCAATGATATTTTCAAAGCTCAGGTTTCCTGATGCCCCAGTGGCCAATCCCTCTTGAGATGTAGGCTCGGATATGAGTTCTCTTAGTTCATCTATCTGAGCCTTAGCAGTCTCTACCTCACCACTTATAGCGTCCTTTCCAGAGGATAAGTATTTACTCAGCGTTTGAAGCAATTTTGGTCGGTCAATCGGCTTGCACAGATGTTCATCGCAGCCGACCTCAAGGCATTTATCCACTTCGCCTCTCAGAACGCTAGCCGTTAAAGCAAGGATTGGTATAGTGAAGCCCTTTTCACGTAATGCTATTGTGGCTTCGTAGCCGTTCATATTCGGCATATGTATATCCATCAGTATAACATCAAAGGACTCAGAAGTAGCTTTTCCGACCGCTTCTTTGCCGTCATTAGCTATGGTTGTCTGTAATCCGGCCTTTTCCAGCATAGACAGAAGAACTTTCTGATTAACCCTGTCGTCTTCAGCAACCAAGATCTTGCCAGACAGCTTAATATCAGCGTTTTCAGATATTTTACCACGGGAAGTGCTTCCTTTTTCAAGTTCAGTTATTAACGATTGGGATTCAACATCGACACTGGCAGGTATGATCAGCGAAAATATTGAGCCTTTGCCTGGCTCACTGGTCAGTGATATTGAGCCGCCAATTAATTCCGCCAATTTTCTGGTGATGGTCAATCCCAGACCCGTACCGCCGAATTTACGGCTTGTGCTGTTATCTGCTTGGCTGAACGACTCAAAAATCATCGCCTGCTTGTCCGGTGGAATGCCGGTACCGGTATCGCCTGTATGTACCTCGATATCCATATTTCGTATCTCGTAACCAGCGGCTCGTGGTTCGACTCACTACAAACTATCTACCGTACACTAAATCTAAAAGGTCTCTAAAAATCCTCTAAGAAGGCCTTCACGCCCCCCCCGCTGCAACACCCACAATTCTGCCGAGCATAGCCTTAAATTGTTCGACCTTAAAAAGGAGAAGAAAATCACCTTTGAAAGTTAGCGGCTTAAAGGTAAATTTCATTTCAATCACTAATGCCTTGTCCGTCCTTTGAGCAAAGTCCGTAACGATTTGGCTTACTATTGCACCGAACATGTCAAAGCTGAAATTTGGAATATGCTCGATTATCTTGATCTGCAAAACATTAGCGAGAACCGTCAGGTAATTGCCGGAAATAATGTTTCCGACTTCCTTTAGAGTGGATTTATCTAGCTCGGTAAGCTTGTGTGTTGTACCTGGCCCTCTCTTTACCAACAAATCGATCAAAAGGAAGGCGGTTTCCTTCGGAAATATCAACAAAGCCGCTCCGCTGACATCTCCCGTAACAGGCAAATAAATCCCTGCTACTATCTCCTCTGAGCCGATAAGTGGGCTAAGGTCTTCTACCCTTTTCACCTCTGTTTTGGAAATCTCCACTTCCACTTGTCTGTCAATCAACTTTGACAAAGCTTCGGAGGCATTGACCGCGGCTTGCTCGTTTACCTCTTGCAATTTGTTTTCCATAATAAATCTCCCATATTAGCAAATAGCATTTGGAGAAAGACTATTCTCTATCAGCTGCATACTCCACATTATGCGCTCTTTTCGTAAGCATTAAATTAGCCACATCCAGTATGATTAGATAGTAAATGTCTGTTCTTAATTTGTCGGCTTTTTTATGAAGAGCAATTACCAAAGGTATTCCTGGTTTCACTCCTCTGAAAACCTGGGGCGACAATTAAAGGAAGCAAAATTTAATCCTTATTATTTAGGATTTTTGTTCAACAGCAATCGTGGACAACGTGGTTTCTCGAATGCTTACAACTGGGTTTTTCAAATCTCATAGAAGAAATAACCCAGAAGGAAATGAAAAGATGACTTTTTACTGTGCAAATTCAACGGGCTTGGTGAGATTATATCCGAGTCAGTCTCCTAGCTCCGAGCAGCAGATGTAGTCAAAGACAAGTTGTGGTTTAATAAACAAGGACAGAATTCTCGGTAAGAACACCCATTTTCCGCTCTGTGGGTGATTCCACGGACCTACCTCCCAAAGCCTTCCAAACGAGACACGGGCCAGACGAAAATACTCAATGAAATGCCGTTTAACCGTCGAAGGTTGGGTGTACGACTCTTTGCATTCATCTTATTAAACCGAGCAAGAGCTAAGACAATTCGCGCATAGGCAAATTCGGTCGAGAGTCATCAGCAAAGCCAGTCACCCGCCGGTATTTGATCTACCGCATCGCGCAAGACAGGATCAACATTTGTGTACACCTTGTTTGTTAGATTTGGCGAAGAATGTTCTAACAATTTCTGTGTGACAGCTGTGGATACACCATTCTGAGCAAGTACAGAACCAAAAGTCTTTCGTAAATCGTGAAATTTGACATCATCTAACCCAAGTTTCTGACGTATCTTGACCCATCTGTACCGGCTGAAATTATCATTAAATATTTTTTCTTGTTCAGCATCTAATCCAGAAACATATTTCTTTAGCTCAGCCATGATCGGAACTGGGACAGGCCGTGAGCCCATACTCTTCCTGGTCTTCTTGCTCCTTGTAGTGACATAGCTATTTTCAAAGTCAATGTCAGGAACTCTCAATGACTCAATATCACCACGTCTGAGGCCTGTGCCTAAAGCCAACAGAATTCTCGATCAAGCAATTTCTTTATCTGAGTGTTACTTAAGGATTTGACAGGCCTCTCATCTTCCTTTAATTCCTTGATTTCTGTTTCTCCATTCACGTATCTGTTTTTCCTGCACCAGTGAACGAACGCTTTCAGGTTTCTGATGTCTTTGTTAAGCGTTGAACGCTTTACCTCGTTGCCTCTCTTAAGTATATACTTGTCAATAGTGTTTTGTGTAATCTGTTTTGAGTTGCATTTTCCCACTAGTCGTTCAAAGTGACGCAGTGTGAGGGCTACTTCATAAAGTGAATCTTCGACACAACCAGCCACCTTTTTACTGTGCTCATATTCGTTTCTCATCTGGTTCCAATCGGCGGTAACAGTCCCAGTAAATACGTCAGAGTTTAGTTGGGTGTATTTTATCTGGCGATAATGTTCGGCTAGAGCTTTACTTGGTAGGGCCTTTGCTTTGCGTTTGCCGCTTTCATACCATCCTATCCACCAGCCCTTTACCCTTCTTCTTTTGTAGATCCATACTTTTTTCATAACTCAATCTATCGTGATTTTAGGTGTATGAATCAAGTGAAAAAGAAGGGCAGATTTAGTGCAAAATAGTGTCAAAATGGAGACATGCGCTGAGGTGTTTAAGCTTAGTGAAATATAAAGCTATATTTCCAAAAGGGTTATATTATTGTTACATTTTCTTTCATCCAGATACTTAATCCGGTGCGCAAAAAGCGGCGTTTTCTGACTAATATCGAAGGTGGGTAAGTTCAAAAGATCAATCTATATGTAGTTATCACTAAGCCCTCTGCTGAAAACTACGAGCTGCAAAATCGGCCGCGGCAGAAAGCAGGCAGGTCATCATATACGCTTTGATGCTGGCAGCCAGTCAAGCTGGTTGCTTGCGACAAGACCTGTTGTGGCCGTGACATCAGATCCCTCGGTGGCGTCTTGTGCGTCCGACGGTGGGATTACGGCCCGAAATGGCGTGAAAGTGGAAAATTCATATTCACGAAGTCCGCATTTTGGGGCCAATATCGAGGTTCTGAGCGTGAATATAACTTCAATTTAAAAGCATTGATAGCAGCCTAAAAATGAGGATCCTTAAAAACGATCCTTAATAACAGCCCAAAAACGGCGTTGTTTCATATTCATATTCAGGCTTTTATATATGAGTCCACTCTAAAAAGGTAATGTGTGGAAGGCTAAGAATATTATGTTCCGAAGTCGTTTTTGCTTGCTTTTGATAGTGAATTTTATATGATGGCTTTCAACAAAGATAACCATTTTTACAAGGGAAAAAGGATGTTCCGCAAAAACACTTCTCATCTCCAGCCATCTTTATTCGGTATCGCAAGCCAGTTACCGGAAGCCAAGCTTAAAAAGCTCAAAAAGTCGAAGGAATATGAATTTTATCGCCTGTTTTCTCTCAGATAACCGAAGAGGACTTTGCGGTATTATACTCAGATACATCCAGTCGGCCGAACGCTCCAGTCAATTCGCTTGTGGCTTCCATAATATTGATGTACCACAATAACTGGACGACGGAGCAGTTATTTAATCGTATCGATTTTGATCTGCTTACTCGTACCGCCTTAGGCTTAGATACGCTGGAAGAGACGCCTTTTTGTCCGGCGACATTCTTTAACTTCCAGAACAGGCTACTTTGGCACTTTAGCCGAACTGGCGAGAACCTGATCGAGGGTGTATTCGACAGTCTTACCCAGCAGCAGTTGAAGACTCTGAAGATAAAGACCAACATTCAGCGTAGCGACTCTTTTATGGCGATGAGCAACATTCGCAGCTACAGCCGAACACAGCTTTTGATAGAGATGCTTATCAGGCTGTATCGTGTGTTAAGCGATGAAGACAAGCTGCGGTTCAAGGAACTTCTCAATCCTTATATAAAGCAGTCATCGGGCCAATACATTTATAATCTTCAGCGTTCGGCAGTACCGCATGAGTTGGAGAAACTGGGCCGGTTGTACCACAAGCTTTACGAAGCGTTGAAGGAAAACTATCAGGATTTTGAGGTTTTCAGCATATTTGAGCGAGTTTACACCGAGCACTTCACGGTAGTAAAAGATAAAGTTCAGGTAAAGCCAAATGAAGAACTCAAAGGCAGTATTCTTCAGTCGCCGGATGATATAGATGCTACTTACCGGAAGAAACAAGGCCGTCATTGCCGCGGTCAAAGCGTTAATGTTACAGAGACAGCCAATCCCGAAAATGAGTTGAACTTGATAACTGATGTCGCAGTTTGCTCGAATGATACCGACGACAGCAAGATACTGAACGAACGTCTTGAGCCTATTAAAGACAAGACCCCTGATCTGGAAGAACTGCATACCGACGGTGCTTACGGCAGCGAAGATAATGACAAAAAAATGGAAGAACTTCAAATCACTCATGTTCAAACCGCGGTGCGAGGGCGTAAGGCAGAAGTTTCAATCCAAATCGAAGAAGTATCTGATGAACAGTATACTGTTAAGTGTCCACATCAGTCTGTCAGTTCAGAGAAAGCAAGGAAACGTTATAAGGCCTGCTTTGATATGAAGATTTGTAAGCAGTGTTCATTGAGCAAATGCTGTCCTGCCAAAGAACAAAGTGATAAGCGGACATATTATTTTGCCAGGTCGGATTATCTTCTTGGCAAGCGAAACAGAAACATAAAATCGCTGCCGCCGGAACGAAGAAAGTTAAGGCCGAATGTAGAGGCGACGGTTAAAGAGTTTACGAAACCGCTGAACCATAAGGGCAAATTGAAAGTTCGCGGCCTGTTCAAAACGATGGTGTATGCGCACGCGATGGCGATTTCGATAAACTTTGGTCGGGTCTGGCGATATATAGCTGAGAATCCGGCCTTCTTTGTGTTGCTAAACTTACTTCGCGTAATTTTGCCTTGCTTATTTACTGTGCATAGCCGAAACAAGCTTCGAAAAGTGATTATTCCAGACAAAAGCTGTTGTTGGCTCGAGACTCAACAGCATTTCAGACAGGCCGCCTAAAGGCGGGTTTTTAGAGTGGACTCAATTATGGAAGAATACCACTGTTCATTGAAAACCGGCATCACCCGTACGATTGATTTCGAGAAAAAGCGACTGGCTTTATTCGGTGTAACTTGCGGGATTAAGTGTGGCAATGGCTGTCTTTATTGCTATATGTCAAGCTTGCTACGAATGCGATGCTTTGCCCATTACTTCCCGGTGTTGCCGATTCCCCGGACCAAATCGAGCAGTTAGTCAAATCTGCTGTTGATTATGGAGCCAGGGAGATATTTGCTGAGCCGGTCAATACACGTGGACCTGGATTGAAAGTAACCCAGGAAGCCTTGGCTAAAAATGGCTATAAGGATGAAGCTGCTGTAATAAAAAACATACGGAATCAAAAAGGCTGGTCCCGATATACGACGCGATTGATTTCTAATGTACAGCGAAGTGTACGTAAGCTGTTTGATATTGGTCGTTTGAGGTTTCTGTTGTATCCATCAAGACTAACAGAAGAAGATGTCGCTCGAATTACACGAGATGATGCCGGCATAGTTTGGTTGGGAAAGGATTAAGGTATTTCGCTCATTTCTAAAAGTGAAATGGAAAAGCACTCGTTAAATTCAGGTAATTCAAAATGGCCTCAAAGACCAGAGATTTTCCCCGACCTAATGACACCCGTTGAGGCAGCGATGTTTCTGCGTCTGGACCAAACAGGCCACAGTCCGGAAAGTGCCTGTCTGACCTTAAATTACTGGCGTGACCACGATGAACTAAGGGCTACCAAATTCGCCAGGCATGTATGGTATCTGAAAAAAGAGCTTGAGAAATTTTTAGAAAATAAGACCGAAGAAGGAGTGTGATAAATATGCTTATTTTTTTTCAAAACAAATATTTGCGCTTTTCAACTTCTTCTGATAAAATGCCTACCTGTCAATCGTCACTGGTAGCTGCTTACCCTAAGCGGGAAGGAGGTTACCAATGGCAATAGAGAAGGTAGGTGTTTATCGTAAATGGTTGGAACCTGTACCAAAGAAAAAAGGCAAGCCTATTCCAAAATCAGAATGGCCCAAAAGGCGACGGCATTGCTGGATTGTGAGATGGTACGGCACCAACGGGAAAAAGTATGGCAAACTTCTTAAGACAAGAAAGGAGGCTGAAAAATACGCGTTAGACCTGCAAAATCGAGTTAACTTGGGGAGGGCCGACAAACCCCAAAATATTACGCTGCAGGAATTTCGGCTTGAGCATGAGCAGGTCATGAGGGGTCAGGTTGCATATGCCACATTATATGACCAGTTACGGGCTCTAAGGCTCTTTGAAAATTTTACAGGTGGCTCAATTTTGTTGTCGAAGATCAAACCACGACATGCAGAAGCTTTTATCGCCCATCGGTTATCGACCGTGCCAAGCGTTTCTACGGTTAACAAGGACATCCGTACTTTGCGACATATCTTCAATTTGGCCATAGAACCAAGAGGGTATTTGAGAGAAGGCCAGAATCCATTTGCTAAGATCAAAGAACGTAAAACAACCGAGAATGAAATAAGGTACGTAGAAATCGAAGAATATCTTGCCTTGATGGATAAGGCAAAAAACCTTTGGTGGCATGGATTACTCTCCATTGCGTATGGCAGTGGACTTAGACATAACGAAATACTGAATTTGACATGGAAGGATGTCGATTTTGAGAATCAGTTGATCACTGTCGTTGCAAAGAAGGCATCTAAAAATCTCTTAGAATGGGATCCGAAGAGTCGTAGGAATCGCGTTGTTCCAATGTCTGATGAAAGTGCTCAACTCTTAGCAGATTTACAGCTAAAAGCAAAAGAGGATTTCCCATACATTTTCATTTCACCACAACGACTTAAGAGAATTCGAGAACGTCAAAGGATCGGAACATGGAATCCAAGATCTCAGATAATTAATAACCTCGACAGAGACTTTCGGGTCCTCCGGTGTAAGGCAGGTGTTGATGAATGTGTGATACACGATCTTCGTCGTTCGGCCATTACCAATTGGGCAAAGAAATTGCCGATACAAGTAGTACAACAGCTTGCAGGACATGCGGACATATCCACAACAAGGAAGTATTACCTGGCAGTACGATCTGAAGACTTGGTTTCTGCAAACAGTTTTTTAAATGAGATTTTGGCCAAAGTAAAAACCAATTGACACAAATTTGACACAAATGGCTCATTTTGCTCGTTTTAAGTGTAAAAAGAATTGGCAACCCGTTTAAGAAGCTGTTATTGTATAAACACTTAGAAATATTTGCGGGCCCGTAGCTCAGCGGTTAGAGCAGTGGACTCATAATCCATTGGTCGTAGGTTCGAATCCTACCGGGCCCAATCTTAAGTGATTGTATACTGTTGTACCCAGACTCACCACAATAATTCGGATTCCCAATCAATCTCTTGTCACAAACCGGACACCTTCGAATGAAGCCAATTGCCTTGCTGCCCGCACCTGTGCTGCCCGCACAGAAAACGCGGGTACAGGTGCTGTTGGCGTTCTTGGGATTACCACTGGCGACTGACGCATTTGTGACGCAAACCTTGTAAGATCGGGCCGAGCAGTGGAATAAGAGGGGATGGGGTTAGCCCACCAGGAAATACATGAAACTGCCAGTGCTGCGGCGAAAACTCGAGGATTATATGGATTCCCCTGCGGTCAACGGACACTTTTTCACCTTGGCGCCCTTCGCTTCCTTCACCTCCCTGTCTTACGGCGCGAAGAACGCTTCTTTGTCACCATTGGCAGCGGCTTGTCAGCCAAAATCTCCTTGAAACGTTCCTTGGCTGCCAGCACTTCCGGGTTCGTCGAGTCAGTCACGTCCTTGTAACCCGTCCCGTCCCGGCTGTCGCCACAATCGAAGAAACGCCCCGGGTGATCCGGCCCGTTATCCTCCAGCAGCCATCGCTTCGTCCGCAGGATCTGTCGATCCCCAAGATAACTGTAAATCCACTCGCGTGTTAGGCCCTTCTGGCCCCGAAGCAAGGGTACAAAGCTCCGCCCATCGATCGCCTTTCTCTTGGGCAGTTCAGCCCCGGCAAAATCCGCGAGCGTCGGCAAGATGTCTGACAAATCCACCAGTTCGTCGCTCGCCCCCAACCGCTTCACAACCCCCGGGCAATTGACAATCATCGGCACTCGCGCTCCAAGCTCGGTCGACTGGCCCTTGCCCTGACCGCCCGTGCCGTTGTCCCCTGTAAAGAATACTACCGTGTTGTCCCGTAGGCCTGTCGCATCCAAAGCCTGCACGATCCGCCCGACCAGCTTGTCCATGTACTCGACGTTGGCCTTAAAATTCTTGCGTAAGTTTTCGAACTTCCCATCCTCCGATTTGACCGTGTCCGGCGTTACGTAGAACGGACCATGTGTCAGGCACATCGGATAGTAAACGAAAAACGGCTGGTCCTTATGCCGTTTGACAAAATCAATGACGAAGTCCGTGAAAATATCGGGGCCGTAGTCATCCGGTCCCGTCGGCAGATACTTTGCGTTCTTCACAATCGACGGATGCCAATACCGTGAGGTCTTGCCACCTGGCTTGCCTTCCCAGCCCCCGGTGTGCTTCACCCCCGGCGGAAGATTGTGCTTGTACGCCCACATGCAGTACTCGTCGAATCCGCACTCGTGTATCAGCGTCGGCACCTCGCCTGTAAGCTGCCACTTGCCTGAATGGGCCGTCGCATAGCTCAGCGGCTTAAGCACCTGGGCAAACGTCACATGCCGCGCAATATCGTCCTCCGGCGATCCAGCTACTGGCCCACCTCGGCGGCCCGGAAACTGAAAAATCCCATTGTGATGTCCATACTGGCCGGTCATGATCTCGAACCGCGTCGGATGGCAGATCGGTGTCGCATAGCACGTTTTGAATTGCACGCCCGTCTGAGCAAGCCGATCCAGATTCGGCGTGAGGTGTTCCTTGTTGCCATAGCAGCCCAGCTCTTTTGCCCCCAAGTCGTCGGCCATGATCACGATGAAGTTCAGCAGTCGCTCAACCGAAGCACGTGCCGAAGCGGTGAATAGTCTTGAGCGGTTCAATAGCATACCAGCCGCCGCCAAACCCGTCGTCTTTAAGAACTGCCGCCGTTTCATTATACGCTCCTTTTCATGCCAGATTCCGTCCTGTTCCAATAGAAGAGCTTCAACTCGATCGTCCAAGGCATCATGCTATGAGAACTCCAGCAAAAAGTCAAGTTTTTTTTGTAAACTCGCCCAACTTCGCCGGCTATAGAGTGATTCTTCGATTAACATCACCTTTCCAAAGGGCACCACCCTACGATGGACACGCACATGAATTTGTACACCCCACGAGGTTCCACTGTCTCGGTATTGACAAACCGGTTTTGAAGTATATGGGCCGTACAACCTATTATTACCTTTCATGCTGCCCCTGTCTTGGGATATAATGGCCGAAGAAAAGACCAATGGTTAAGGGTTCCATAGAATGAACAAAGCACGGATTACTATAGCAGCCGCGTTTGTTGTGGTCGGTTTCCTCGCCGGTACAGCGGCGGGTTTGGAGTTCTACGTCAGTCCCGCCGGTAACGACGCAAATCCGGGCACGAAGGATAGGCCCTTTGCAACGATTGTGCGGGCGAGAAATGAAATTCGCAGTGTTAAGTCAAAGGCATCGCAGTTCGATGGTGCTACGATATGGGTCCGAGAGGGAAATTACAATCTCGGTAGTCCTATCGTGTTCGACCAGCGAGATTCCGGTTCTCAAGATGCTATTATCACCTATGCCGCCTATCCTAAAGAAGAGGTGGTCCTTAAAGGCAGCTTTATCCTCAAGGCAAAGTGGAAGCAGTACAAAGACGGGATATTCGTCTGCTCATTGAGAGAAGCAATGCCGGACGGATTAGAAACGAACCAACTTTTCTGCAACGGCAAGCGGATGGTCCGCGCTCGCTACCCGGATTGGGATTTTGACGATCCTCTGCGAAGCGGAAAAGGTTACCTGATTTGTGAGGACGGTGATCAGGGACATATGGCCTGGCGCCCTGGTCAGCTCGATAACAAGAAAGGTAAATGGCGCCGTCCCCAGACCGGAATATTGCACTGTTTCCACAGCAAGAACTGGGGCAACATGCAGTACCGCATAAAGGGCATTGACTGGGACAAGCGCCACATATTCCTGGGCACCGGCGGATGGCAATGTCAAAGGCGGACCGGTCCCGGCAAAGGACGTGGAAGCGCCTCACCCTACTATATCGAGAACATCTTCGAGGAATTGGATGCTCCGCATGAGTGGTTTCATGACCCCGAAAACGGCCTCCTCTATTTCTGTCCGCCCAAAGGCGTTGACATCGCAACCGCCCGAATAGAGATTGCGACGCTGAAACGGTTGATCGAATTCCGAGGTTCCAGTGGCAGGCCCGTCCATCATATCAACATTCGTGGATTGCACTTGACACAAACCCAAGCAACATTTATGGGCGAATACGAGGATTTGGGTCGCGGTGACTGGGCGATACACCGTGGAGGGGCAGTGTACTTTCTCGGTGCCGAGGACTGCCTTATAAGCAACTGTTGGATCGAGCAGACGGGAGGCAACGGCATCTTCCTCGATGGTTACAATCGCCGGGTGAGTATTTATGGGTGTCTGGTCGAGGATATCGGCGATAGCGCCGTCTGTTTCGTCGGGTGGGCCAGCGCTGTTCGACATTTCATGACTTGGGAAGACCAGGGGCGGGGTGGCGAACCCATCACCGACCTTCAGCCCGGCCCCAAGTCACCCGACTATCCGAGCGATTGCTCGGTACGCAACAGCATCCTGCGCAACGTAGGGGCATACGGCAAGCAGACTTCTGCGGTTATCGTCTCCAAAGCCATGGACATCACGATTTCGCACTGCACTGTCCATGGAATTCCACGTGCGGGTATTACCTTTAACGACGGGACCTGGGGCGGACACATCCTGGAGTACTGTGACATTTGGGATACGGTCCTAGAGACGGGCGAACACGGGCCGTTCAACGGCTGGGGGCGGGATCGGTTCTGGTCGGGACTCAAAAAGGACCTGGTCTTCCTCGATGCAGTGAAAACCGTGCACATCCACAACAATCGGATTTCGAACCTGCGCCCCGCGATAAGTGCGGGCAACTGGACCATAGACCTCGACGATGGCTGTTCGAACTATCACATCTACAACAACCTGAGTCTCGGCTCCACCCTCAAATTGCGCGACGGCTATTACCGCAAGGTCTGGAACAACATCCACGTTAGCGCCGTTCCGCTGGGCTGGCACTGCTGGCCGAAAGAAAGTGAGGACATCTTCGAGAAGAATATAACCGTTATCGCCGGCACCCCAGAAGGAAAGGACTCTCCTACGACGGCGATGATACGGGCCGCTGGCTCCATGACCGCCCATCCCTGGGGCAAACGCCACGCAAATAACCTGTGGTGGAATGTCAACACGGGTGAATTTGCGGCTCAGGCGAAGAAAACGGACGCCGTCGAAAGCTGGCAACAGTGGTGCAGCCTCGGTTACGGTCAAGGCTCTCTGATGGCTGATCCTATGTTTGTCGATCCCGCCAACGGCGATTACCGCGTCAGAGACGATTCGCCCGCACTGAAGCTGGGTTTTAAGAACTTCCCCATGGACAAATTCGGCCATGAAATGACGCGTATCGAACCGTTTGGTGGCCAATTTGAAGATAGTGTCACCGTAACACTGCAGGCCGATGTGAGAGGCGGTGAGGTCCGCTATACGCTCGATGGTTCCAGGCCGACTAAAAAGTCGCCACTTTACAAATCACCGCTGGAGCTTGGGAAAAGCACCACCGTTCGCGCACAAACCTTCAGGGGTGATCTGCTCGTCGGGTTCGAAACAGAGGCAACTTTCAGTAAAGTCGAGCAGGTATGGCGCCCCTCATGGTATCGATTCCATTCTCTACAAAGCAGGACTGCGTCCAGAGTCTTAATCAAACGACCGATGTTGTCGTCAATTAGCTCGATCATCGCCCAGTATTTAGCCAGCAATTCCATGTCTAATACCCTTCTATCCAGTAATCGCTTCAGCTCTTCATGTTGGATTTATTACCTTTCACTACCGCCGCTGAAACTCCTCGTCGCATACCTCAGCGGCTCGAAAGACGGCAGCTCGTTTATGGCGACCGCCCCCCACGTCGTATTTAGATGCCCTAACATGCGGTCATTGTCATATCGTTTGGAATAGTCCACAAGAGCCTTGGTTGCGTCAGGTTTGCGCCAACTGGCAGGCCAAACGCGAAAACCTTTCTCAAGAAACATCGGTACCGATTCATACTCCTGCCGCAACTTGTAGTGCCAGTCACAGATTATGATGTCCTTGCTAATCATATCGACAGCTCTCGCTGTGTTGTTGGCACTGGCCTCCCACTTGCCATAGCTGTATTTTGATACATCGATTAACCGGTCACCCCACATTAGCATTTCAATTTTGTGTTTGCTGACCAGATGATTGTAGTAATCATTGACAGCTTTCGCAAAAAGCTCAGATTTATCCTTGCCTTTACATCGTGGGCAATCATCTTCTCCTACGAGGAACACTTCATCCATACCCACATGCAAAGCATCTGCCTCAAACACCTCTATCAATTCGTCCATAAGTGCAAATACAACCTTGTTGACTTCCGGATGCAGTGGACACCAGCTTCGACAGTAAATTCCTTCGTTGTTCGGATACTTGCCCGGTGTCTCATCAAACTGAGGATACTTTGCCAGCAGCGGCGCTGTGTTCTTTTTCCACGATTGGTGCCCGAGACATTGAAATTGCGGAATCAACCGAACTCCGTGCCTGCGGCACTCACCGAGCAGCTTCTTTATCTGCCTGGCACTGCTGGCATTTCCTCTTCGGAGCTCCGGATGCGATCTATATTGGTATCCATAATTTATTTCAGCTACTATTACGTTTACACCGAGCTTAGATAGCTCACCAACAACACCGGTCAACTGCTCCACCGCCTTTTGGCTGCCAATGCCAATGTGAACCCCACGCCAAAACTTTTTGCTGTCTCGCGTGGACACAGTCAACTTTTCCTCACTAAGGCCACCTGGTTTCGCAACCGTGTCACCCAGATTAGCTGTAGTTGCCCTATCTCCTTTTTCATTCGCCCAGCCAGCCATTGACAAAAGACAAACCACTAAGAGAACAAATCTGATTTTCATAATGCTTCCCTATCCACTTGAACAGAAACCACGTACCTTGACAACCCTTCCCAAGCTGATTGCCAACAACAATCCTGTTCGATTACGGCGTGTAAAGAAACTACTGCAATTGCAAAGCCAGACCTGGTACGCGGATGGCCGGGACGTTACGGTCTGCTTTGACTTACCCAAAGGCAAATCAACCCTGGACCTTTGATGAGCAAAAAATGCTTGCCGCTGCCTTGGGGCAGGATTCTGAAATTGGCTTTGTTTGGGTTTGTTTTTTCGAGTGGGGCAGGGTGGTTCATTTTCATAATCCGTTGCGGCAAATAAGTTTACGTTCATTTTGGCCTTTAAGGAAATTGGGTTTGAATTGGGTTTGTTTATTCGGACTGAAAAATCATCTTTTTTTCTGTAATCCTTTGTTATAAGTGAGTTTACGCTCATTTTGGCTTTTTTGAAATTGGCTTTGATTGGGTTTGAATTGGGTTTGTTTTCACCAAGTGTCCAATTGCGTTTATTTTCATAAGCCGTCTGTAAATAGATACTTACGTTCATTTGACTTTTTTGGAAATTGGGTTTGTTTTGCATAAAAAGTAGGTGATTTGTAGAGGATTCTCTACAAATGTAGTGCCTTATAGGCACGTAAATAACTGGTGCCTTATAGGCACGTAAATACAGGGCCTTATAGGCAGGTAAAACTGGATTCTCGATGATCATGATTGGTTAAATGGTTAAATTGGGTAAATTGGGTATCGGGATATCGGGTTATTAGGCAGTGGGTATCAGGGTATCGGGTTATCAGGGCTAACTTTTCTGATTCCATGGTCTGCTGAACTCCGCTATCCGCTATATGATATACTATATCATATTTAGATGGGTATTATACCATAAAACAGGTTAAATTACAAGACAATTCGTTAAAAATGTCCGAGACTCGCCGCGAGGATTGATTTTTTTGCAGATTTTTCAAAAAAAGTAATCAACATTTGTGGGTGGGTATCGCCCAGTGTATTAAAGGCGGTAAGAGGCTATTGCCTGCCCGGAAATTTGTGGAAAAATGCAATTTTCATGTTTAGACGGATTGAACCTGGATAACGCCAAAAAAATGAGAAAAAATTACAAGAAGACCTTGCAGAAATACAGCATTAGAGGTACAATTATAGAACAACGAGTACACATCGAGAGTATCATGTTCAAATAAGACGTTGGTCAAATAAATCTTTCTCAAAAAGAGAAGGAGAATGACCCGTCATGCGTAAAGCAAAAGGATTTTCGCGTTTGGGAATGCGGATTCCCAATCACCGAAGAAACGGATGCCGCCCTGGGTCCGTGGGACGGAACCTTTCTATTCGTACAGCCTTCAACCCGTTAGAAAAAAGACGTTATTTTCTAATGGCCTTTACGCTCATAGAGCTTCTGGTAGTTATTTCCATTATAGCGCTCCTGATAGCGCTGCTCATTCCCGTGCTGCGTGCTGCAAAAGAACGAGCCCATCGTACGGTCTGCCTCAGCAATCTCAGGCAGCTCACCCTGGCGTGGCTCGCCTATGCCGATGAGAACGATGACAAGATCGTCTGCGGCGTACCCTTCGGTCGGACCATCGAACGCCATATGTATCGCGTGGAGGTTCTGGAAAGCTGGGTAGGCCCAGCCTTTTTATTTCCTGAGAGCCGTTCTGAACTGGTGGAGAATCCGGGCAAGGGCGCCCTGTGGCCCTGGATCAAGGACGTCGACATCTACCGCTGCCCCCGGGGCCGCCCCGGCCATGCAGCGACTTACTCTATCCTCGCCGCCGCAAACGGTTTCCCCGTGGAAGGAACGTTCTGGGCGGGTAGCGCCGAGTCGACGCTGCTAAAACCCGGCACACGCGTCGACAGTACGGTACTGCGGTTCACCAGACTGACGGATATCTCCAGTCCGGGCGCGGCCCGGCGCGCCGTCTTTATCGATACGGGCCAGACGCCAGCCGGCCGTGGTTTCTATGTCCACTATCTTTATCCCAAGTGGTATAGGTCCGGTCCGCCCCCCATACGCCATCACGACGGTACGACGCTCTCGATGGCCGATGGACATGCCGAATACTGGAAATGGAAGGGCCGCGAGACCGTGGAAATGCCTCGAGAACTGTCACCTATTCGAAGTCTGTTCTGCGAATTGCTGGAAGGATGGAATGACTACGAACCGCAAACCGAGGATGGCTTGTATGACCTTCAGAGACTGCAAAGGGCAACCTGGGGCAGATTAGGGTATTCGGTAAAACAAGCACCTTAAACTGAAAATGAATATGACGTGGCCAATATAAATTGGCCCAAGAGATAATAAAGCAAAAAAGTGACTGAATTGTTGGCGCAGAAGGACTGCGCCCATAAAGGGGGCGCCAACTTAGACGGGCTTGAGCGATTATCTTAACAAACGGACGTCTCCGGATGGCGCCGGCGGAATTGAAAGGAGTCTTGCCATGCCAGAGAAGCATCATACTCTTCGAAGCGTACTAATCGCAGCACTATTGCCGGCAATCGTTGCCGGGAAGATGGGTCCTCCGAGGTCTGCCCTGACCGAACAAACCCTTGAGGCCATCCGCAACTGCATGGCCCGCTCACCCGGTTTGTGGCCTGATGAATGGAGGCAGGAATATTTTGATACTATCCGCAGCGCGGTTGAGTCGCACCGGGATGCTCCACATTACGCCGCGCGATTAGAGATTCTGCGCGAAGGATTTGCACCCTGTTGGCAGGGCCTCACGAAAATAAAAGACAGGTCTTTGTTCGAGGTATATCGGACCAGAATCCGTTGGTACACCGAGCACCTTATGGGCACAAAGTTTCCCTCCGACGAGGAAAGACAGAAGCTGCGCAATCAATACACGGACATCTGGAACCACGCGGCAAACTCGCTCTTGAGACAGTTTCCATTTCTCGATCCGAATACGGTGCAGGCGGCAAAAGCAGATGATATAAGAGTGTGCCACAGCAAGATCGATGCGCCGTTGCTGCCCGTGTATCTGCGACCCCTGTCCGAGGAACAAGTTGGGCAAATCAAGCAGCTCTGGGACAAACTGCGTTACGGGCGTGTCGATCTGTGGCGCCGGCTCAGTGGAGACTCAACCAGGCCTTTCGAGAGCCGGGATGCACAGTCATCCAACGCAGAGCATGATTACCAATTGGCCAAAGAAAGCCTATCAAAGTTGCTGGGGCTGGTCTGGATGGTCGTCCCTCAACGGCCCGACTATTACTTAGCCGCAATTGAGAACCAGACCGGGGCGCTGAAACGCCGCGTTCAGGTGAAGCGCCAGGCCCGGAGCGACCAGCAGCGTTTGGAAAAGGAACGTTCGAGACAGCTCTTGCAGACCGAACACATCAGTTTCCTGTTGGCGGCCCTGTTGGAGACACCACAGTGCCTTGATGGGGCCCCATCCATCATCACACAGGAGCAAAACCCATTAGAACAGCAGGACAAAACCGCGAAAGGAGGTGTTGCCTATGAGGTGGGACCACTCAACCAACGTATCATACCAATCACAAAAATCCAGTGCGTCCGGCAGTAAGCCGCTGTATAACCACAAGGGCAGTTACCGCTCCCTTACGGTCGCGGCTCTGTTTTGAGTAAAAGCGCATATATTTTTTATAATCCGTATCAAACATAGGCACGCGGACAACACTCGTGGGGACTGTCGGCATAAACCGGACTGTTCAATAAATCACCACGTTCGGCTCGTTCCTCTTCCCTGCGGAATAAAGACTCACAGTTCTCAGCAATGTCCTGCAGTTTCAGCGTTTCGGCTTCAGTGATGGGACGATAGGACCGCCCTGCCTCGATTGCCTTGTCGAGAAGGTCAAGAAATGAAGGCGGTATTCCCGCTACAACGGGCCTATGCGAGAGAGTAAATCGCATTGCAAGGTTTGCTTCCTCCTGAATCTCAGTCGCACGATACCACCATTTCCGCGTTCTGTTCGCACCTTTCGGCCAGGGACCTTTTGATAATGTCTTAATAGCCAAGACTGCCGCTCCCTGTTTGTTCGCAAGTTCGAGAACCGGTTTGCCAAATCCCATTTTGAAGAACTCAACAAAATTGATAGGGAACATAACCGTATTGAAACGAAAGCCCTTCATAGCCTCGAGCGCTCCTTTAGTAGTGTGCGCCGAGAAGCCGAGATACCGGACCTTCCCCTCTTCTTTGGCTTTCAAAAAAGTTTCGATAGCACCGCCTGGCCCCAGTGCCCGTTTGACCTCTTCGGGCGTGCGAAGACAATGCATCTGGTACAAATCGAAATGGTCGGTTTTGAGCCGTTTCAACGACCGCTCTAACTCTTGACGAGCGCCTGCCTTGTCCCTCATCCTTGTCTTACAGGCCAGGAAAATACGACTGCGGTCAATACCCTGCAACCCAATCCCCATCTTTTTCTCACAGTCTCCGTCTTTACCATAGGCAGGAGCGACATCGAAGTAATTCACGCCTTGCTCGAAAGCCTCATGGAGCCCTGTGTTACAGCGGTTCTGGTCATAATGGCTAAGTGCCAGTCCCGGAAACCCGACAACTGAGACCTTCTCACCGGTCCGTCCAAGGGTCCTTCGCGGTAATCCGGCAACTTTATCATCCTGTTTGTTCGAGAGCAATTGTTCGCAACCTACGATAGACTGCACAGTAAGACTCGTGGCAATACCGCCCATGCCTTTCAGGAAAGTTCGTCTTTTCATAATGATTTCCTCACGTTAGTAATATAACTTTAGCTTTAAGATTTATTCCGGTCTATGACAAGTTAATCTTGTTACGAGCACTATTATAAAAGAATTGTACATTGTGTCAATATTTATACATACGTGTAAATTTCCGCTCTCGTTAGTATTTCCGTTTTGTTTTTCCTTTTGATGGAGTCGGTTTAAGTGTGCGGCGCCAGTAATCGTAAAGTTCGGTGGGATTTGTAAGGCCACGATTTCGCAGTGTTTTGGATAGACGCTGCTGATAATCCTTGCGTACTTTATCAAGAAAACTCTCATCTTCCGGCTGGCGGCCTCGATCAGCAGTTTGATGAATCCAACGATTGAGCTTTTCCCAGAAGCTGCGAAGCAATTTTCCATATCGGGGATTGTCCGCCAGATTATTCAATTCATGGGGATCATTTTGGACGTCATAAAGCTCCTCTTGCGGTCGGTGTCGGGCCATCCATTTGGATTGAGCTGGTGTGAGCTTGCCCTCGGCGAAATATTTCTTGAGCACAGCTAATGTCGGGTGCATCATCACCATATAAGTTTCGTTTTGGTCGTACGGCAGCTCAGGATAGTAGTTGCGGATGTATTTATAACGCTTTGTTCTCAAGCAGCGGATCCTGTCAACGGCATCGTCAACCCTATCTCGTGATGCGAAAACGTACTCGCGTGCCATAGCACTTTTTCCGAGAAAGACACTTCCCTGCATATGCCCTGGAACATCAAGCCCCGCCAAGCGTAAACACGTTGGAGCAAAATCGAGCATACTCACCAGCTTGGCACAAACTGAAGCAGGTTGCACCTTGCCCGGCCAGCGGATAATTAATGGTATTGCCAGACCTTCATCGTAAAGGAACTGCTTGCCGCAAGGGAAAGGCCGACCTTGATCGGAAAAGAAAAAGACAATAGTATTGTCAGCATCACCTTCCTGGTCCAATTTGTTCAGGACCCGGCCGACTTTGTGGTCAAGCAACTGTATCGATTCCAGGTACCGGGCGAAATCGATACGAACTATGGGGTCGTCAGGGTACTGCGGGGGCAGATCTATCTTAGAGGGATCAATTGGATTTTTTATGTCTGTCTTAAAAGGCCTGTGCGGTTCGGAGATCTGAACCTGAGCGAAGAAGGGCTGGTCCGGTTTACGTTTTGCCCAGTCCGTTGCACGCTCATAGGTCGCTTCGCGTTTCCACTGGAATTGGTAGTCTGCCTTTCCCGGCCGTTTAATATCCCAGGTAGTGTTCACACAAAAGTAGCCTGCATCCTTGAAATATTCAGGCAGCAATCGCACGTGTTCAGGCAGTACTGCCCGGTCATTTCGCTGGTTGTGAGCGCCGATGCTGATTGGATACATGCCCGTAATAAGTCCTGACCGTGTGGGAGCGCATGTGGGGGCGAGAGCGAAAGCGTTCGTAAAACGCATTCCTTCACTGGCGAGCCGGTCGATGTTCGGTGTTTTAACAAGCGGATGGCCATAGCAACCGAGGTCGCTACGCGAATGATCGTCGGAAATAATCCAAAGAATATTTGTCGGTCGTGAGGGCCTTTTCTTATCGGCGTAAAGGACTTTACGGACGGTCTGAGTGGTCTTTGCTGCTGCTGTGGAGATAAGCAGGCCGTTTAGAGCAAGTGATGCGCTTATACCAAGAGTTCGAAGGAATGTACGTCTTTTCATATTGTTTTGCTCACGTTAGGAATATATAGTTTTATCATAAGAAGAAACTGCGCCATTCCAACAGCAGGCAAGTGGCGGCGCACGGAATTCTATCATTGCAATATCATCTAAGCAGCTATATAATATTGTAATGTACTTTCTGATGATATTGATTGCAAAACAATTATGATTCTGTCTGCAAACCATTGGAAAATTCGCGTGCGCAACATTCAGGAGTGAGAAGAGCAAAGAGGAAGCAGGCAAATATTCGAAAATAAACCTATCAATAACTAATAAAAGGGAATTGAAAATGAAGAACAAAATACAGCGCGTATCTCGAAGAGAGTTTTTGAAGACCGGTGCCGCCATTTCGGCCGGTGCGATGCTCTCACCAACCAGCAGGGTCTTCGCTGCCGGTTCCGATACGATGCGCGTCGCGCTGATTGGCTGCGGCAGCCGAGGGACTAAAGATGCTATCGACTGTCTTAAGTCAGGCGATGGTGTGGAACTGGTCGCTATGGCGGATATATTCAAGGACAAGCTTGATGGCTCTTTGGCTAACATCAGGAAAAAATCCCCCGGCAAGGTCAAAGTTACCCCTGAGACGAGCTTTCTCGGCTTCGACGCCTACAAGAAAGTCATCGCTATGAGAGAGGTGGATATAGTGATGTTGACCACGCCGCCGGGTTTTCGTCCACAGATGGTCAGGGCGGCATTGGAAGGGAACAAGCATATCTTTATGGAGAAACCCGGCGCGGTGGACCCTGTTGGTGTGCGCTCGCTGCTTGCTTCGGCGGAACTTGCTGATAGGAAGGGGCTGTCTATCGTAGTTGGAACACAGCAGCGATGGCAACCACAATATCTCGAACTTATGAAGCGCATCCACGATGGGCGGCTCGGGGAGATTGTCGGTGGACAGGCCTATTGGAACTGGGGCTCTTCCAAGTGGCACTTCGAGCATCGCAAACCCGGGTGGTCAGATATGGAATGGCAGATTCGCTGCTGGCCGTATTTTGTCTGGTTGTCAGGTGACCATATCGTTGAGCAGCATCTGCATAATATGGACGTTATAAATTGGGCTGTCGGCTCACATCCAGTTTTATGCCTCGGGATGGGTGGACGCCAGGCTCGAACCAGCCCTGAGTTCGGGAATATATACGACCACTTTACTGTTGAGTACGAATATCCTGGTGGCATTCGTGTAATGAGTATGAGCTCCCAGATTGAAGGATCCACACCGCGGGTAGGTGAACGCGTTGTTTGTACGAAAGGGGCAACTTATACTACGCGAGCCGAAGGTTATATAGATAACACAAAAGGTCGGAGAATCTACAAGTACGATGACCCTATCCACAGTGGTGAGGTAGCCCAGTATGCTAATCTTATTAAGAGCATTCGCCAAGGCAAGCCTATCAATGAGTGCAAGAGACTCGCTGAAAGCACAATGACTGTCATTATGGGCAGAATGAGTGCTTACACAGGCAGGGCCATGAAATGGGACTGGGCAATTAAGTCCAAGCTCGACCTTTCGCCCGGGAAATATGAGCTGGGTGAGCTGCCCGTCCGACCCGTTGCAATACCCGGAAAGACTCGACTTGTATAGCAACGAGGACAAAGACCATTATGGAGGAATGCTATAAGAAAAGCGGGCAAAAGTAGAGAACCATTCTGCATGTGGTTGATTTAGATATGAGAGGTCATTCATATGGTTTACGAGGAGAGTATTATGAAAGTTAACAATGAGATTTACAAAAACCATAAGAACCGAATCACCCAGAAAAGCGATGTGTTAACTAACAGTGCAGCAATCTCACATCGTGATTTCGTGGTTTCTCGAAATCGTATCGTCTGGTTCTGCGGTTTACCGGTGGAAGCCATACGGCTCACGCTCGTCCTGGTTGGGCTGTCCGCAAACGCTCAGGCGACCCCGCCAACGGCGGGTTTTGCCAAACCCAGCTTTGCTGGGGCCGCCATAACCGGTGTGTTCAATGTTCAAGAGTACGGTGCTGTGGGCGATGGCAAGACACTCGACACCTCGGCGATCAACAAGGCCATCGAGGCATGCGCGGCAGCCGGAGGTGGCCAGGTCTTGTTCCCACCCGGCAAGTACCTCTCGGGAACGGTGCATCTTAAAAGCAACGTGGCGCTGTCATTCGATGCAGGGGCTACGCTGGTCGGCAGCACCCGTCTCGAAGACTATCAGAGTTTCACTCCACCGGCCGGCACTCCCGAGTCGAGGTGGACCCGATGGCACCGGGCGTTGATACTCGGTGATGGTGTGGAGAATGTCGCGCTCTTGGGTCAGGGCGTCATCGACGGCAACAAGGTTTTCGACCCGAAAGGTGAAGAGAAGATGCGCGGACCGCATACTATCCTGCTGGGCATTTGCCGCGACGTTACGATCCGGGATGTTTCGATCAGGGACTCTGCCAATTACGCTGTGATGCTCGAGTTCTGCCAGCAAGTGGAGGTGCGCAATGTGAAGATTACCGGTGGGTGGGACGGCGTGCACTTCCGGGGCTGGCCCGGCCGTCCCTGCCGTGACGTGACTATTCTGGGCTGCCAGTTCTTCACCGGAGATGATGCCATTGCTGGTCGGTATTGGGAGAACGTTCTTATCTCGGACTGTATTGTGAACTCATCCTGCAATGGAGTCCGGCTGATCGGCCCTGCCAGGCACTTGATTATTCATGACTGCCTGTTCTATGGCCCCGGGGTCTATCCGCATCGCACTTCGCGTCGCCACAACATGCTCGCCGGCCTGAACCTCCAGCCCGGGGCCTGGGACGCCACGGAAGGCAGCCTCGATGAAGTGCTTATCTCCGATATTACCATGCACAATGTATCTACGCCCTTCCACTTCACTCTTAAATCGGGCAACACAGCCGGACGCATCACGGTCAGCCGGGTGACGGCCACTGGGGCGTACCGAACGGCGTGCTCAGTGGAGAGCTGGGCGGACACGCCGTTCACTAACGTGGTCTTTCGCGATGTGAATATTGAGTTTGATGGAGGTGGTACGCTGGAGCAGGCGCGCAGGCCAATCAAGCCACCAGGGGTCGATGCGAGGCCGCTGGCTGCCTGGGGCTTCTATGCTCGGAACGTCCAGAACCTCAGCTTTGAGAATGTCCGCTTGACTTATGCCAAGGAAGACTCCCGACCCGTTATGATATGTAACGGCGTGGAACGGCTGAATTTGGGCAGCTTTAGGTTCTCTCGCCCAGCCAGTGCAGCCGAGCTACTGGTGTTGAAGAATGTCGGGCAGGTCCGGCTCCAGGACGGGGACATTAGCATCCTTGAACCGCACTGCAGCGAAGTTAAATTTATCACAGAAGATACTGCCGGTCGATTCCACGCGGGCAAGCCTTACAAGGTGAGTGTAACGGTGAAAAATGGAAGTCAGAAAGGGCTCGGGAAGATCGAATTAGCAGTGGCTGAGCAGAAAACGACAAACTGGGTGTGGCTTCGACCGAACGAACAAAAGGAGGTTGTTTTCCAAGGCCTGACCGCACCAGACGCCGGAACTTATGAGCTGCGAGTGGGAGGTCTCAACCGAAGCTTGCTCGTCGAGCCTTGATTGTAGAAAACGGTATGTTAATCGGGCCCGCTATTGCGGGCATGATAAATATATATTAGCAAAATTAACTATCACATACAGTTTACGAGGAGAATTATTATGAAACTCAACAAAAACACCGGCGAAAAGAGCCGAATCGCCCAGAAAGGCGATGTGTTAACAAACAGTGCAGCAATCTCACGTCGTGATTTTATGTACGGAGCTGGTGCCGCATTTGCAGCTATGACTATTGTCCCCAGCTATGTTTTAGGAGGCCCAAGGCATATCCCGCCGAGTGAGACAATACAGGTTGCGGGAGTCGGTGTGGGCGGCGTCGGGCATGGCCAGTTGCGCAGCATAAGTCAGCAGGCGAATACCAGGATTGTTGCCCTATGCGATGTTGATGATGTGTATGCCAAGAAGACGTATGACTATTTCCCGAAAGCAAGAAGATACCGTGATTTTCGTCAGATGCTGGAAGCCGAGGCGGATAAGATAGACGCGGTGTACTGCGGCACGCCTGATCACACTCACACCGTCATCTGTATTGCGGCGCTAAGAAAAAGCAAACACTTATGCTGTGTTAAGCCTTTGACAAGGACCATTGATGAGGTCAGGGTCCTTACCAAGGCAGCCCGCCAAGCCGGAGTGGCCACCCAAGTAACGGCATCATCGAACACTTCGGATAGTTCCTGCCGGTTATGCGAAATGATATGGGATGGTGCTATAGGCGAAGTACGTGAAGCGCATTGCTGGTCGAACCGTCCTTTATGGCCGCAGGGTATGTTGCGTCCACCCGGCCGAGACGAGGTGCCGGGGACGTTGGATTGGGACTTGTGGATAGGCCCGGCGTCGATGCGGCCGTTCAAGGACAAGTGGCCGCCCGAACATCTTGCGCTGAGCCAGGTCAATTCCAGGCGTCCGCGGCCTGCCGTGTATCATCCCTGGAATTTCCGCGGCTGGTGGGACTTCGGTACAGGGGCCTTAGGTGATATGGGCTGCCACCACTTCAATATTGTATTCAGGGCCCTGAAGCTTCGCTATCCGACCAGTATCAGCGCCAGCTCATCAATAGTCTTTGATGAGACGGCCCCTCTTGCATCGGTTGTTACTTTTGATTTTCCTGCTCGTGAGGGTATGCCGCCTTTGAGACTTTTCTGGTATGACGGCGGTCTGAAGCCTCCACGCCCGGCAGAATTGGAAGCGGGCCGAGACCTGCCGAATCAAGGAAATATGTATGTGGGCGATAAAGGCAAGATATTAGACAACAGGATAATCCCGGAATCGAAAATGAAGGCCTATAAACTTCCACCCAAGACACTTCAGCGCAGATCTGGAACCTGGGGAGAATGGGTTGAGGCTATTAGGGGCGGCCAAGCGGCAGGCTGCAACTTCGATTGGGCAAGCATCATTACGGAGGCTGTCTTGTTAGGCAATATCGCCATCCGCAGGGGCAAGACACTAAATTGGAACGCCGAGAGTATGAAGTTTACGAATGACAGTGACGCAAATAAATACGTTAAGGAACCATATCGTTCCGGTTGGTCTTTGTAGCTCTTGTTTGTTAAAAAGCAAATGTTATCGTTTAGAGGGATTCGTCTGTGTGTTATCTTTTTCAGCGAAAGGATTTGTACCATGAAGAGAACTATAAGGTTTATTCTGTTCAGCAGTTTGTCATTTGCAATCCTGGCGACAGCCGGATTTACATCTGAATCTGCGGCAAAGAGCGGCGACAGGTTTAAGCCAACGTGGGAATCGTTGGCCAAGCACGAGACCCCAGAGTGGTTCCGGGATGCTAAGTTCGGCATCTATACCCACTGGGGGCCGGTTACCGTGGGTGCAGAAGATGGTCCGGGCGGTGTCCAGTGGTATGGGTGCAACATGTACAAGCCCAACAGCCCAACCTTTGAGTACCACCGCAAGCGTTTCGGAGACCAGAATAAGGTCGGCTACAAAGACATCGTCCCCCTGTTCAAAGCAGAGAAGTTCGATGCGGAAGATTGGGCGGAGCTGTTTGCCGCGTCCGGGGCGAAGTTTGCCGGGCCGGTGGTTATACATCACGACAACTTTGCTATGTGGGACTCGGCCCTGACCGAGTGGGACAGCATGGACAAGGGCCCGAAACGCGACATCACCAGTGAACTGGAAAAGGCCATTCGTAAACACGGCATGAAGTTCATCGCGACATTTCATCACGGCTTCTCGTGGCGGTATTTCGAGCCATCGTACAAATATGACGGTGCTGACCCGAAGTACGCCGGACTTTATTGCCAGGCCCACGAGCCTGATGCGCCACCAACCCAAGAGTTTATGGAGCAGTGGCTTGGCAAGGTCAACGAAGTGGTCAAAAAATACCAGCCCGACCTGATATGGTTCGACTTTGGGCTGGGCAACGAAAAACACAATTGCATCACGCCTGAATACCAACAGCGGATGTTTGCCGACTATTACAACTGGGCGGCGCGGAACAACCGCCAGGTCGGCGTTGCTCACAAGCACCGGCATATCCATGCGCACACCGGCATTCTGGACTTCGAACGCGGACGTGAAGACCGTCTTGTGCCGTATTCCTGGCTGACCGACACTTCCGTCGGCCCATGGTTTTGCCAGAAATCCGTCCCCTACAAGTCGGTTGATCAGCTCGTCGATGTGCTCGTGGACATCGTTAGCAAAAACGGTTGCATGCTTCTGAATGTTGGTCCCGCAGCCGACGGCACGATCCCTTTGGAAGCGCAGCAACTGCTGCTTGGAATCGGAAGATGGCTCAAAGTCAATGGCAAAGCGATCTACAATACGCGGCCGTGGCAAACCTTTGGTGAAGGTCCCACACGCAACATTGGCGGCGGTTTCAGCGAGAGGAAGGATAAACCGTTCACGTCCGAGGATATCCGTTTCACGTGTTCGAAGGACGGCAAAACAATTTACGCAGTTGTGCTGGACTGGCCGGGCGCTGGGACGACAGTAACAATCCGGTCGTTGGCAGATAAGCCTGGAGCCGTTGATATTACCGATGTCAAACTGCTGGGCCATAACGGTAAATTGAGTTGGAAACGGAATCAAGTAGGGCTGAAAATCCAAATGCCCTCTCAAAAACCATGTGAATATGCTTTTGTGTTTAAGATTACGTGCTCCGAGTAGTAACGTAACTGGGTAGTGTTCTGCAATACGATAGATGTGTGGTGGTTACTGGCAGTTGCTCCGAGCCATCCCCAAGCTCGTCCCGACTTTTCGGGACTCGCTTGAGGCTGCCACCCATCAAATTAGATGTTACAGAATAGTTAGGAATAAACAGCAAATTATAGTTGTGCAATTTGAGGTATTGAGATGGATAGACGAAAGTTCTTGAAAGAGCTTGGAGCGGTCGTAACACTTGCCTGGTCGGGGAGATTGTGGGCGGCCCAGAAGGTGAATAGAAGCAAAGTCCTGAATATTCTTTACATCATGTCGGATGACCATGCCGCGCATGCGATCAGTGCGTATCAGGGAAGGCTGGCGAAGGTGGCGCCGACTCCTAACATAGATCGTCTGGCCAATGAGGGGATTCTTTTCGAGAACTGCTTTTGTACTAATTCGATTTGTGTGCCCAGCAGGGCGACGATACTGACCGGTCAGTACAGCCAGACCAACGGTGCTCTGGATTTGGGCGGCAGGCTCGAACCGGAAAGACAATACCTGCCCAAACTGATGAAACAGGCCGGTTACGAAACGGCTATGATCGGTAAGTGGCACCTAAAGCAGGAACCTGCGTTCGATTATTACTGCGTGCTTCCGGGGCAAGGTTCGTATTTCAATCCGATTCTCCGGGAGTCAGGTGGGCAGTGGCCTAAAAACGAAAAACGCTTTGCAAGATATGATTCATGCCACTCGTCGGATGTTATTACCGACACATCGCTCAAATGGCTCAAAGGCAGGGACAGGTCAAAACCTTTCTTTTTGATGCACCATTACAAGGCGCCGCACGACAATTTCGAAAACGCCGAGCGATATGACTGGCTCTTCGAGGATGTGGATATCCCTGAGCCGGTAAGCCTGTGGCGGCAGCCACGTCACGGCTCTGAGGCAACCAGAGGTATGGGTACATCCATCGGCAAACGTAACAAGCGAAGGAATATGGGTATGCACATGTTTGTTGACCAGTCGCTGCCGGATGAGCAGTACAAACGCACGGCGTATCAGCGTTATTTGAAGAAGTATCTACGGTGCATTCGGGGAATTGATGATAATTTGGGTCGGCTGTTTGCGTATCTGGAAAAGACAGGGCAGATGGACAACACTGTAATCATCTATACGTCCGACCAGGGTATGATGCTCGGCGAGCATGATTATATCGACAAGCGCTGGATGTACGAAGAGTCGATGCGGATGCCGTTTCTTGTAAGGTATCCGAAGATGATTAAGCCAGGGACTCGCACAGATGAAATCATCAATAATACCGACTTTGCACCGACGATACTGGAGCTGGCTGACCTCAAGGCCCCCAGCTACATGCAGGGGCGAAGTTTCGTTCCGCTGCTGCGTGGCAAAACACCTGCCGACTGGCCTAAGTCAACTTATTACCGTTACTGGATGCACATGGCGCATCACGACAATCCTGCACATTTTGGTGTTCGGACTAAAGAATACAAACTGATATTTTTCTACGGGCTAAATTACAAAAAAGGTGGGCCCAAACCAACCCAACCTGGCTGGGAACTGTACGATATGAAAAACGACCCTCACGAAATGAATAATATTTACAGTGATCCGAAATATGCCGGTATTGTCAAAGAGCTAAAGGCCGAACTGCTGCGATCAAGAAAAAAATACAATGAAACAGATACAAAATACCCTCGCATACAAAAGGTAATTGACGAATACTGGAACAAGTAAACACGATTATGATATTATTGGCAAAATAAAACAACACTAATCAAGGGGAAAAATCTGATGAGTGAATACGTTAGCACAAGACGTGGTTTTTTAAAGAGTGCCGGCCTTGGCTTTGCCACCTTATTGCTGCCGAGTGTCCCGGCCTTTGCAAAGAAACGAAACAAGCCCAACATTCTGTTCATCTTTGCTGATGACCAGTGCTTTGAAACGCTGCGCTCGATGGGCTGCGACGAAATACAAACGCCAAACCTTGACAGGCTTGTTAGAAACGGCGTTGCTTTTACGCACGCGTACAACATGGGTGCCTGGCACGGTGCGGTGTGTGTGGCCAGTCGAACGATGCTCAATACGGGTCGATTCCTTTGGATAGCAAGAGACCTTGAGCCGAAGCTGAAGGAAGAAACCAAAGCCGGCAGGTTCTGGTCGCAGTATATGAAGCAGGCGGGCTATGATACTTATATGAGCGGCAAATGGCACGTTAAAGGTATCAAGCCGGAAGACATATTCGATTATGTCAAAGACGTTCGGCCGGGGATGCCCAATCAAACTCCGCAGGGATACAGCCGCCCTATAGAGGGAATACCGGACCTATGGAAACCGTGGGATAAGAAATACGGCGGTTACTGGAAGGGCGGCAAACACTGGAGCGAAGTCCTTACAGATAACGCGGTGGAGTTTCTCAAAAACGCTTCAAAGAGCAACAAGCCATTCTTTATGTATCTGGCTTTCAACGCCCCGCATGACCCCAGACAATCTCCAAAGGAATACGTGGATAAGTACCCGTTGGACAAAGTGAAGGTACCTGCCAATTTTCTACCGGAATACCCGTACAAAGACTCAATCGGCCTCGGCACCAAGCAGAGGGATGAAAAGCTCGCCCCCTTCCCTCGGAGTAAATACGCCGTCAAAGTGAACCGTCAGGAATACTACGCGATAATCACCCACATGGACACTCAGGTCGGACTCATTCTGGATGCCCTAAAAAAAACCGGCAAAGCCGACAACACCTATATCTTTTTTACCGCCGACCATGGACTGGCGGTCGGCCATCACGGTCTGATGGGAAAACAAAATATGTACGACCACAGCGTCAGAGCTCCGCTAATGGTCAACGGCCCCGGCATTGCGAAGAACAAAAAGATAACCGCACCGGTTTATCTTCAGGACATCATGCCGTCGGCGCTGGAGCTTGCAGGCGTTAAGAAACCGCGACACGTTCAGTTCAAGAGCCTGCTGCCGCTGATTAAAGGCAGAACCGACAGCAGTTACGATGCCATCTACGGTGGTTATATCGACCTGCAGAGAATGGTCAGCACCGGCGGTTACAAAATGATTTACTATCCGAAAATCGGTAAAACCCTCCTCTACAATCTCAAATCCGACCCTCTGGAAATGAACAACCTTGCGGACGACCCCGCCTATACCGGCTTGATAAGGAAACTAAGGAGACGGCTGAAAGAACTGCAAAAAGAAGTGGGCGATACGCTCAATCTTGATAATCTACCCTATTAAAGACCCAATTTGAGAAAGGAAATACGATGAAAAAGTTGCTGATGGTTATTTTTATAGCGATGTTTAGTTGTCTGACTACCGTTACCGCCCAGGAAGATATCCTGATAGCGGATAAGAGCCGGGAATTTTTGCTGCGGAAAAGTTATCTAAACTTCCCGGTCAAGAATGGAGCCAAAAAACGCCTGATAAGGCTCGTTATTGATGACAAGGTGGTCCGGGAATTTGATATCGAGCTGGCTCCTGACGAGCCCGATTTCTGGGTGTTTCTGGATGTCCGTGAGTTTAAAGGTAAAAAAGTGATTCTGCGCATAGATAAGTACGAACCCCTCAAAAGCAAAGGATTCGATTCTGTCTATCAGGCAGATACCTTCATCGGCGAAAGGAATCTTTACCGCGAAAAATTGCGTCCGCAGTTTCATTTCACTTCCCGCCGCGGCTGGAACAACGATTCCAACGGGATGGTCTATTATGATGGTGAATATCACCTGTTTTATCAGCATAACCCCTATGGCTGGAAGTGGGGTAATATGACCTGGGGCCATGCGGTCAGTAAAGATATGGTTAATTGGACCGAATTAGCTGATGCGATACATCCCGACCATTTGGGGACTATTTTTTCCGGCTCGGCGGTGGTAGATGTAAATAATACGGCAGGTTTCCAGACAGGCGGTGAAAAGGTAATTGTATGTATTTATACTTCTGCAGGCGGAACAAATCCTATGTCAAAAGGCCAGCCCTTCACCCAATCAATCGCCTACAGCAATGACCGCGGCAGAACCTGGACAGTTTATGAGGGCAATCCCATTCTGGGCCACATCGATGGGAGCAATCGGGACCCCAAGGTCATCTGGCATGTCCCGACCGGCCAATGGGTGATGGCACTATTTCTGAACAAAGGAACGATGGGATTTCTCACATCTAAAGATTTGAAATCGTGGGAATTCCAAAGCAAGCTGAAGTGCTTTCATGAGTGCCCTGAACTGTTTGAGCTGCCGGTCGATAGTGATGAAAATAACAAGAAATGGATATTGTACGGCGGCAGTGGAGAATATTTGATTGGCAGTTTCGACGGCAGGCAATTCAAGAGCCAGGCAGGTCCGGTCCGTTTCCATTACGGCAATTGCTTCTACGCCTCCCAGACATTCAGTAACATTCCCGAAAAGGACGGCCGACGTATCCAGATTGCCTGGGGCCGGGTAGCAATGCCCGATATGCCGTTTAACCAGATGATGCTGTTCCCGGTAACACTGAGTCTGCGGACAACTGAAGAAGGACTTCGGATGTTTGCCAGACCAATACGCGAGATTGAAAAACTTCATAAGCGTAAACGGCAATGGAAGAACAAAATCATAAAGCCGGGAGACAATCTGCTTTCGGGCCTTTCGGGTGAATTGCTTCATATTCGGGCTGAGCTTCAGGTTGATGATGTCCAAGAAGTTAGTTTTGTCATTCGGGGTATTCCAGTCGTCTATAATGTTCAAAAGCAGGAGCTGTCCTGTCAGAAAAAAACAGCTCCTTTAAAACCGGCCGATGGTAAGATTCGCCTGGAACTTCTGGTGGATCGCACTTCAATTGAAATCTTCGGTAACGACGGCAGAATCTACATGCCGATGGGGATAATCCTTGTTGATAATTCAAAGTCACTCGAAATCTTCACGAAGGGCGGAAATACCGAGGTTAAGTCTCTGGAGGTTTATGAACTCCATCCCGCCTGGCGATGATTATAAAAGTCAAGATACCCCCAACGGCAAGCTGTCAGGAAAAATTACTGCGTTGAGAACTTGAATACTGTCACGGTATTGTACGTTTCACCCGGACGCAGAACCACGGAAGGAAAATGGGGCTTGTTGGGCGAATCGGGAAAATGCTGAGTCTCAAGACATAATCCGTAGTGTCTGTGATAGAGCTTGCCACTTTTTCCTTTAACTCCTTTCATACCATTTGCGGTATAAAACTGCATGCCCGGCTCAGTCGTATATACCTCCATAACCCGGCCGCTGGAGGGTTCATAAACGCGGGCTGCCAGAGCAAGTGAACCGTTTGAACTGTTGAGCACATAGTTATGGTCATAGCCGCGTGTTTGCGTCAGTTTGTCGATTCTTGAGCCAATCGTTTTCGGCTGGGTAAAGTCCAGGGGAGTACCCTTTACGCTGTGGATTTCACCGGTGGGAATCAGTGCTTTGTCTGCGGGCGTAAAGTAATCGGCGTTGATAATTATCTTATGCCCCAGAACGTCACCATTGCCGGCGCCTGCAAGATTGAAATAGCTGTGGTTGGTCAGGTTGACGATGGTGGGTTTGTCTGTCGTGGCCTCATAGCTGATCTTTAGCTCATTGTCACTGGTTAAGGTATAGGTTACGGTGCAATTTAGATTGCCTGGAAAACCCTCGTCGCCGTCCTTGCTGAGATAGGTAAATCGTACGCCTGCCTCTTTTTCGCTTTGGAATTGGCGGCCTTTCCACATGACCTTGTCGAATCTTTTTTTCCTGCCGCCGTGAATGTGGTTCTTGCCGGCATTAGCGGTCAGTTTATATTCGGCGCCGTCGAGAGTAAACTTAGCGTTTGCGATGCGGTTGGCATAGCGTCCGACGATGGCCCCAAAGAGAGGATTTCTCTTAATATAAGAGTCAAGGTCATCAAACCCGAGTGTGATATCGGCCAGTTTGCCATCGCGGTCCGGCACCTCCAACGATACCAAAATGGTGCCGTAGTCTATTATCCTTGCCCTGAGCCTATTAGCATTGGCCAAGGTATAAAGGGTCACTTCCTGGCCATCCGGGGTTCGGCCAAATGATTCTTGTTGTACCTTCATCATGCCATATCTGTTCTGCGATAGTTGAGCAGGTGCTTTTGCACAACCAGACAAAGCGATTTGACCTGTCAACAACACACACGTGAAAAACCTGTTAGTAACCATAACTAAGCCCTCATACTGGTAATTGGTTAATTGGTTAATTGGTTAATTGACTACTCACCACTCACAACTCACCAACTCCTCTTGTCTTACTCACTATTATCTTACTCAACCAGCCAGGTAACACAAGCCTTTTGCAAACACAGCAAAGTTAAATTCTAAACCCTAAATACTAAATCCTAAACAAATTCTAATGACCCAATATTCCAAATCCCAAACAACGGCGTTTTGAACATTAGGATTTTGAGACTTGAGATTGTTTAGAGTTTAGAGATTAGAATTTAGGATTTATTCTTTTCTGGTCAAAGTAGGTGCTGGGGGGTGTGGGCACCGGTAAGCAGAGTTGGTTATATTAAGCTACCCGCCAACGGCGGGTTTTGATCGGAACCCAGCGTTGCTGGGGCGCGTAGTTATTGGTGAGTAGTTAATTTGTGAGTGGTGAGTGGTAACCAATTAACCAATTAACAAATTAACCAATATGGTTTTGAGGCCCGCCAACGGCGGGTTTTGATCTAAACCCAGCATTACTGGGATTGCTCTTCAAAAGAAGTTGTTGATTTGAGTACGACATCACACTATAATCTGTATTTGTAATAAGCGCGAATGAGTTGGTGAGTAGTGAGTGGTGAGTAGTGAGTAGTCAATTAACCAATTAACCAATTAACAACCGCAAAGCTCTGACATATATTTGAAAGGTAAGTACTCATGAAAAAGAAAAGTCTATTATCTATAATGTTTATCCGTCAGGCCTTCTTTGATTTCTATCGAATTGCCGGACTGAGCTGTCTATTGGTAATGTCATCCATCTTTTCAGTGGCAAATGCTCAGCCCCGCCCACGGCTGGTTTTGATACCCAGCGTTGCTGGGGCAGCACATGAGCGCAAGGCCAAACAGATTTTGGACGCCAGCGGAGTGAAGGGCGGTCTCGTCGTCCACATCGGCTGTGGGGACGGAAAGCTCACGGTCGCACTGCGCGCAAATGACAGTTATCTGGTCCACGGCCTTGACAGAAATACAAAGAACATCGAGCAGGCACGCGAATATATTCGCAGTATTGGTCTTTACGGCAAGGTCACAGTCGAACATTTCAGGGGCGACAGCCTGCCGTACATTGACAATATGGTCAACCTCGTTGTGTCCGAGCGTCTTGGCACGGTCTCGATGAATGAGGTTATGCGGGTGTTGTGTCCCAAAGGTGTGGCTTACATCAAGAACAAAGGCAAATGGACAAAGACAGTCAAGCCTCGGCCTAAAGAGATAGATGAATGGACGCACTACCTGTATGATGCAAGCGGTAATGCCGTGGCGAAAGATTCGGTTGTCGGTCCGCCCCGCCGTATGCAGTGGGTCGGCAACCCGCGATGGGCGCGGAGTCACGAACACTCGGCCAGTCTTAATGCCTTAGTCTCCTCGAACGGGAGAATATTCTATATCATCGATGAGGGCCCGCGGGCGTCTATCCAGTTGCCGGCCAAATTCGTACTGGCCGCACGGGATGCTTTTAGCGGTGTAGTGCTGTGGAAAAGGCCAATACCGAATTGGTACAATCATCTGTTCCCACTGAAGAGCGGCCCGGCAAGACTGACCAGGCGTCTTGTCGCCGTCGGCGATGAAGTCTATACAACGCTGGGCATCAACGAACCGCTCAGCGCCATTGACGCTGCTACGGGTAAGATAATTCGTACCTACGACGGCACCAGGACCGTCGAAGAGCTTGTGGCATCAAAGGGTCTGTTGCTGGCGGTTGTCAATCCCGACCGCAAGACTGTCGATTACCAGCAGGAAAATGCCAATTGCTGGTCGGAGCGAGACCGCGCCAGCAAGAAATGGGGATGGGACGAAACAGTTGATAAGATAATGGCCATCGAAGCCAAAACTGGTAAAACCGCCTGGCAGCTTGACACCAAGGTCGTACCGATGTCGTTGGCAGCCGACGGCAAACACCTTGTATATCACGATGGCGAAGCGGTCGTCTGCCTCGAACAGAGTACCGGAGACCAGCTCTGGCGAACCGAGGTTCCGATTAGCCAGCTCATTCCTACCGGTTGGTCGCCGTCAATGGTGATGTACAAGGACGTAATACTATTCTCGGGCCAAAAACGCTCCCTTGTGGCCCTCTCTGCCCAGGACGGTAGTCAGCTATGGACCTCGAGGATGCATCCTTCCGGACACTTCTGCCCGGAAGATGTGCTCGTTGTCGATGACCTTGTTTGGTCGGGCTACATTGCCGGTGCGATGCCGAAATCCACTGGTTTATTCACCGGCTGCGACCCATATACGGGCCAGGTCAAACGAGAGTTTGAGCCCGACACTAATCCATTCGCGGTCATGCACCAGCGTTGCTATCCCAGCAAGGCGACTGAAAAATACATCCTCCCTTCGTGGATAGGTATTGAGTTTATCGACCCGCGTACCAAACACTGGCAGATTCATCATTGGGTTCGTGGTGGGTGTTTCTATGGTGTCATGCCATGCAACGGTCTGATTTACGCGACACCACATGCCTGTGCGTGCTACTATCAATCAAAGCTGCGAGGCTTCTGTGCACTGGCTCCGGCCTCTGTGACGAAGCCGGAAGTGCTGAAGGATAGGGAGCGTTTGGAGAAAGGACCGGCATATAGGAAGATAAAAGCGAGCAAGGCTACAAGCAAAGATTGGCCGACCTGGCGTCACGACACAGTCCGCAGCGGATATACTAAAACGGTAGTGCCGGCCAAATTGAGGCAAGCCTGGAAGACAAATATCGGCGGCCCGGCAACGCCGGGTTCGAACAGACCCGCCTTCGGCGGGCTCAGCAGCCTGGTGGTCGCAGACGGCAAGCTATTCGTTACTAACATCGATGAACAAACGGTTTATGCACTCGATGAGGAAACGGGCAAGAAACTCTGGTCGTTCACGGCTGGAGGGCGGGTTGATTCTCCGCCAACGTATTATATGGGCAGTCTGCTGTTTGGCTCCGCCGATGGCTGTGTGTATTGCCTGCGTGCATCGGATGGTGAGTTGGCGTGGCGGTTCCGTGTCGGGCCAACCGACCGGCGCATCGTCGCCTTCGACCAAATCGAATCCCTGTGGCCGCTCCATGGGAGTGTGTTGATTCTCCGTAAGGAGTCCCAAGGACAGAACGGAGTAATATACTGCTTAGCTGGTCGAAGCATGTTCCTCGATGGAGGCATGCGATTGGTCCGGCTCGACCCCGAGACCGGCAGAAAGCTCTCGGAGACGGTACTGGACGACCTCGACCCATCGACAGGCAAGAATCTGCAGACGCTCATTAAGCAAAAAAAGATGCCTGTTGCGCTGCCGGATGTTCTGTCGAGCGACGGTAAGTATGTTTATATGCGTTCACAGCGGTTTAACCTCAATGGCAAGCGGGCAAAGATAGAGCCGGAATCGCAGACCGACCAGCAGGGCTATCACCACGTGTTCTCGCCCACCGGTTTACTTGATGACACCTGGTTCCACCGGTCTTACTGGATATATGGCAAGAACGCCGGTGAAGGCTGGGGCGAATGGTTCCAGCCGGCGCGCCTTGTTCCGTCCGGGCGCATACTTTGCGTTGGTGATGATGCCGTCTATGCTTATGGGCGACATCCATGGTACCTGTGTAATTCCTCGGTGTTAGAGTACCGACTTTTCGCCGCGGACAAAAACCCGACCGCCCCTGCCAAAGATGACGGCGGCGGTAAAAAACGTGGTGGTGGTATCCCCCGTGACACGACTGACTGGAAATCTCGCAGCCAGTTCCCGATGTCCAGGTTGACGAAAGTAAGTTTTAAGTGGATAAAGGAGCAGCCGCCGATGCTTGCCTGTGCGATGGTTCTCGCCGGCGATACGCTTTTTGTTGCCGGCCCGCCGGATGTCGATAACGAGTTTGCCGGCTGGGGCCAGCACCTCGACTCCAGGGTCCACGCCAGGCACAGTGGACAGGTCGCTGCGATGGAAGACAAAATGGGCGCTTTGCTGTGGGCGGTATCAGCAGCAGACGGCCAGAAGCTTGACGAGTATAAGCTCGAAAGCGTGCCCGTTTGGGATGGTATGGCAGCAGCCAATGGACGCCTTTACCTTTCAACGAAAAACGGTTGTGTACAGTGTCTTGGAGGCAAATAGTAATACCAATAGAAGTGGTTTGTCGTTGTCGAAGCTGGTATCGAAACTCGAAGCTCGAAGTCGGAAACTTGAAAAAACGAGCTTCGAGTTTCCAGGACGAGCATCGATACGAGCATCGACAACCTTAAACGAAATTTGAATAGTAATACCAATTGTAAGTAAATGTTGCGCTTTGCATAACGGGCAGCAAGCCATCCCCAAGCCCTTCGGGCTTGAGGCTGCCACCCGGTAAAGACAGACATCAGAGGACAGAAGACAGATTCAGACTTCTGTTTTCCGACTTACAACTTCTGTTTTCTGTCAATAGACACATTCTTTGGCTGCGTCAGCAAATGCTTTAAGGTTCTCGACGGGCGTCTCAAAGAAGTGGTCGCATGCGGCACAGATATATCCGCCGTTGGGACCTACTTTTTCAAAAAGTTCGCGCACTTTCGCCCGGATATCTTCTTTTGTACCGTTGGTAAGAATGCTGAACTGGTCCACCCCTCCGATTAACGCCAGTCGGTTACTCACTTTTTCTGCAAACTCCCACGGCTCCTGGTTACCGCCGATGCTGACCGGAGCCAGTGTCTCGGACACATCACAGCCGTTGGCAACAATCATCTCTTCAATTCCCAATGTCCCGCCGCAGGTGTGGTAGCTAACCTTGAAGCCTAACTCGTGAAGAGCTGTATGAATTTGTCGGTCATAGGGCAAGCAGAATTCTTTATGTAAGTCTGGAGAGATAAGTGTTGAGGATGCGGCCCCCCCACCGGTCTCAATCAGGTCAAACTTCGCATTTTTCATTGACTCGATAAATTGCAATTTCTTTTCCAATAAATATTTCAAAAACTCATGCACCCAATCCGGTTTATCAAAACAGGCCAGGAGCAGTTCGTTAACATCCATCAGACAGCAGGCGTGCTGCCAGCAGCCCGCCTGGTCGCCCCAGACAAACCCACGTAAAATCCCACGGTCGCCGAGCTGGTCGTATAGCTCGCTGACGGGTTTCAGGCTCAGTTTGGGTACCGGCATATATTTTCCTATCAACCTGATATCTTCATCTTTTTTAACCATGTATTCAGTTACCCAAGTTGTCTTCGTGTTGCCGGCGGTTTTGTAGATAAGAGTCCCTTGGGGTGTATGAATGGTGTAGTTGACTGCGCGGTTGTCGGGGTCGGCACTAATAACATTCGGCTCGATTCTCCAGTTTTTCGTGGAGGACTTTAGTGCCGCACTTTGTTCCTGTGTCTGGCCTACATCACCGAAATACTGGGCCTGTGCATCAAAGCCGAACTTCTCAAACGCCTCAAGGTCGCTCATTCCGCCCAAGTACTTGTCCAGATGGTACTTTTGCCACTGGTGTAATGAAACCGGCAAACGGTCCGGCTTTTCTTTATTCAACGCATGCATCATACGTTCTTTTGATGTCATTGTACCGTTCCTCAACTGTTCTCGACGCTGAAGCGAAGCGGAATTCCGCCTATGGCAGGCTCGATGTTAAGTTCTCAATTCTTTCAACGAGTTAATCGCAGTGAAACACTTCTTCCATACCGGCCCACCATTCACCCTCTTTTCGGGTTGGTATTGGACTCTGGCAAGGCTCGCAGAATGTCCACCATTTCTGTGTTGTGGCATCGGCAGCCATCTTGGCCATATCGGCTTTGAAATCATCGCCGGTATATTCGAAGTAACTGAACAGGTAGTATTTGCCCTCTTCCAGTTCGCCGAGGTAAATCGAATAGTTGCGGATATTACATTTTTTTATCATTTTCAGTACTCCCGGCCAGACATTTGCGTGCAGCTCCTTGTATTCTTCAAGCTTTTCCGGTCTTAGCCCAATGACGCTGCCGTAGCGCGTTACCCTTTGCTGGGCGCAGCCGGCAAATAGAAAGCAAAGGGCTAACAATGCTGCGGTAATCACAATAAACTTGTCGGAATTTCTCATTATAATAATCTCCTTTATGACGGCTTTATACTGAATATCACATACAACACAACCATTGTAACGAATAGTAAAACAGTCAGGAACTTATAATTGCCGATGCCACTCCAGCCCTTGTCGTGCAGGGCTTGCATCGGATTGGCCCACACTAATTTTTTACTTTCAGTGGTGTGTTTATGAGGTTTAAACAACGATACAATAATCAGCACTGCGGAGCACAGCACAGCTAAATAAAAGGTTGCCATCATAGGTGGAACTTTCCATTCGATATATTGCTTTAGCCAGTCTTTGTCCTTGAACCAATCAAGCAAAAAGACCACCAGTCCCATAGCTGACCCGAGCCATAGCGTAATAAAGGCCGCTTTACCGCTGGCTCGTCGCCAGAACACGCCAAAGATAAACACAACTGTAATGGGCGGAGAAATATAACAGATTATGGCAATAATTCCCTGAAAAATGCTTGGGTAATGGCTCACATACGGTGACCATACTATGGCAGCAATCATAGCGACGAACGTAACTATCCGTCCTACGATTACTAAAGTCCTGTCAGAGGTCTGGGGACGCCATCGTTTGTAGATATCATAACTAAACAACGTAGCGATAGAGTTCAGAGCCCCGGATACGGTGCTCATTAGTGCCGCCAGCAGTGCCGCGGCGACTACGCCTTTGAGTCCAACAGGTAACAAGTGGTTAATCATAAATGAGTATGTATGTCGCGGATGCTCTAATGTATCGGGCAGTTCACCCTGGTTGATTAGTCCGAGGCAAATCAGGCCCGGGAGTACGAAGATGAATACCGGCAGGATTTTGATAAAGCCGGCAAACAAAGGTCCAACGCGAGCGTGATTGGCATCTTTAGCGCCGAGTACGCGCTGGACAATCGTCTGGTCGGCACACCAGTACCAGATGCCGATGACAGGATAGCCTAAGAAAACTGCATACCAGGGAAGGCCCGACGCATCGTCAGATGAGCGAAGTATCGTCAGTTTGACCGGTTCAACACAGTCAGCCAATCCGGACCATCCACCCACACGACTAAGCCCAATCGCTGTTATGCATACTGCTCCTAATATAAGAACAACGGTTTGAATCGACTCGGTCAAAACAACAGCTAACAGACCTCCAATAATAGTATAGAGCCCCGTCAGGACTGCAACGGAAATAATGCTTGTCATAATGTTAATGCCGAACATACCTTCCAGCACAACAGCACCGGCATAAAGAGAAAAACCGATGTGGATGAAGATAGCCGAGATTATCGAAAGTAAAGCAAGCCAGTCGCGGCAAGGTCGGCTGTAACGCTTTTCAAGAAAATCAGGCAGTGTTGCGACCTTAGCACGGAGGTAAAAAGGAGCAAAGAATAACGCTAAAATGATTAGGGTAAATGCCGCCATCCACTCGAAGTTGCCATACGCAAGGCCGTTCGTGTAACCTTCTTCCGCCAGACTAACCAAGTGTACGGTTGAGATGTTCGTCGAGAAAAGTGCCAGACCGATAACGGGCCACGTGAGCGTTCTGCCGGCAAGAAAATAGCCCTGCCCTTCTGCTGTTCGGCGTTGACGAAAGCCGGCCAAACAGCCGATGGCGACAATACCGACCAGATATACGACTATTATGGTCAAATCGATTGGGTCCATTGCTAAACCTGCTGCAAGCATAAGACTATTCTCCTTCGGAATAGGTAACAGTGACTAACTTGCAAAATTATTAATACAAAGGTTGAACATTGTCAAATATAAAAGTGTTTGGGAACTCCGACTTGGGGTATTATAATGGCTGAAAAGCTCAACATCGCCAGGGAGCAAAAGCAAAGTTATATGGGAAGTAGTCCATTGCAGATGACATCGCGAGAGCGCGTTCTAACAGCATTTGAACACGACGAGCCCGACCGTGTGCCATGCTGGTGCGGGGCATCGGTCGAATTCTGGGAAAAAGCCAAACACCGGCTTAAGCTCGATGATGAAGGCCTGCGTGTCCGGTTCGGGGACGATTTCCGGCGGGTATTCGCCGAATACGCCGGACCGGAGTTTCCGCTCTCCGAGGGCGCAACGTCTCGAACAGTATTCGGCATTTTGAGGCAGGGACTGGGCTATGGTCAGCCGATGAGCCATCCACTGGCAAACGCCACAATAAAACAGGTGCACAACTATCCCTGGCCTGACCCGAAGTGGATGAATATCTCGAAAATAAAAGCAGAGGCGCAGACCTACAAGGGACAATACGCAATCCTCGGCGGTGACTGGTCACCATTCTGGCACGATGCTATCGACCTGCTGGGCATGGAAAACCTTTATATGAAAATGTACGACGAGCCAGAGCTTGTTGATTTAATGATGAAATACATAGTGGATTACTACGCGGCGGTCAGCCGGCGAATATTTAATGCCGCCGCCGACGTTATTGACATATTCTTCATTGGCAACGATTTCGGAAGCCAGACCGGCCCTCTACTGGGTCCGGACCTTTTTGAGCGATTCATCCTGCCGCACTTAACAAGACTAATTGACCTTGGCCATTCTTATCGCCTTAAAGTTCAGCTTCACTGCTGCGGCGGCTTTGCTTCACTGATTCCGTTGCTGATTGAAGCCGGCCTCGATGGTCTGCACGCTATTCAGCCGTCTTGTTATGGGATGGACCTGAAAGAGCTCAAGGCCAATTTCGGAGACAGGATTATCTTCAACGGCGCTATCGATTCACATCACGTACTCATTGAAGGCACGCCGGAAACCGTTCGCTCTGAGACCAGCAAAGTGCTTGATATCATGGCTCCTGGCGGAGGCTATGTCGCCGGCGCCAGCCACGACACAATTCTCGAAGAAACTCCCGTTGAAAATGTCCTCGCAATGTTCGATACCGTTCGAGAATACGGCACGTATAGCGATAAAAAGAAGCTTTGGACTTAATCAGGCCGGTCAAGCTGCAGGTTTGCTTTTGTGCTTCATCCAGGGACATGAATCTTTCTGGGGGCACTCTTTGCAGCCATGTTTGGTTGAAACCAGCGGCAAAACTACAAATGCTTCAAGGGCAAATACACCAAGCAGAACCAAAAGAGTCCAGGAGAAGCTGCGTATGACAAGAAGCACGCCGACTAATACCGGTAGGAACCACAAAGGCATAATCACAGGTATGTGCTTTTTGAACTTCTCACTGAAGCACTCGACGGTTTTCTTTTTTCGAAATTTTGCAGCTATGCGGCCATATCCACAAGGACAGGACTTTGTGTTCCAATACCTGCAGTAGGGACATACAAATATCATAATCCAGAAGGCCCCCATCAGGCCGTACGCCAGATAAGCACCCGCAGCTATCAACCCCCAGGCTGAACTGCCAAGAACTGCAACAAAAATAACCGTTCCCAGCACTGTCATAGCTGCGTAGGGAATATTGTTGATAAGCTCCTGAGCAGGTGAGTATTCTCGCATAGACGGGCTGTCTTGATGGTCCGGGTTGTCGTCTGATATATCTTTGTTCACTGACACCTTTTCTCTTAAAACTGAAGTTTTGCAAAAGTCTTGTTAGAACATTTGTAGAGGTTTAACTTATCAGCAATTATAACTATTGGTCTGCGTGAGCGTGTTTTGCTCTGATATCATAGACCATTAAAACGTCTGCGTGGCGGGCATAGAGCCGGCCATCGACGATAACAAGGTGCGCCCAACCGGCATCGCTCATACCCTGGCGTTTAGGAAGCTTAAAGGTACTTTTGAGGTTGTATTTGCGAGGATTGGCCTCAATGAGAGCCAAGACATTGTCCTGGTAGCGGAAGTACAAATGGCCGTCTGCGTAAAGTACTGCTGACGAGCCTCCACCCGGTTGATTTTCCTGCCACATTATTTTTCCGGTCTTCATTTCAAGGCAGGTTGGCTTACCTTTGCCGTGGTCATGGCCGCCGTAGATATAATTGCCGATTCGGACAAAGCCACCATGATGGTTCTGGAAAGTGCGGGCACCGAGGAAGTAAACCTCTTTCGCTTCGATACTATTGCCCGCAACAGTTAGCTTTAGCAGTGCGCTTCCTGTGCCGTAAGCGGTAGAGCAGAATATATAATCTCCGTGAACGACAGCGGTGGAAATATTTGCGGTTCGGTTTGCTATCTTGTTATATCCCCAGAGAAATCTGCCATCTTTTGCAGCGACGCCTATCAATCCCTTGTTGGTTAGCTGAACGTATTGTTGGATACCGCCGGTCTTAGCTACAACGATGGACGAATAGCCTGCTTCGTCTTTTCCCTTTGGTCCAATGTCGGGCATCGAAGATTTCCAGATAAGCTCTCCGGTCTTCTTATTGAGTGCGGCGATGACGGCGTTCCTTCCGCCGGGCGTGCATAATAATTTGTCGCCATCCACGAGCGGCGATTCACTGTATTTCCAATTCGGATTCTTCCCACCTAAATCAGCTTGTAAATTTTTTCGCCAGCGCACTTTGCCGGTATCTGCATCGATACAAACTACATCACCAGCCGTGCCTACTGCGTAAATAAGACCGTCATCAACGGTCGGTGTGCAGCGTGGGCCATCGCTATGTGTCGGCCCGACTTCGGCTGCCCACAGCCGTCTGCGCGTGGACAGGTCGTAGGCAAGAACGCATTGCACTTTTTCGGATTTTAGGCGGACGTCGCCCATTGTATAGAACCTGCCGTCAACGATTGCGAGACTGGAAAATCCTTTCCCAAGGCCGGTAAGCTCCCACAGTAGTTTCGGCCCCCCTTCGGGCCAACTTCTGAGCAGACCGCTCTCAGTACATACTCCATCACGATTTGGTCCTCGCCACTGGGGCCAATCGACCGCCTTGGCGGTACTGTTATAGCTAAATCCAATTAGAAATAGTGCAAGAGCAAAAACTGTCACAGATTGATATTCTCTACTTGTTCTTGGCATATTCGTAAACCTTTCCAAAACAGTACCATAAATTTTTTGATAGACAGGAATTATGTGCAGATTATTGAAACCTTAATCTGAATCGACCGGACTTATCTATCCTCCACCTTCGCTGCTGAGATCGACACAAACCAAGTGTCCGTTGGCATTACGTGCATAGATTCTGCCGTTTGCCAGGGTCGGCGTGGTCCAGCATTTGCCCGTTAATATCTGTGCGGACGAGAGTTCCCTGAATCCTTCCGGTGAAGCCAATGCAATTATCAGCTTGCCCGTTTCACTGAGGATAATCAGCTTGCCATCGGCAAGCATAAGCGAACCGGTACCCATTCCTTTCTGTGACCACTTGACCTCGGCAGTTTGGTAGTTCAAACACGTGAGTTTGCCACCGCCGCCCACCTGGCCGTCAAACCCGTATATGTGTCCTTTCCACAGCACGCTGCTATTGACCTGATTCCGCATATTCTTACTGCGCCAAAGCTCAGTAACATTACTCCCTTTAATTTTCAGAAGCGCGCAGCCTTTGTTATATCCGGAAGAAACGAACACTGTATCACCCGAAATAATGGGGTCTGCCGCATTGATATCATAAGCGGTTTTCCATGGAAGTTTCCAGATGATCTGGCCCGTTGCTGCAACCAATCCCACAATTTCCCTGGATACAGGCATTATCACACATTTTTGATTGCCCGCAGTATAAGGGACAGCAGTAGCGTAGCCACAAGGGCCGGTTCCATTTTCCCATATCACACTGCCGTCAGTTTTATTGAGGGCGAAACCATAAGTACCCGCGTTAAGAATGACCAGGTTGTCGATTATAAGTGGCGAGCCGGCAAAGTACCAGGTGGGGTGTTTAACGCTAAATTCCCTGTTTAGATATTTATGCCAAACCACACGGCCGGTCGCTGCTGTAAAACGCAAAACATCACCATTCTTGCTGAAGGTGTAAATTGAGTCACCATCCACCGTTGGTGTCGCAGTGGGGCCGCCTTCATGTTGCTTATTAAATAAAGGACACTTATAGGATTTCTTCCATATTTCTTTGCCCGTTTCAGCATCGAAGCAATAAAGTATGTCGTTATTATTGATATTGCCCATTGTGTAGGCACGGCCATTACTTACAGCAATCGAAGAAAACCCGGTTCCAACGAAAGCTTTCCATAATGGTTTCGCCTTTTCTTTTGGCCAGGTTGCAGCCCAGCCAATTTTGGAACCCAGCGTTGCTGGGTCGGTCGATATTCCATTGTGATTTGGTCCCCGCCAGTTGGGCCAATCGGCCGCTTCGGCAGTACCTGTCTCAATTGCACTTATGCTGAGTCCAAAGACTAATGTTAGCACATAACCTATAATTGCTTTTCGTAATTCCATAATGTTTCTCCAAAAATGATAACTACTTTAAATCTTATACAAAATTTTGCTCTGAATGTCAACCTTTCATTTTATTACAATAACGACAAACAACTTCAATTATATCCGAAATGCCAATGCACCCGTCGGACAGGCGTTTACGCACTGGTCCGCGGAGCGCTTGAGAGCTTGAGCTATTGAACGGTCAAAAGGCACTGCTACCCGAACATCAAAACCACGGCCTACGAAGGTCAATCCAAGCTCTTCACCGGCCCTGGCAGCAGTTTGTATGCAAAGACCACAGTTTATACACTTGCAGGGTTCATAAATTATATCTCCCGCACAGAGGACCGTCAGGCCTTCATTATTTTTTGTGGAATTGCCGGACTGCCCGCCAACGGCGGGTTTTGAATGGAACCCAGCGTTGCTGGGCTGCTGAGTAAACAGCCGGCGCTCGCCTTTGTACCGGGTGGGTTTGGCTCCATAGTCCCGGGCATATTGCCTTAGTTTACAACTATCAGCCTTTCGACAATCGCAATGCAGGCAGCGTGTCGCTTCCTTGCGAACCTGACGGCCCGTCAGGCCTTCTTTGATTGCTATGGAGTTGCCGGACTGGTCGGTGAACCCGCCATCTTTTCCTGACCCCGCCAACGGCGGGTTTTGATCCAAACCCAGCATAGCTGGGGCCAACGGCGGGTTTTGATCCAAACCCAGCATAGCTGGGGCCAACGGCGGGTTTTGATCCAAACCCAGCTTTGCTGGGCTCGTCCGCTCTGCTTTGTCGGCACAGGCTAAGAATTTCTCAATCTCTCCATCTCTGAGTTTACCAATATGAGTATTGAACTCCTTAACCGTTCCGGTTACTGGGCAGCCGGACAAATACTGACTGATAGAGACCGCCGCCTCTTTCCCGTCCGCCACCGCTCGCACTGTAAGCTTCCGCTTATGAACAGCATCTCCACCTGCAAATACACCCGGTAGATTCGTCTGGTAAGTTTTGCCGTCTATTGAGATGCCATTTGGGCCTGCCTCAAGACCCAACGACTCGGCATCACCTGGTTTTAGCTGCCCCACAGCTACAAACACGGCGTCAAAGTCTCTGCGCAAATCGTTCATCGATAAAGCAATGCCTACTTGTGTCCGGTTTTGAAATTTCACGCCCAGCTTCTCAATCAAAGCAATTTCTTTATCTAACACGTTTCTCGGAAGTTCCTGCTGTGAAACTCCATACCGCAGCATGCCTCCAGGCTGTTTGTGCTCATCAAAGACTGTACAACAGAATCCGGCCTGTTGGAGATAATACGCAGCAGCCAAACCGGCAGGGCCGGCCCCAACGACAGCTACGCGTTTGTCCTGTGTGGGTTTACAGGTCGGCAAATATGGATTTGCAGACTGCAAGTCGATGTCCGCAACATAGCGTTTCAAAAGACAAATTGAAACCGCCTCGTCAAACACGGCCCGCCTGCATCCTCGTTCGCAGGGCTTCGGACAAATCCGTCCCAACACAGCAGGCAACGCAATATCCTTTTTGACAGTAGCAATTGCATCGCGAAACTTACCAGCCGCAATCTGCCGAATCATCAACGGAATGTTCATCCGGGCAGGACATATAACTTGACAGGGTCCGAGGCAGTCACCCACATGGTCGCTTAAAAGCAATTCCAAAGCCGCTTTTCTTGCCTGACGAACTTCTTGAGAATTGGTTTCAACACGCATACCATCTTTAGCAACAGTTCCACAGGCCGGCACAAGATTATCCAGACCATTGACTTTGACCACGCAAACCATGCAACTGGTTGAAGGCTTATAATCTTTCAGGAAACACATTGTGGGAATTTCGATGCCGAGCTTGCCGGCGGCATCGAGAATTGTAGCACCGTTATCAACTTCAACTTCACGATTATCTATGAACAGTTTGGGCATTGGTTACTGGACTCTAATGGCATCTGACTGACACACACCTTTACATGTGCCACAGCGAATACATTTCTCAGGGTCGATTTCGTGTTTCTCATACGGTTTCATTTCAATGGCATCAGCCGGGCAGTGCTGTGCGCACAAACTGCAACCGATGCAATCATCCGTTATCGAATACGTAATAAGAGCTTTACATTTGGCAACAGGGCAACGTTTCTCGATATGAGCCTCGTACTCATCGCGGAAATATTCGATGGTTGAAAGAACCGGGTTCGGCGCTGTTTTGCCAAGTCCACACAGACTTGTTTTCTGAATCATCTGAGCCAAATACTCGATTTCTTCGATATCGGTCCTCCTGCCCTGCCCGTTACACAGCCGTTCGAGAATATCCAGCATACGACGTGTGCCTATTCTACAGAAAGTGCATTTGCCGCAAGATTGGTTCTGTGTAAAGTCCAGGAAATACCGTGCGATGTCAACCATACAATCGGATTCATCCAGAGCCACGATTCCGCCGGAACCCATCATCGCCCCAACGTCGTTGAGCGACTTGTAATCAACAGGAATATGCGCAAGCTCGGCCGGCACACACCCACCGGACGGTCCCCCCACCTGGACTGCTTTTAGCCGTAATTGGCCTGCAATGCCCCCACCGATATCTTCTATAATCTGGTGTATGGAAATGCCCATCGGCACTTCAATGAGACCTCCTCTCGCCACCTTTCCCGCCAGCGCAAAAACCTTTGTCCCCTTACTGCTGCTCGTGCCCAGCCTGGCGAATGCTTCAGGGCCATTGCGCATAATCCACGGCACCACGGCGTATGTTTCGACGTTGTTAATAAGCGTTGGTTTACCCCAAAGACCACTTTCCACCGGATATGGCGGCCGCAGTCGGGGCATACCTCGCCGGCCTTCTATGCTGGCTATAAGCGCAGTCTCTTCACCGCAAACAAATGCACCGGCGCCGGCTATTATTTTCAGACGCAGCGAAAATCCGCTTTTTACAATATCATCACCAAGAAACCCACGCTGGGCGGCATTGTCTATCGCCCGGCTCATTCGCCTGATTGCAAGTGGATACTCGGCACGAATATACAAATAGCCCTCGTCGGCCCCGACTGAATACGCAGCTATTGTGATGCCTTCGATAATGCGGTAAGGATACGACTCCATCAGCATCCTGTCCATAAAGGCGCCGGGGTCACCCTCATCACCATTGCAAATGACGTATTTCTTTTTGGACCTGCTATCAGAAACGGCAGACCATTTAAGATATGTCGAGTAACCCGCGCCTCCCCTTCCGCGAAGCCCACTGCGTTCAATCTCCGTGATAACTTCCTTCGGGCTCATCCGGTTTAGACACCTTTGCAGCGCCTTGAACCCGTCATTGCGAACATATTCATCGAGGTCAACCGGGTCAATGTCCCCGTAGTGCTCGGTAGCAATATGTAATTGTTTATCCAGAAAGCCCGCCATCGGTCGGTCGCGCACATCTATCGAATAACGTGTAACCGGCTCCCAGGCCTTTTCGGTGAGTATCTTATCGAGCATTGTAGAAACGGCATTTCTGATTTTCCGCCCAATTCGTTTTGGTTTAAAATGCCTGAGCACAATGGCTCTGGCATCGGCGGGCTGGATTCGTGCATAGCGGAATGAAGTTCCGTCAGCCAAAACCACTTCCACAAGCGGCACCAGGTAGGACATCCCCGAACAGCCCACACTTTTTACCACAGCCTGAACACCCGTTTCTTTAACAGCCTTTCTTAATGCCTCATATACCTTGCCACTGCCACCGGCAACACAACTTGAATCCAGGCAAATCCGGATTTCTCCCAAGTCCATTGTCTCTTTGAGAAATTCCGGCTTGTCCGCCTGCAGAGCGGAAGCCTTTTGCTGCTCGAGAAAATCTCTCAGCACCACCGGAACCTGCTCGCTGCTGAGGTGGCCGTATGTGATATTATCAATCTGTATTGCCCGGCCCTGAATCTGTATCACAGGCGCGAGCATACAGCATCCCAGACACGCCACCTTCTCAACGGTAAAGAGCTTCTGCGGGTCGGTATCCTCTTGCTCTGGGATGTCGAGATGTCTTTTAAAGGCGTCATAAACTTGTCCACCGCCCTTAACGTGGCAGGCTGTCCCGATGCAAACTCGAATAATATGACGACCAGCGGGACGATGT
>Ga0209979_1000531_pt1 | contig 51334 bp, 47 predicted proteins | sample AnhtaG_FD_183114 | JGI IMG/M metagenome (GOLD analysis project Ga0209979, IMG submission 183114) | Deep subsurface microbial communities from Anholt, Denmark to uncover new lineages of life (NeLLi) - Anholt_01485 metaG (SPAdes) (version 2) | ecosystem: Environmental > Aquatic > Marine > Oceanic... | reverse complement strand
TGTGACGAATAATGTTGGTTTTTTCTCTCCATGGTCGTCAATCTTTTCCTATTTGGTTTTAATTGCGTTCCACCTAGGATAGACACCTCGTTCCATAAAAATTTTATTAGTATTAGCAATAATTCCCGATTTTGCTTTGTAGATTTTCATGGCTTCCATTTTAGATGTGCCAAAACCTATTAATTCTTTTTTGAGTGTCATATAGACAATTTGCATGTCAGGTTGAATTCTCGCATCAATATAACACACTCCAGCAGAAGCTAAGTCTGCTCCGTGGCATAACGCATCAACAGCAGTATCTCTTACGTAAATTTTGGGAATATGTGATACGATCTTCTCCATAGGAAAAACTATTTTCCTTAAATAAGAATCGTCATCTTCGTTTCTGTAAATGGTGTAAGCATCTTTTAGATTTTGCAGAGTTATTAAACTCTCGTCTTCTCTGAAATGACCTACCCTCGTTCGCCTTAACTCCAACATATGAGCTCCCGAGCATAAAGCTTCACCGATATCAAAACAAAGTTTTCGAATGTACGTACCCGCTTCACATCCAACTTTAAACAAGATGTGGTTATTATTTATTTCTAGGACTTTAGAGTAGTAAATCTCTCTTACTCTTAATCTTCTCACAACTGAGGATTTAATTGGAGGAGTTTGATAAATTTTACCCGTAAAAATTTTGAACGCTTTTTCAATTTTTTTTACATTTTCTGGTCCATGTAATAGCATAACTCCTACGTATTCTTTCCCAGCATACAATAAAGCCGATAGAACCCTGGTAGCTTTTCCAAGTGCACATGGTAATACTCCAGTAACTTTTGGATCTAAGGTCCCCCCATGTCCTGCGTTATCAATTTCTATAATTTTACGAGCCCACGAAACTACTTCATGACTTGTGGGACCACTTGGTTTATCTAAATTTATAACACCATATTTTAATAAGTCCTCTATCTTTCTTTTGTAAGGTTCACATCCATAATCTTCATTAGTAACATCTTGGGATTTTACGAGTAATTGTTCTGATTCATCAGAAGGTAATCTAAATTCTGAATTTTGCATACGGATTAACTGTAAAGGGATAATATTACAAATAGTAATTCTTGGTGAAATTAATGTTTATCGATTGTTGGATTCAAACTAGAAAATGAAAAACGAACACATATTTTTGATTTAAATTTTATTGTAGTACGGATTTATAGAGAATTGCGGGCCATGTGGGAATTTCGCATTTGTACTACACGAACAAACATATCGAACCCACGACCTTCAGGTTAAAAGCCTGCTGCGCTACCTGCCTGCGCTAATGGCCCAATTCTTAAGACTAGCATCGAGATAAAATATAAAACTTGAAAAAATGCTATTAAAAGAAAATGCAATAGAGTAAATCTATAATAATTTATAACTTTTTCTGTAATCATCTATGTAGTACCTTCCGTGAATGATCCCCCTATGTTAAGCTACTTGAAATGTTCATAGCCTTGATTTTTTAATACACACCTTTTACCCTTCTTTAAAAAATAGATATTCTCGTCAGAAATTGCTTTTCCCACTTTAAATAACCTCCCTCCTTTAGATTTAACTAACCTTTGAGCTTTAACAAAATCGTTGGATTCAATTGCAAATAGATGAATGAATTCCTCTCCCCCTTCAAAAATCAATTTTTCTAACGATATAGAAAATTCTTTTGAGTATTCCATAGCTTTTTCGTGAATTAAATTATCATCGAAATCAATTTCAAAGCCCAAATTAGGATTAGATAAAGTTAGGTCTTTCAAAGTTTTTGATAAGCCATCAGAAGAGTCTATACTAGCCGTAGCTAATTTATTATTTGCCAGTATATACGCTTCTTTTCCCAAATCGTTTGGTTCCAAAACACTATTTATTGCCACGCGATATTTAGAGAAATCTTTAACATTCGCACCTTTGTGTAAGAGAATATCAAAACCAACACCAGTTAAGCCAAATTTGTTGTTTATTGCGAGCACATCCCCTGGTTTTATACCTTTTCGATAGATTATCTCCTTAGGATTTTTAAAACCAAACACAGTTGGACTTATGATAATCTCTTTAGAAGTGTTAAGATCGCCACCAAGATAGTTAAGATTCCATTTTTTCGAGTAGTCGACAATACCCTCTATTAATCGTTTAAAACTTACTATCGGTAAATCATTAGGAAGCCCTAACGAAACTATTATACCTTCTGGTTTTACACCCTTAACGACGAGGTCGCTAAGATTCATGAGAACAGACTTAAGTCCCATTTGATAGAAATTCATTTGTTTTGGAGCATCAGTAGTAGCGTTAAACATGTCTGAGTTAAGAACAAGACATTTTCCTTCTTTTTCGTATTTATATTTAAAAAAAAAAGAATCGTCTCTTCGTAACCTTTTGCCTGTTTTGCTATAAATTACCTCATCTATCAAATCTATTAGTCTAGATTCACCGTAAAAACTAATAATTTCGTTTTGTTTCATTAGTAAAATTTTATAGTTTTCTAAAATTTATAATTTTTATAATAATTCGTTTGCCTTTGTGGCTTAGTCGTAGAGCAACTGATTCGTAAAATGTTCGATTCGAATCATCAGTAGATCGGGGGTTCAACTCCCCCCAAAGGCTCTTCTTAAAAGTCTTGAGTTTCAATAAATTTTTTAATTATTTGTAAAGCAAGCATTTTGAAGGCATCATTTACATTTTCTCCTGTTTTAGCAGAGGTTTCGACATAAGTCAATGTAAATTTTTGTGCTAACGTCTCTCCTTCGTCGCGAGACACTACTCTATTAGACTCTAGGTCTATTTTATTTCCCACTAAAATGAGTACAATATTAGGGGACGCTTTTTTAATCTCAGGGTACCAATTTTTATCAATATTTTCGAAACTAGATCGATTAGTTACGTCGTAGACTAGAAGACCCGCTTCGGCGTTAGCTAAATACGACTGTCTAACGCGTTTAAACTGAGCTTGACCTGCTAAATCCCATATTACAAACCTTACCTTGCTTTTAAGTTCTTTAAACGTACACTCCTTCTTCATAATAGAAGTCCCAATAGTAGATTTATAATCTGCCTCAAACTTATTTTCAACATACCTATGCACCATACTCGTTTTACCTACTGCTCCGTCACCTCCTAGAATTAACTTAAAGGCATATTCTCCCGATTTGATATTAACCTTTTGAAGTTTTTCCAGTTTTCGCTGAACATTGTTAGCACCACTGTCTGCAACTAATTTAGGTATTACGGGGCTTACAGTTCTACCGTCAAAAATCCTCGCGATCTTTTCAGCAGCTAAATAAGCATAAGGGAAAACAGAATCAACACCTGCTATAGCCTCCAGAACAGTAACTAAAACTGCTTCTGGCCCAGATTCGCAAAATATGAACCTATAATCTTCTGTATCGAAGGTTCCCGTTCCAAAGGATCCTGAACTAAATTCTTCCGTAATTCTAGTTAAAACTGGTTCTACTAAAGCACTTAATCCACTAATTATTTCTTCGCTAAGCGATTTTTCCAAATCCCCTACTAAAGAATCCATGATCAATCCGTCTCTATTTACTACAAGGGCAGCAACTAAATTGTCACCCAGACTTTGCTTGTACCACCCTAATAACGCTGTTAATTTTTTTGTATCGACCGACAATCTCTTATAACATCTTTTTTTAGGAATTAAATAGCACTATGATATTAATATGTAAATATTCTTGCATAAAAATTTATTTAATATAAAAAAGTAGTAAGTAACTAGTTAGACGATTGCATCAACAATTAAACGCCGGGAAGGTCACTCACCCTTAAAAATTGGTTTTCTCTTCTCTAAGAACGCATTAATGCCTTCTTGAAAATCTTTAGTCCCAGCACAAATTTTTATTTTTTCAGATTCATTTTCTAAATGCGATATAAGATCGTTTTTGTAGGAATTATTTAAAAGATCTTTTATATTTTGATAAGCGATTGTAGGACCTTGGCTTACTTTTAACGCAATTTTCTTTACTTCACTTAAGAAATCTTTTTCATCTGAAATAGTCATCGATACCAACCCAAAATTCTTAGCTTCCTTTGCTGTTATTGTTCGATTTAAGAGAATCATTTCTGTTGCAAGGGATAACCCTACTAATTTTGGTAAGTAATAAGATGTTGAAGAATCAGGTGACAATCCAATCCCTGCGAAGGCAGCTCCAAAATTTGCACTATCGCGGCAGATTCTTATATCACAACTACAAGCGTATCCAAGAGACGCACCAAAACATGGACCATTTATCGCCGCTAAAGACGGCACTCGCAAAACCTTCAATAATTTTATTCCTTCGTGGAGTTTATCTGCTAGTTTACCCATATACTCTTGGGGGTCTTTAGCTTCTTTAAATTCTTTTATATCGCCCCCTACGGAAAAATTTTTTCCCATTCCCGTGATAATAAGGCATTTTAACGATTTTAACGATTTCAAATCATTCATAGCTAAGCAGAATTCACTTACTAGGTTAAAATTAAAAGCATTCCTTGATTTTGGTCTGTTAAAATAAAGGGTTACGATCCCATTGGATTCGTTTAACTCAACTTTAATTTTTTCGTACTTAAACATATAAATCAGTTCTAAAATAATACTTAAATGATAAAAGAATCTAAACAAATAAAATTTTTAACATTTCATTAATTTAATTCGATTAAAATAAGTTTTATTTGTATTTTAATCTTTAAAGAATTAAAACATTTTTTACTCGTAATATCAAGCAGGAGTTGCCAAGCCTGGTCAACGGTGCTAGACCGAGGCTCTAGTCTCATAGGAGTTCGAGGGTTCGAATCCCTCCTCCTGCATCAATATTAATTATAAGAGTAATTAAAAAAAAAAGATTTTTTAGTTTAATTGTAGACTTAGTTTTAAGATAATTTCAGAAAGTAAAAAGTGTAAATTTGAACGGCTGTTTAGATATTTGTCACGATACTATAAGAACAATCGATACATCTTAGCAATTCTTAAAAAAAGTCGGCTAGCTTTTGTTGCTTAATCTTGGGATTATTTGTTAGACTTTCAACATATTCTTTTATTAGTTCCATCCGTTGTATAGTATAATCGTCCAAATCAAAATCTCTGCTAAGTTTTAAAGCTTTGGGAATATATTTTTCAATTCCACCGCGATTAACGGTCAATATAACATTACCTCCACATTTTGCACATTTTCCCGCATTAGAGAGAGGTGGGCGTCTATATTTCTCGTTACATTTCACGCACCTGAAAGTCTGTAAAGCATATTTTCTTAGGTTTCCCATTATATCGGGATTAAAGTGTGTTGTCAAAATCTTCTCAGCAACCTTTTTATCGTTGACGGCTTTTATAATTTTAGCTAGGTGCAGTTGCGCATCTATTTTATCTTCCATACTTGCATAGGTCTTATATGCTGTAGTTATAGGACCGTTGTTAATATCGTTAGTTGGTATGTTGAAACCCAGGTTTTCGTATTGCGCTGATGTTCCTAACCGGTTTTTCACTAAACCCATTTTCTTTTCTATCTCAAATGGCATAAAATATTCCTGTGTTGCCTCATAAAACTCGAGGGGATATTTAAACAATGTGTCGATATTATGAGCTTCACTATCGATTTCATTAGGGTCTAATAAAGAGGATATCACTAAGGTAGCGTCCATTCTACCTCCTATTTTGTTTGGTAAATAATACCTCGAGAAATTTAAAAGTGGATCTAAAAGAAGCATAATTCCATCTTCATCTCCATCGCAGTTTCTACGTTTCGCTGCGTGCCAAAAGGGGTGGGCGTAAATCGATCGTGCGGGCGAAAAACCAATGATTCTACCTATAATTCCCGCGCTTGTATGAGGAGCAAGTCCTACAACTAAATGACCAATTAAATCTTCTCTCTTAGTGATACTGTAAAATTTGTCTAGATTATAAAACAATTCTAATTCGTCGTCTATAAAGTTAGCAAGTTTTATAAAGTACTTAGCACAATCGTCTGAAAGGATGACATCCTGTACTTGAAGCTCTAAGATCTGATTTTCGTTATTTAATTCGTTAGTTTTATAGTCAAATTCATATCCCAATTCAATTAACCTACTCACAGGTGTGGCAATTTCTTTAGGTTTGAAATGAGTTAATGGAATATCTGTAGCGTCGTATCGAATTTCTGCGGTTTTATACACCAATAACCCATTTTTGGCTCTAAGAATTCCCTTCATTAGCGGTTCTGGGACTTTAAATTTATTTGTCAATCCTAGAATTCCTTTAAATTTGTCCGGGAGAGACATATTTAATGAGCTGAGTATTGTTTTTGAATAGTTTTGTATATTAAAAGAAGCTTCCTTAGAGAAGGCTAATAAACCTCCGCATTGCTGGCACTTATTTTCGTTTTTAGTGTAATATTTATTACATTTTAGGCACATTTTCTGAAATTCAGTATGAGATCCGCATTTAGGGCATAGGTTAAATGGAGTAATTGAGGAACATTTCGGACATTTTTTTCTACATATATCAATTTTTATTCTTCCCAGCTCAATCGCCTTCCGTACCAATCTTGTATTCCCAACTTTTACACTGAGAGGAAATAAGCTTTGAATGCCTTTCATGCTTTTTCTTTCAGACTTCTCAGGGCGTCCCATGCGAGTTCCCATATAATAAGGAGCTTTATTTCTAATTTTGATGGGAGAAATGCTCGAAAAATAGTCGAAGACATTGTCTTCTTTTTTTATATCAACAAATTCCTTATGGTTTAAATTGAATATAGTTTCGTATATTTCTACTGTTGCATCATCAAGAATTAAGCAATTTTCATCAACTATATGAGGAATAAAAGCTCTTTCTAGAATTTCTTTTATAGGAATTCTATTTTTTAAATTTATTTTCTTAGTCTTATCATCAAAGCCAGTAGTCAAAGCTTCTCTTAAAGTACTTAAATCACTTACGGAAATGTTTCCCCAATAATCTGTGTATTTAGGATGTAAGGGTACAGCAAAATTTTTTGCTAAATTGATAGCTTCCTTTGCTGAGGGAATGTTATTAAAGGGATCCTCGATAAATTTATGTGATTCGTTGTTTGATCCTAGTTCTGTTTTTAACGCTTCCTCTAACTCTAAAGCCCACCATTCTTCAACATACCCAGATGGGACCAGTTTGTGGTTATTTTCAGAAAACTCCCCAAATCCAAAGAGAATATCTCCCAGAAAAAGAATTTCTTTGATGTCTGGAAAGAGTTCTTTTGCCTTTTTTGTGCTCGAAATCCTTAATATGCTCCCATTTTTGAGTTTTACTATCGGTGGTTCTATCGAGTCCACAGGACAAATACTTGTGCTTTTTCCAGGTCTTTCAATTCTCAATTGTGTTCCAATTGCTATAAAACTGTCCAAAATAGTCATAGTTGCAGGATGCAATCCCGCCGCAGCTAATCCGGTATTACGTGATCTTCCATAACGCATTCTGTGTCCACCAATTTTGGAAGGATGGCTAAAAACCGGCCTACCAGCGATAATATCAGAAACATATTTAGAGTTAGGTATGATTTTATTAGTAGACTTGCTCTCTAAACCGTCCCTTTTGTTTTCTTTCTCTTCCTTTTGTGCGATATCTTTTAGTTTTCCTAGCCAATCCCAACCTTCTAATTTCATATTTTGAGCAATCTTAAGAAGTTTTGGAGCTTTAAGCAATATCCCATCGTTTAATACTAAACAAGCACCTCCTCGAATTTTATTCGTTTTGATTCTAGGTAATTCCCTAAACGCTGATACTTCTTCGTCTTCAGTAGGGTCTCCGTTTATCTCAACAGGTAGATGTTCTACGGCGTATCGAATTTCATCGTTAGATGAGGGATATTGCAAGTGAACTCTCCGATCATATAATTTTACTTCTTCAACGAATCTTCCTATCTCACCCTCAGTTGCTTTATATTTTGGAATATTTGATCGTTTCCTAACATAATCCGCAATCAGAACACATAAAGCGGCTGTTGTACCTCCAGCAGCCCTAATCGGACCTGCAAAATATAAAGATAAGTATTTATTGTTGTGCTGATCTTCTCGTATTAATATTTTTGATATGCCTTCAAGAGGGGCACTAACAACACCCATAGTTTTTATAGCAAGACCTACCCGGATAGCCCTTTCAACCCTTTCCTCTAAAGAGTCAATTTTTACGATTTTTTGGTTGAGAATGTCAGAAACTACTTGAAACACAATCTCATCATCGTTTTTTCCTTGATTTTTTAAAACTCTTATCACATCCGCGACGCCCTTTGGTCCTACAAGTTTTTCTACTCTTCCAGCTAAATCTTTCGCTTGAGGAGATTCTACAAACATTTCGGGATCAAGTCCTTTTTGGCGTGCCTTTTCTGCAATTTCGTAGCATCTATCAACATCTCTTTGCAACAGAGAAAAGTAGTCTTCCACCTTTTTACTCATTTCTACCATAATCGTGTCTGCACATTGATAAGATAATTAATCCTATTGTTGAAAATTAGGTTACATAATGTTAAATTTCTTGGTTCAAAATAAAATATTTTATTAATAGGTTAGTTGAATTGAACTATTTGAATTTGAGGAGATTTAAAGTTTTTGATAAAAGTATGAGAATTAGCATGCCCTCCTAATAATTATAAACATTGTTTATTCTTTAATAATAAACAATTTATCTTTATCTTTTAATAAACATAATAATTCTATCACGGGAGAATCAAATTTGGAAACCAAAATCACAGAGCAGAAAAAGGTTATTCTAAATAGACTAATAAATTCAGGTATAAATATATCTCCTACGATGCTAGACAATGTTATGAACATAAATAATCCGTTGAAGAACTTAAATCTCCTTATTAGGGAAATAAGTTTTATTCCCTCGTTTAAGAGCCACTTAACGGAAACTGTAATAAAAGACATTTCAGACGAAAAACTTCAAAGAGTGCTAAAACGCAACATATCTAAAACCAATTCTCTGCTATTACATGAAAAAACCAACAACACATCCGAATATTCCAATCTTCAACAAGAAGCAGTTACGAGCTCCTTAATGGATAAAAATCTCCCATCAGAATTTTCACCCATTAATGAAAAATCTAAAACAGAATACAAAAGCCAAGAAACTTCTAACACAAATATCTTGCCCAAGCAAATTACCAAAATGAAAAACACGAAAAAAACTCCAAGATTCGAATCCACCAAATCTATTTTTACATTTAAACCTATTGCTAAAGAATATAAATCTAACTACGAAATTATTCAAGATCCTACCAATAAATTATTTACTGACGGAAAGTACGATGATTTTTACGAATTAACGCTTGACAAATTTAATAAGCTTAAGAACCTCATCAGAAAAAGACCGGAAGTAAGTTCGACTACTAATATCAATAACATATTTAGGATTTCTAATAGTATTGAAATATCGACATTAGGTTTAGTAGATAAAATTCATAAAACAAAAAAGGGGAATTTTCTTTTTACATTGGAGGATTTAACAGGCAAAATTAGCGTTCTGATTCAAAACAATTCGGAGAACTTAGATTCCGTCAAAATTATAGAAAGAACTCTTAACGATCAGATGGTGTTCGTTAAGGGTTTGTATAATCCTGGTGAACATGGGAGAAAAGGAATAATTTTTGCCTCCTACATCTCAAAAATAGATATTCCGACAAATTTTCAGCCTAACCTATCACCCGATCCTCTCTCAATCGCTTTAATTTCCGATATTCACATTGGAAGTAAAGAGTTTGAAGAAGGCTTATTTACTAAATTTATTAATTTTTTAAACGGTAAAAGTAAAAATAAAATCCTGAGAGAAAAGGCTGGGAGAATAAAGTACTTAGTCATCAATGGCGATCTAATTGATGGAATAGGAATATATCCCAACCAACAAGAAGATCTCGTCATTTCAGACATTTATAAACAATTCAAAAAAGCTTCAGATCTTCTTTTAGAAATTCCGGACTATATTAAAATATTTTTTGTATCTGGAAATCACGAACCAGTAAGAAACGCAATACCTCGACCCGCAGTACCAAAGAAATATTGCGAAGATTTAGTTGACATGGGAATCAAATGTCTGGGCAACCCTTCTTTAATTAAAACTCATAATGTCAACACACTTATATATCATGGAGAGAGTATGCACGATATTAATAGAGTAATTCACGATTTAGACATAAATAAACCGATCGAGACCATGAAAGAATTTCTAATATGTAGACATCTTGCTCCAATATTTGGGGGAAAAACGCAAATTGCTCCTATAGACACTGATCATCTAATAGTAGAAAAGATCCCTGATATCTTTCATACCGGACACATACATATAAACGGGATAGGAAAATACAGGAATGTAACTCTCGTAAATTCGGGATGTTTTCAAGCTCAAACTGACTTTATGAAAAGCTTTGGGATAGTACCTACTCCAGGTATAGTACCAGTAATTGAATTGGATTCTTTAGATTTTTTATCACTCGATTTTAAAAAAATTAATTAAATTCTTCTACTTTTAATTGTATTAGGTGCTTTAAGTGAATTTTGCGATTCCGCGTGGCAATACCTCAGAGATGGTTTTACATATTTGGAAAATTATAGAACTTCCTAGTATACAACAAGATGATTTCTTGCACGTAATTTCTTTTGAACTGTTTCTGTTTTCTCCTAAAGAGGCAAAAGAATTCATAAATACAGCCATTCATGAAGATTATTTAATACTAGAAGGCGATGAGCGAATTAAATTATCCAAATCTTTAGCTCTTAAGTTAAACAAATGGCATGAGAAAAGGAAAACGCACATTTCAGAAAAGATAAAAGATGTCAACGATATCAACGAGTTCAGCAACGAATCTAAAAATAAAGATGTAAATACGTTCAAAATTTTATTAAAAGCTTTACTTGATAAAGGAACTATAAATAGAGCAGTAGCAGAGTCTGATAGCGCATACAAATTTAGAACTATCGATCCTAAACAAAAAATAATTAAAGCTGAAGTTCAAGGTTCTCAAAAGATTCCGTATAACATTGATATAAACATAAGTGAAAAAGTGATAAAACATAATTGCCTTGATTTTCAGACTAAAAGAGCAGAAAATAAGAAATTCTGTAAACACTTAGCGAAATTATTTCTCCTATTAAAAATAAAAAACGCGGATTTAGCATCGTACTTTCTTGAGAGTATTACCAAAGATATTAATAATTGGAAATTCCTATCTTAAATTAGCTTTTTAAATACTACATTCTTTATCTTAACTTTATCGGTTTGGAGTATTATCGGTTTATAATCTAGTAATCGATATTCTTTTACTTTATTAATCTGAGACAAAATTCGTTCTATTAGGTTAAACTCGATGTCAAGTTTTACAATTTTCGTTCGACCATAATGACCCATCGATTTTGTTGTAGCAGTTATTAATCCTGACAACGCTAATTCATTAATGTAATCACTAATCCTTCTGTGCGTCAATTGTTTCACATTTGGAATGATTTGTGCTAATTCTGAATGAGCTTCATAAATATCTCCTGAAGTAATTATGTGTTCTTTGGTATTTTTTGACAATAAAAAGATGGCCGTCAACGTTAGTTTTGCTTGAAGAGGCATCGAAAAGATATATTCAACAATGTAATCTTTATCAATATCTTTTTGAGCTTTTTCTACATGATTTTCCAATATTTTTTTAGTTTGGTTTCGTTCTGCAATTTCTCCCGCCTTTCTTAACAACTGAAGAGCTTTTCTCGCATCACCATTTTCTTTTGCTGCTAGACCTGCACAAAGCTTTATAACTCCGTCGTCAATAACGCCTTCCTTAAAAGCTATTTCAGCTCTTAGTTTAAGAATGTCGTAGAGTTGGTTAGCGTTATATGGTTTAAAGACAATTGGTTCTTCTTCCTCAAGATTAGAGTTAACTCTCGCATCGAGGAATTCCGTGAATTTTAGCTTATTAGATATACCGATAACACTCGTTCTACATTGATCTAAGCTCTCATTTAACCTCGTTAAGTTATACAAGATTTCATTTCCTCCTTTTTTTTCAATCAGAATATCTATTTCATCTAATACAAGAAAACAGATACTATCTTTGATATATTGGTCTAATAAACCTAATAACTTCTTGAGAATTACATCTTTAGGTAAGCCCGTTGATGGAATTATTTCTTTACCAACTATCGTATTGTAGATATGAGCTAAGATTCTATAAGGTGTAGATACTACTGTACAATTAATATATACCCACCAAGGAGGTTTGGTAGAGTGTTGGGCAAGTTTTTGTGAAATATACCTTACAGTAGCCGTTTTACCCGTACCAGTCATCCCATAACACAAGAAATTAGGAGGAACGTCACCTTTTAAGGCACAAGCAGTTATACCAGCTATCTTCTCGATCTCGGAATTTCTGTGAGGTAAAACGTCAGGGATAAACGATGGTTCGAGAGCTTCTCGATTTTTAAAAAGTTTCGGTCCTTTTAAGTAGTTCTGATAAAATTTATCGATATTGAATGAATACATTCCTTTTTCATTATGATTAGTCAACACTCATTTCCACCATGTAAATATTTTCCACTTGAAATAATACCAATAGTTGATATTTCGATTCCGCGCTATTTAAATTTATTTATTAATCGAAAAAGTAAGAATAATATATTAAAGCTTTAATATGCTAATTTTTTGATTTGCAGCGATTAAATCGATAGTTTATAATATTATTGTCGGAACTTTAAAAGATAATTATTTAGGAAGCAATATTATTAAGGGTTTAGTATAATTAGTTATATTTGCTAAAATTTAATTTTAATTAAAAATTAGTGAATACATTCATTAATATTACTGTAAAATTTATGTCTAGAAATAATAAGGGAGATATCGATAAAAGAAACGTAAGATTCGCTATAATATTGACAATTATGTTTATCAGTTTGCTTTTTTTTAACTTTCTGATTATCTCTATCATCTTTACATGGGCTGATTGGTTAGCGATATTAATTTTTAGTGTACTTTTTATCGTCCCCGCATATTTTTCAAACGCAGGAATGGTTATTGTCGGAGGTGGCAAACCATTAGATAAAAGTAAACTTTGGCGAGATGGTCGTAGAATTTTAGGAGATCACAAAACAATATCCGGATTTGTCAAGGGCCCTTTATACATAGGGATACCCTTAAGTAGTGCATTATTCTTGCTGTTTTTTATTTTATGGCCCGCAATACAACAGATTCCAATTGAGGGTGCTTCTCTTGGAGTTTACAATTTATATTCTGAATTGTTTTATTATCAGTATTATTTTGTTGGAGGTTCATTTCCAATAGGAATAGTTATTATACTTTTGAGGATTGTCTTTTGTTCCTATGGTGCAGCTATTGGAGATTTAGCTGGATCTTTTCTGAAAAGAAGGGTCAATATTAAAAGTGGAGCGCCTTTTTGGATCATAGATCAATTAGATTTTGCAATAGGGGCTCTGATTTTTGCTTTTATTCCAGCTATTTTTTTTCCTGGATTATACTTGATCCCAGATATAAACATTATTATATTTCTTCTCATTTTAACACCTTCTGTAAGTCTTATATCTAATACTATAGCGTATCTAATTAAATTAAAAGATGTGCCTTGGTAATTATATTTTAACTACATCACACTTAATTCTGACTTGAAATGCTTTGCTATTAACAAAAATAACATATCTTTCGAAAATCTCGTTAACCGCTTTTATGTAATTACCGTTACCTCCTATAGCTATTCCTCGTTCTTCGTACGAAAGAAAACCTACCATTATATTCGTTTTTCCGGTATAAACATTTCTTTCGATTCTGACTGTATGAATATAAGGATCTGGAAAAAACCCATAAACTAAGTTAACTAGTACGTCCTCTTCCCGTACAATCACGATTTTCCTATGCTGAAATTTCTTCCTAAGATAGGGTAGTTTGGACTTTGCATTGAAATAATTTTCATTTTTTAGGAAAAAAAATACAAATTCCTTTACTATAATCACATTTTGGGGGGGGCTTTTGGTAGTTTCATGAAAAAAGTGAAAAAGCAAAAGTTCTTCATTTGAAAAAATCTTTTTTATAATTAACTTTTGATAAAAAAGCAGATTAGTGATAAATGAGTTAGAAACTGTACTCAACATATAATTACATTTTCAAACCTATTATTTTAAACTCCTAGAAAAAATAAATTGAACAACAAAAGATTTAATTTTAAACGAGCCTATTTATAGTAAATCTATATTGAAAATAATTAAGTTTCACATGAAAAAAGCAGGATTTGAGTTTAGAGATCATACTGCCGATGTTCAGGTAAGAAGTTGGGGATCATCATTAGAAGAAGCCTTTTCGCAAACAGCTTATAGTTTAATGACGACAATAACGCCAAACTTAAAAAAAATAACTCCTATAGTCGAAAGAGAAATAATCGTTGAGGCTGAGGATAAAGAAGCCCTATTATTTGATTTTCTTTCTGAATTTTTATATATTTTTGATGTTGATGAGCTTGTTTTTAATCAAATCTGTGTGCATTCAATTGAAAAATTTAACGATAATTATAAGTTGCGTGCTACTCTAAAAGGTGAAACGTTCGACTTAGATAAGCACGAAATAGGAATCGAAGTTAAGGCCATAACTTATTCTTTCTTAAATATAGAAGAAAAACACGAAAGCACCATAATAGATATAGTATTTGATATTTAACTTCGAAATATTTTTAGGATAACGATATCATTTAAAATTTTATCATGAAATAATAACAAAAATATTTCTTTTTTTAGAAGATTCAATTTGAAACATAAGAAGAAGTAATTATTTATCCTTTTACAACGCCAATTGGAACTAATCTTACAATTTTTTCTACAATGCCGAGATCTTGGCTCACTTGGACAACCTGATCTATGTCTTTATATGCTCCTGGAGCTTCTTCCGCAATTATTTTAGGAGAGGCGGCTTTTATGGTAATTCCTTTATTCCTTAGATCTTCTATTATTTTAGTGCCCCAATATTGTTTCGTTGCTTTAGATCTTGACATCACACGCCCAGATCCATGAGCTGTCGAACCAAAAGAGAGATCCATTGCTTTTGGTCTCCCAACACATAAGTACGAAGCAGTTCCCATAGTTCCAGGAATTAAAACTGGTTGACCTATACTTTTATAATCACGGGGTATATCTGGATGCTCTGGTGGGAAGGCTCTAGTTGCGCCTTTTCTGTGGATGTTTAATTTCATTTTTTTCCCATCAACATCATGTTCTTCTATCTTTAAGATATTATGACAAACACCATAAATCAATTTAAAATCCAGATCGTCCAAACTCCTTTTAAAATGTTTTTGGAAAGATTCTCTTAGCCAATGCGTTATTAACTGGCGATTAGTAAACCCAAAATTTGCAGCGCAAGCCATGGTTTTCAAGTATTGTATTGCCTCCGGAGTATCGGCTGGTACACAAGCTAACTCGCGATCTGGTACTTTTATTTTGTATTTTCTCATTGCTTGCTCGACATTTCTAAGTGAATCCGTGCACACTTGATGACCAAGAGCCCGAGAACCAGTATGAACCATGATAGCTATTTGATCTTTATCAATGATTCCCAATTTCTTTGCCACTGACTCATTATATATCTCATCAACCTTTTGAATTTCGAGAAAATGGTTACCGCTCCCTAAAGAGCCGAGTTGTTTTATTCCTCTTTGCTTTGCTTTTTGAGATACTAAATTTGAATCAGCGTTTTTCAAAAAACCGTTTTCTTCGCAATGCTCTAAATCCTCTTTTATAGCATAATCATTATCTAAAGCCCAATTTAAGCCGTTATCTAAAACATCATCTAATTCCGAGGGATTGATGCTTAATTTTCCTTTACTTCCTAATCCGGATGGTATATTCTTAAAAATAGTATTTAACAAGTTAGGAATTGAACTTTCAATGTCTTTAAGTTGAAGATTTGTTCTTAGAATTCTCACACCACAGTTTATATCATATCCTACACCACCTGGGGAAACCATTCCAGAATAAGCGTCTGTTCCTGCTACGCCCCCAATACAAAACCCATAACCTTGGTGTGCATCAGAGAGAACAATAGCGTGTTTTTGTATACCGGGGAGACAAGCTACATTACAAATTTGATCCAAAGTTCTATCGTTTTTAATTTTTTCTAAAATGTACTCGTTAGCATAAATATGGACAGGTACTTTCATTTGAAATTTTGCGATCTTTCCTTCTACTCGAGCCATCAAAGTTTTTTGAGGGATTTCGTAGATGTTTTCATCTATTTTTTTCACATTCATACTAATTAGACTAGTGATATTTTTTTCATAAATTTTATGTTTACCAATTTTACTAAGACAAGCTTATTTAATTTAATAAAAATAGAAAAATTAGCCAAATCAGATTCAAGAAATTAGAAAATGTGAGTTATATATAGGTTAAATGAAAAAATTTGTGTTATTTTACTTCAATAAACTTGAGCAAGCCAAGATCGTCCAAATCATCGATCATTACATCAATCTCTGCCTTTGGAACGCCAGCCTCCTCTGCTATTTCTCCTACAGTGTGAAAACCGTCGGCCAAATGAGCAATCTTATACTGTTCCTTGTTTAAAAAACCCTGAATGATTACTTGGGTAGGAAGACGTTTTGAAGCCCATGCGGGTTTCTGGTCTCGAACTTTCCGTAAATCTTCCTCCGAAAGCACCATACCCTTTTTAGTTAGAAGTTTCTGAGATTTTACAAAGCCTTTTTCATAGATTTTTAAAATAGGAATCTTTATTTGAATTTCTGCTACATGACCGTTTTTTAACATGTCATCCATAACATTTTCAAATCCTGTGAACAACCTAACATCTCCTGACCAATCCTTCATTAGGTTTCCATACTTATCCAAGAATTTGTCAATAATATCACTTAAAATTTTATGCGTTATTTTGGCATCGTCATTCTTGTCAGCTGCTGCTGTGCACAATATCCCTTCCTTAAAAACAAGAAGGAGATAAAATATTTGCATATCAATGATTTTTAATTCACCCGATCCTTTCGAGAACTCCACTGAAAAATCTTTTAATGCCGTTAAAAAACCAGATACTAAATCTTGATTAAACTCTATTGTCCCATACTTCCTATGGATTAAACAAATGCCCGTATAATTTGATATCAGGTAAACATTGTGAAGGATTACAATCCACTCATTATAATAAAATTATATATTTTTTAATAATAATATAAGTTCTACTATTTATAATTTCATTTAAGTAAAAATAGCAATTCCTACAATAAATATCATAGAAGAAATCTAAAATTAAAATCTATTTTTTCTCCCTTATACAAAAATAATTTATAAATGATTTCCTATTAGCTTAATTCTTTTTGTTTATGAATTGTTAATATCGTAATTAGATTGAAATTGATTTGTACATTATTAGAATCAGATATCATACCTAAGGGAAAAAGATGGATTATTACACAATTTTCGTAACTGTACCTAATTTTGAAGAAGGTAAAAAAATTGCAAACTTATTAATAGAAAATAAATTAGCAGCCTGCGTAAATATCATACCTAATTTACTTTCCATATATTGGTGGGAAGGAAAAATAGAAAGAAATAACGAGTTACTTTTAATAATTAAAACCACTGAAAAAAATTGCGATTTAATAATTCAAAAAATCGGAGAAGTTCACAGTTATTCGAACCCCGAATGCGTTGCTTTCAAAATCGAGAAAGGACCTGAGAAGTATTTGGATTGGATTGACGAAGTTGTAGATTAAAATAAGCGCTACGTTGTAAATATTATGAAATTTGACATCTTTCAAGTTGATTGGATTACAGTTGATATCATCATAATCATATTGTTAATCCTGCTTTTAATCTGTGTAAAGGTATTTAAAGAAATTTATAGATGGAGATTTTTTTTTTCAAATGTTTCAACGATTAGGGAAGTTGATAACCTTCTAGATATTAACAATCAGTTTTCGTCTATATCTATAAAAAAGTGCAATCTGACTACTTCTAGCGTTTTTCAGCAAGAAGATTTAATAAAACCGACAATAATCTTAATAAAAAGGTATCGAAAACTAATGATGTTGAAAGCGCTCACAGAAGCATTTTGTACGTCTGGATATAACGTAATAAGCCTACGGCTTAAAATATCAAATAAAAACTTGACGGAACGATTGATATCTGATATAGAAAAAGAGTTGCAACAAACTTTTCCTACTATTATAATGTTTTACAATCAAGATCTTAACTTGTTAAGCCAGAATTATAATGTTATTGACTTTACTAAAAAAGTGTTACCTTTGAATCTTCTTTTGAAAGACTACCATTGTAGCAACATAATTTTGATTAACCCACGCTTAAATTCTTACAATCTGAAAGTATATTTAACTTTACTAACTGATTCAAACACAAAATCTAAATTAGTTACGATACTTAGTGAGAAATTAAATCCATTTTTTAAAAACAAGAAAGTAAAAAAGATACTACATAATAAAGAAATATTTAAATACACCAAATATACTATTATCAAAAAAACTAAAAGCACATTCAAGTATTACGAAACATTACTTTTAAGCGTAATAATTCGATATATTGAGAAACAGTAAAAAAGATAGAAGCGATTAAATTCTAATGAAAGGACATAAAATTCTAAGAGATCATTTTAATAAGGTTACATACTCTGAAAACCATTTACAACTATTACAACAAAAAAGAGAACGAACTAAAACGCTGTTGGAGATGTTCGCTAAAGAAGGTTTGAATCCATATGTATATGGTAGTATTGCCCGAGGCGACATCCATAACGATAGCGATATCGACATGGTTTTAACCCAATCAATCGCTCCATATCAAGTAGAAATAATACTCGACAAGAACGGTTTTAATAATTACTTCAGAGAAATTATTATGGCAACTCCCGCTGACACATTGAAACTCTACATTTATTTAGACGAGTTAGAGAGCATAATAATTCCATTATCTAAGTTCAATAAAAAATCAAGCGAATTTTACGATTTTGGAGGAAAAATTAATCTAAACCAAGTAAAAAATAGTATTAGAGTCCCTGGAATCGATAAAAGGTTAGTTTTAATTCAACCAATTTCTTATGGTCATGAAGAATATTCGATTATTGGAAATGAAAATTTAGCTGCTAAGCAGTTGAATGTTAGTATTGATTTGATTAATGAAAGAAAAAGAGTTCTTTTAAAGAGAGAAAAATTTGGAAAAACAGGCGTATTTCTAAAGAGATCAATTGAAATGAACGAGACTACCGAAGATGTGTTAAAAAAATTAGCCAATGAAAAATCAATTGTGAGAAAAAAACTGTTACAAAGATGAGAAATCCAGTAATTTTAGAATCTAAGGCACAGACATTTTACGTAAAAAAAGAAGGAATTCCTAAAGGATGTCAACAATGTTTAAAGGGTACTAAAGCAGTATTATTTCTTAATGGAATCTGTCAGAATCCAAAACATTGCTGGTGGTATTGTCCGATTTCTGAAAAACGAAAAGGTAAGAAAGATACCTATATAAATGAGATTCAAATATCTTCTAAAGAACAAATACTCCTCGAACTTAAAGCTATTAATGCGAAAGGAATGAGTATTACGGGCGGAGACCCATTATATGAACCCAACTTAAAAAAAACGCTTGAATATATCAAATTCATCAAAGAAATTAAAGGAAAAAAGTTTCATATCCACCTTTATACCAACGGTCTTAATTTTAGCAAAGAAATTGCGACAAAGCTCGCTCGAGCAGGGTTAGACGAAATTAGATTCAATCCATCAAAAGAAAATTGGAATGTGATTAAATACGCATTAAACAAGGGTATGTCTGTAGGTGCTGAAGTACCTGTGATTCCAGAAGAGGAATATATAGATAATTTGAAAAAATTCATTTTTTATTTGAACAAAATAGGCGCAGATTTTATCAATTTGAATGAATTTGAGTATAGTTTACCAAATAGTCAAAACCTTAAAGACCGAAATTTTAAGTTGGAAGCAGGTACAATAGCATCTGTAAAGAATAGTAAAGAATGTGCAATGAAGCTCATGCGTGATATCGTTCCAAAAGTTCCAATAAAAATTCATTTTTGCACGATTATAGCTAAGGATTATTGGCAATTGAGAGAAAGGTACTTAAGACGCGCAAAAACTATTAAATTACAATACGAAGAAATCACGAGAGAGGGGTTGCTATTATACGCTCTAATTGAAGGCGAGGAGAAGAAAATTGATGAGTTTTGTAATCTTTTATTAAATAAACTAAAAATCCCTCAAAACTTCTTTTCTTGCGAAGCTACTACTATTAAATTACCCATAAAGTTTGCGATGGAAGAAATTTTTATGGATTTACTAATTCAGCATAAATTACAAGGATTTGTAATAGAAATGACACCGTTTCGAGAAGATAAATATCAACAAATAACGGAAAAAACACCTATCATGTTATTCAAAGAAGAGATGGGACTAAATGATTATTGATACAGTCACTCTTAAGGATTTAGATGAAATATACAATTTAGAAAGAAAATCTTTTAAGAAGGACTCATTTTCTAAAGAATTAATTCTTAATTTGATAATGAAGAACACATATTTTTTTAAGCTCATCGATGACGAATTATCGAATAATGTTATAGGGTTCATCATTATTATTCAAGATCGAGACGAGAGAGTAAACTTGATTAACTTTTTAATCAGAAAAGGGGAAAGAAAAAGAGGTTATGGGAGTTTTCTCTTAAGATACACCCTGAATAAAGTAAAAACATCGGATGAGATAAAAACAATTGTATTGAATGTGAACTCTAAAAATAAAGCTGCTATAAGCTTGTATCAAAAATTTAATTTTCGAATCGCACAAAGAATAGAAAATTATTATCGGGACAAGCAAAGCGCTTACTTAATGATATTGAACATTTGATCATTTTCTAAAAACCAAGACTTATAAATAAATTCTATCATAAATTGTGTATAGAACGCATTGATAATGTGCTCATAAAAGGAAACTAAACTAAAAGGTTTGAGTTATTATGTCGTTAGGAAACGAATTAAAAGACGAAATTAAAAAAGGTGTTGCTCTCCAAAAGGTTGACGAGGAAGACATGAAAAAACGCGAAGAAGAGAAAAAGAAACGAATGGAAGAATTAGAAAAAGTTAAACAAGCCTTAGGAGCAACAGATTAAATTTTACGTGTTTTTGTATTTTTATATTTTTTTTCTTTATTCTTAGTTAACTCACAATTCCCCAAGCAAGATGCAATTTAAGTGTGTTAAACTTAATTGTTAGGATTAATTATAAAAATTTAGGAATTTTGAGTTTGAAGTGCCCAATGAAAATTCTGGATATTGATAAGAAGGAGGAAACCATTTCATTAAGAATCGAAGATTTAAACGATCTATGGACGCTTTATAATACCATTGCCAAAAACGACCATGTTACTTCACGAACAAACCGTAGAATCGTTTTAAAAGAAGGTTCTAAAGGAGAAAGAAAACAGATGAAATTGAAACTTAACGTCGATTCTATCGCATTCCACGAGTTTTCAAACCGACTAAGAGTGAAAGGAACCATCTTAGAAGGCCCAGAAGATTTTGTTTCGTATGGGACATATCATACATTTAATATAGAACCAGGACAAAAATTAACAATTGAAAAACCTAAGTGGTTAAAAAGCGAGATTAAGCGCCTCGGGAAATCACCCAGATTTCAAACTGATTTTGTCATGCTAATAGTAGCGATCGAATCTGGGTTGGCAACAATCGCTCTCATTACAAATTACAGTCATAATAGAATAGCTACGGTAAAAAAAAATATCCCGGGCAAAAGATACGAGCAATCACATCGAAATAAAGCGTACGAAGAATTTTATAGTGATATTAGCAGTATAATTAAAGAAAAAACAGAAAGCGTAGACTTAAAAATCATAATATTATGTGGTCCAGGGAGTACAAAGGATCACTTAAAACAATTTATTAAAGAAAAAGCCCAAATAACGAAGTTACCGAAAATCGTGAGCATTCAAGCTAGCTCCGGAACTGAAAGTGCTATCCTAGAAATTCTTAAATCAAAAGAACTCAAACTCCTACAGAAAAACGTTAAAATTTTCCTTGAAACTGAGAAAATTGAGGAAATTTTTCAGTTATTTAGCACCAATTCAGATTTAATTGCAATTGGATTCGATGAAATCTCGAATGCTATTGAAAAAAGAGCAGTAAAAGAGCTTTTTTGTGCAGATATTCTTATAAGGGGTGCATCAAAAAAACAGAAATTAAGAATAGAACAATTATTAAACGGTGTAGAATCTCTGGGTGGAGAAATTCATATTTTAAGCAGCGAACACCCAACAGGGAAACAAATAATTGATTTGGGATCTATTGTTGCTATTTTAAGATTTAAAATTTAAGAACTATAAAAGCTTACTATTTATTCTACCATGAACGATAAAATGCAATATGTTAATAAAACCTCAAAAATCCCTCTAATGGGAGTAGATTTTTTAGGGATCATTGATAGAGGGACAAATGTAATCGAACTTAAACCAATTACTCTTTGCAATCTCAAATGCAAGTACTGTTTTGTAAGTTCTGGTAATTACAACACTAACTTTATCGTAGATTCAAACTACTTAATTGAAAACGTTTTAGATATTGTCAGAATAAAAGGTGACTATGATCTCGAACTTCATCTTTCACCTTATGGAGAGATATTACTTTACAAAGAACTTGAAAATCTTTTAAAAAGACTCTCAGAGATCAAAGGAATCTCAATTAGATCAATGCAATCTAATGGTTTGTTACTTTCGAAACCAGTTATTAAAAAATTAAAAAAATCTAAACTCACTCGAATTAATATAAGCTTAAATAGTCTAAAAGAGGAGACGGATTGTTATCTATGCAATTGTACTCAATATGATGTCGACAAGCTTATTAGTAATATTTATACGCTGATGGACTCCAACATACAAGTATTAATCGCACCAGTATGGTTTCCCGGAGAAAACGACAAGGATATTGAAGAAATTATAGAATTTGTTCTTAACGTAAGGAATGAGGGATATTCAAAGAGTCAATTACAAATAGGTATCCAGAAATATTTAATTTACAAGACTGGTAGAACCCTAAAAAAAATACAACCAAAATCTTGGGATTATTTTTATTTATATTTGTCCAGGTTGGAAAAAAAATTCAAGATTAAATTAAAACTTGGACCTAACGATTTCGGAATTCATAAACGAAAACACGTATCAACCGGGGATCTTCAGAAAGACGACTTAATTAAAGTTGAAATAGTATCGAGAGGAAGGTGGGAAAACGAGTGCATCGGTAAAATCAATAATTCTCTTGGGATAAAGGTATTATTGAAAAAACCAATCATTTTTTCGGATGAACTAATTGGAAAAGTTATTGAAGCGAAAATAATAAAAGCAAATTATAAAGATAATATACTTACTGCCTTATTTCCTCATAAAATCATTTAGATTTAAAATCTAAATGAATCTAGGGTAAGTTTTCTTTCTTTTTTAGGACTTTAAATAAGTTTTTTGCGTTAATATATTGATTCAATAATTTTAATAAAAAGGAGTGATATAAATGCCTGGTCAATCGGAAACGAGACCTTAATTGAATTCTATTACAAGCAATATTTTCACTTTTTCTTTTTTTTCTAAACTTTATCGCCTATTAGTTGTTATTCCTTAATTAGAATATTTTACTATGCTTAGGAATCGTCCGAATAAGATCTTTTCAACTAAATTAATTAATCAGAATTATTGGACTCTCTATTTTATTATATATAGGTTATTCGATTTGAGTATTAATGTAAGATTATAAATGGATATGCATCAGGAAATAAACGCAAATTCCAATAATATAAAATTATGTTTTCAAAATTATTGTGAACACTGCTATTCAATAATTCGGGAACGATTTCATAAAACGCTTATATATTATTTATTTTAGTTAATAACAAATTAATTTAGTGAAAATATTAGTGAATAATAAAAATAGAAAAGAAAGTCCAAAGGAATATTCTAGGAGAGTTTATTCAGAAATTGATGTTAGATATTGGATAGAACAGTATAAAAATTATAAGAGTTTTGTCAAAGTGCAAGATCATTTGCGAGGTGTGTGTAAAAAGGTGCCTGGAATCTCAACTCTTAAAAACAGAATAATGGAATTGATAGGAAAGGATGAATACAAAAAACTCGTGAAAAAATATACTTTCAAAGATGCAAAAAAATTTGTTACACAAATTGGTATTTCTAAACCTGGAAAACCTGGAAAAATACAATCTAATCCAGAGGAATTTAAAGGCGTTAAATCAAAATTAAAAATCCAATGTGGAAAATGTAATCACTCTTGGACAACTAGGTTAGATGCAATAATATATAATAATAGTTGGTGTCCGAATTGCGCTGTAAAAGATCGTGTAGAAAATCAAAGAGGTTCAGTCAGAGAGTATCAAAAAATAATAATGAAAAAAGGTGGCAAAGTGATCAAGGTTCAATACGAGGATCCTAAAGAAAACCTATTCAATCAACGGGCAAGATTTGAAATTAAATGTAAAAACGGTCATAGATTTAATATCAATGGTAGCAATTTAAAACAGGGGAGATGGTGTAAGGAATGTAGCTACAGTATTATAGGTGAAAAAAATAGAGGATCATTCCAACCTATTCAAAAAATTATTGAAAAAAGGGGTGGTCAATGCCTTTCTAAACCAGAAGAATACAAAAACCAACATCAAAAATTAAAAATACAATGCGAAAAAAAACATGTATTTGAAAGAAGACCTTATAACTTAAAAATCGGTGGTTGGTGTCCTGTTTGCTCTCAAGGAAGATTTGAGAAGATTTGTCGAGGTTTTTTCAAAGAAATGTTTCAAAACGAATTTCCAAAAGAGAGACCAAATTGGTTAATAAACTCTCGGGGAAATCAAATGGAATTAGATGGCTACAATGAAGATTTATCTCTAGCGTTTGAAGCTCAAGGAGAACAACATTATCGTTTAGTACCATACTTTCATAAGACTTTAAAAGACTTTGAACAAAGAATTGAGGATGATTTAATGAAATTAGAGCTTTGCAAAGAAAATGGCGTTATTTTAATTCAAATACCATATTATATCAAACTGGATTCTATACAAAAATACATAACTACTGAATATGAGCGTTTAACCAATAAAAAACTACCTCCAATCTCAAAAATAGACTATAATAAATTTTATGATACTCAAGATAATCAAGAAAAGATGGATAATTATTTATGACTTGAATCTCCAATAATTCTTAATAAAAATTTTTATCAGAAGTATCTATATTAAACAATAATAAGAAAATTTCAAAACTTAGGAGATTTAGAAATTTATGACCCCAATAATTACGCATGAAGATGAGCTTGAGCTATCAAAGCTAGAGAGGGAATTAATGACCCAAATAAGGAAACTAGCAAAGGCTCAGAGTACTTTAATTGATTCTCAAAAAAAATACGCCGAAAATTTAAAAAAAGCAACACTTACTCGGGAAATGCTAAATAGAACTTTTAGAGATGTATTGAAACACATGCAGACTTTAGTACGAGAGAAAAGATCAAATATTAAAGATGAAGAAGTGAGATTATTCCAAGATATTATTCACAAAAACGATGGATACATTGAAGTAAACAACAAATATATTGATTCGATTAAGGACATCGCCGTAAAAAAAGACTACTTAGTAGAAAAAAAATACGAATTTGCTTCAGCTTTAAACGAAGTAGCAAACAGAAGGAGCATAGTCATCAAAAAAGCATTATCTGTTGAGAAAAAAAAAAACGATTTAATCGAAGGAGAAAAAATGAAACTCTTAGAGTCTGGATTAAATGATACGCAAGAGATTTTGATCGTGTCCGAGATATTCTATTAAAAAAAATACACCAATTTTTGGAAGTTAAGAACGAAGTAGATGAACTCTGGGTTAATTTGAAAAATAGCGTTGACAAAGCAAGCTAACTTTAAATTTTTTTTTTTTTATTTTTGAATTCATTATCAAGTATGAACTTAACTTTATTAAATAGTTCAAATATATAATTATTAGAAAAAATACTTAGATAAATATCTATTATTAAATTAGAGAGAATAAAATGGCAGAAGAATTCGCAAACTTCATGCAAGAAACAAAAAAGGCTCCATTAGAAGAAAAACTAAACGCGTTTGGAGACATTGTTGAAAGAATGATGTCTGTAATTCTAAAAATACCCGATTTAGTAGATCAGTCTTTAGCTTCTGTAAATCAAAAAATATCCACATTGGAATCACGATTTAATACGATTAACAATGAAGTATCATCACTACGGACCAAAGGCGGTGGGGCATCCCCAGTAATCGCTTCACCTTCTTCTCCAAGCAGCGCACCACCACCTTCTGGAGGTCCACCCGGAGGTCCACCTGGGGGTCCACCACCAGGAGCTCCAGGAGCTGCTCGTCCAGCTAGCCCAGTGAGCTTAAGAGGTGCGATAATGGGTGAATTAAAGCAACTTTTTTCTAAGAGAAATCAATCGGGATAGTTAATTTAGGAATTATTTTTCTAAAATAAATTCACTCCAAACCTTCGCGATTGAAGAAATATTCTCTACATCATTTAATTGTGTTTTAACTTGAAGACGATTCAGTTTTAGTCGTTTACTTTTAAGTATTAACCTAAGCGTTTTTAAAATCAATTAAAATTAAAACTAAAAAAAAAATATAATACTATAAGAAACATTCTATTTTGATTTGATTTCTTTGGTGTAATAATTATCAGTAATGGGTCAAAAGTAAACAGGGTAAAAGTTGCTCACGATCTACAAAGACAAATCCTAGAAATTACATCCCTCGTTAGGGTTCTAAATAATTATTATTATAAAAAAGCAAAGATAGAAAAGAAACTAAAACCTCTTACATTAAAAAGATTTAACGATGAGTTAAAAAATATAGAAAGTGACGGAGATTGGCTTCATACCGTTCCGATCGCTATAAATTCGTTAAGCGGCGATTTAAACATCAGTAAAGATTCTTTTAGATTTCCTGATAGCATAATTCTATTTGAGGCGTGGATGAATTTAGGCTTTGGAGCGCTCTTTCCTAGAATAGCGATCCATTACAAATTTCCTGGATTTTTAAAAGGAGAAAAAACGAGGAATGTTTTTCAATTCATGTATTCAACTTCTAGAGGATTCGGATTCCCTATATATTTTGGTCCAGAATTCTATGGGTATATATTAACTATAGGTAAATTATTAGAGCCTTTGTTTAAATGGAGCCATACTATCTGTCACAGAGCAAACCAAGCGATTTTTCTTGTAGGGAAAAAATATAGAATTAAAAGGCATCACCCTGGAGAATTTGAATCTGTAATAATATCAGAGTATAAAAACAACCTTTATAAAGGAATTGACACCCTTTTACACGGTTATTACACGCAAGACCCAAAAACACTTGGTGTGTTTCCAAGTTTAGAAAATGCACTTGATAACGTTACATTTTCTTATTCTATTGGAGATCACGCTATGTCTGTTGAAAGCGAAAAATCAAAGAAAATAATTAGCATACCATTAATTACGCATGAAACTATAGTTCGTAAATACAACGTGAATTTTTACGACTATTTAAATAATTTAATAGCAACAGAAAAGTTGATAAAAAGAAAGATCATCCACTTTAAACAGCAAAAAAAAGAGTTTATTGGTAATTTAAAGAGAACCGATAGAATTAAATTTAGGATTGATCAATCAAAATCATTTTCAGTTCCAAGTTTGAAAATATCTCAAAAATTTTCTAAAATTCAAGAATGTTCCCTTCATATTCGACTTATGGAAATAATTACGAAGATGCTATGGACAACTCCCCTTTATACGCACACGATTCATAAAACTATTGACGAAGAATTTAATCTTCAAAAGCAGAAACGAAATGATTTCATTACTGATTTTAGTAAGTTATCGATAGATTCAATTTTTTTACTCTATATAAAGAAATTCGAAGAAAAAAATTCTTTTCTTTTCAAAGAAATAGAAGTAATCAATGAACTAATTAAACTTAGAGATCTTATGGGGATTATGTGGCTTTATTTTAAGGAGAAACATTTCAATCTTGCTTTGAAAAAACTACATGATCTTTCTACTTTATCGTTGAATGACTTTAGTTATAGAAAAGTTGTAAACGAACATATAGATAATCTTATTCCTATTTTTTCAATTTATGAAATTTTTAATAGAACTCTTTCAGAATCAGTCTATCCAGAATCAATTCCTCAAACAAAACGGTTGGGAGGGTATTTAGCTAGTTTATTAACTTCTAGGTTTAATCCCTTCGGAATAAATTTAATGAATCTTTTTAATAAATTAGCGTTTAATAACTGGAGCTATCTAATAATAAACCGAAAATTAAATCAGAAACAGTTTTTCAAATTGATATTGAAACTTCCTATATGGAAAAATATTCCTAAAACTATTAAAAGTGAAATATTGAACTCAGAATCTTAAATATTCAGGTGGGAGTCGATTTTAACGAGATTAAAATTCAAGAAAGCCGGGGTCGTCAAAAACGTCTTCGATTTTTTTTTCCTTCTTCATGTCACTCTCGTCGTGTTCTGTAAATAAAGACTCGTCATCTGTTTTTATTCCTTTCTCTAACTCAAGAGAGTCTAGTTGAAGTAATGCATTCTTTCCTAACCTTATATATTCTTCCGCTCTAATTTTCCATTTATTAACTACATCAAGGTCGACATTATCTTCATCTTCTAATGCCTCAGCAGCTTTAGCTTTGCAAATATCCGATAAAATAGAATAACATAGAACTAATTCCCCCCATTCATTTTTGGGTTTAAGTTTCTCTATGCGTTTTTCTAGTCTCTGAAGTTCTTGATCCGCGTAATGAATATCGATAAAATCTCCAAAGGCATCAACCGGTTCTGATATAGAATTAATTAAAACATCCTTTGTTAAGCCACAATGACCACACTTCACTGTAGCAATTGCGCTTTTCCGAATATTCTTAACCTTGACAGATTTTTCACCGCAATCCATATTAAATGGGATATCCATTTAGTTATTTGGGCACGTGAAAATCTTTGGAACTCTTTTGACTCTTTTATATGATTGTTGTTTACGTTTCCTTCTTCCCATTATTCAAACACTAATTATTGTATATATTAAATAAGAAAAACATAACAAAAAAGTTTTGTTACAATAATTTATACTTTCGGTTTAATGAGTTTTTTATTCGGATTAATATCTTTGAAATTCATTTTTTGGTTAGATAACTTATTTTCTATATTATTATATAAAACCTTTTTATTTAAAAGAAAAAAGAGTTCTAAGAATTTTAGAAACAGTTTAGAGCCGAATTTTAGTATAAAACGAAAAATTTTTTAGGAATGATACCTTATCTCAATTACTCTTTTTCACTGAATTGTCTTAATAGTTTAAAAAAAATGAGTGGATTTTAGGCATGGAACATACGAATTTGTCATTAGAATATGATAAGAGCTTGATAGAAAGGGTTTTGGACGATCTCGATATGAGATACATTATTATGTTTTTATATATTATCAGAAATGACTTATTTAAAGACTTAAAGGATTCAAAAATTATAGAATCCTATGAGAAAGTCATTATCTTAGACGAAATATTTAAAAATAACGTACTTAACTTGTGGGAAGAAAATTTTATTGATATAGCGATCGATTTAGGCTTGTTTAAAAATATTCGTAGTATTAGAGAATTTAATCATAAAGATGGGGATTTTATAATACGATTAGGAGAAGAAACAATTACTATCGAGAACGGCAAAATATCGGTCCCAGACCATACTCTTTTTTTAATGATAAATAAAAAATTTAAGTTTCTTACCAGAAGAAATTATAATTTAGCTTTGATTAAATTAAAAGGAGTAAAATGTCAGAATAGTAACCATATTCATCCATTTATATCTCAAATTGGAGAAAACGATTACACAATATCCGATGATATATACTACATATTAGATCAATTTGGCAATGCTTATCAGGCAATTAAAATTGAGATCACAATCGAAGGGGTTCACCAGAAATATTTAGATATAAAAGAAAAAATTAACGAGTATATAGATATCTTTGAACCAAAATTAAGGAGTAAACCCGTGTTAAAAAAAATTTTTGAAGCGATTAAGGGTGAGAAAGATGTTTTTAAATATCTGAGGGATGAAAAAATTGAACTTCCTGAGAAGTTCAATTTTGATGAAGATACAGAAAGGAATGAAATTGGCAACGATTGGCATTTCAGAGTGATGGCAATACTGAACGCTAGGTTTAGGATGGAACAACTCGACGAGAAAATATTAGAAACCAAAAAATATTATTCTGGAAAAGACAAAAAGTTTAGCTATCTTGAATTTATTGAAAAAGTTTCATTTAACGAAGATAACATAGTAAATAAAATTCAAAATGTTCTACTTAAATTTAGAGAGGATTTAATAAAAATTAATAAAGAACTTGAAGTATTAACGAAGAAAGAATTAAAATTATTAAATTTAGATTATGAACGGTATTTAATTACAAGAAGTGATGATTAAATTTGAAGTGTTCAGCGTGTAACATCGAAATGGAGCCTTTGGTTTCTGGAATTTACCAATGTCCTCAATGTCGAAAAATTGTAAAGCAAAAAGACGAAAAAGCTGAACTTGAAGATATAAAAAAGGTAGAAAAAGGAGAATTTCTCGAAGGAGAATATTTTCATAATATCGCAAGTATAAATAAAAAATATGAAGTGTGCGAACAAGGTATAATAATAAGCAAAACTGAAACTCGTTTATTTGCTGCGTTAATCTGTCATAGTGCTTATTTAAGAGATGAAAAATATGTGAGACTCTCATGGTGGAAAAGCTTTCAGCATGCTGGAATGTTTAAAATCTATGAAAAAGAGGTATTAAATAACCTTATAATCACATTAGAAAAAATTAATAAAGATTTTGACGATATTTGGACTTGGGGCGGAAAATATGAAAAACAAGAACCTAAAACCAAAGATGCACTTGAGAAGGAAAAATACTTAGACTTAATAAAATTCAGGATTTTAGAACATCGAACTTGCCCAAAATGTCAAAAAAAAATGTCAAAAAAGAAATCTCATTACGAATGCCAACATTGTGGTGAAATAGTTATACTGGAGGGGTATAATCAACCAATTTTTAACGTACAATCGTCAGAGTTGGATTTAAGTTTTCAAACTAATTTCCCAATCAATTATTACTTGCCAGTAAGCGGTATAACGGTGAAGTGGTTAATGGGGGAGTGGAAAGCACTAGCAGTTATTCACGCTAAAGATAATCCTAATAAGCGATGGCTAAGATTTTATTGGTGGATGCGAGACTTAAGCAGTCTATTAAAGTACGGACAGAGAGAAATAGGTGAAGGAATCCAAATGGGCTGGAAAGCCCAAAGGGGGGTAGCGTCTCCTAATATCTATGATAAAAAACTTGTAACGCCATTAATCAATGCATTAAAGAGAATAAAACAAGAGTTAAATTGGTGAAACTGAAAAAAAACATACCATTAAGGTGAACAAAATGGAAAGAAATCAAGGAAGCACTTGGCATGAACTGCTTCAAGACTTTGAGAGGGGCTTAGAAAAAGCTATTGATGAGCTCGAAAAACGAGATGTGGAAAACATACCTGGTGCAAAAGAAGCTTTAAAACAAAGGTTAAAGAATATGAGGCTTCATTTTCCTAAAAATAATGGTGAAATTTTCTTAAAATCCATTGACGATAAAATTCAAAACGCGTTTTTCCCTAACACAAACGATTTTTCTGAAGCATTTCAAAAGATAATAAAATCTCGTACTCACGAACAGGATTTCATCATAAACGAGCTGTTAAACGGATTTGTGGCATCAAAAGCTAAAGCTGTTGCTACGGGAACTCAAGGACCTGTAATTGATAGAATGGTTGAAGCTTTTAGTAAAAGAAATGACTTTCATATCGTTGATTATCAATTTTATGCGATGTTTGGCAACCCAAATAAACCTCGACATTATATTAAAAGTCAACTTGAAGAGTTGGTTAAATTATTTGGTCTCGTGTCAAAAGAATTAATTATAGAAAAAGATGTTAGAAAAAGTGAAGAAAAAATATTCACTTTTTACACTTTTCCGGAAAAGATTATTAAAATACTTGAAGAGAAATATTTGATACTAGACGAAAAATTAGGATATACGTACGTTTCTGAAGCATTTGATAGAAACGTATTTATATGTATGTTCTTAGCGAATGTGGCCACTAATAGGGATGATTTAGATAAGATTGGTGGATCTTATACATTGAACGGTATTTCGGCCATTTTTGCATTAATACTGCTGTTAAGTTTTTTACCTAAATTATCAGTAGATGAAACAAACCCCATCCTTAACGATCCTAATTACAATGCAGATACTATGAGTGTAATTCCTAAATCTTGGATGATGAGACAAGTTTTAGAACCGTTGTTCGAACCTTTAATTAAAATCATTGCTTACAGATTAGGGGGCGGTCTATGGTTGTCTAAAATAATTGATTCAGATATAAATAAAAAAATCCATAATCAAATACGATTTTTGATTAAAGATGTTAATAAATGGGTCCTTGGTCAACTTGTAAGAGTAGAAATACCAATTTTCGTAGAAATTTCGAATATTTTCACAGAAATCTTAGTGGGTTACGACGAAAGTTAATAACAATGATAAAATGAGTGAGAATTATGAGTTATAAAAAAAAAACGACAAGGAAAGTTAGACCTGGGAGAAAAAGGGAGAAGTGGACCGATATCTTACCGAGGTACCTTACGTTTTTAACTCATATGCGTCCAATACTAAGAGAAACGAGAAGAATAATAATTAATTTGGATGCGGACCTTCTTTTAGATACAGAAATTCTAGATAAAATCCGAGAAGAAGAAGAAAAACGAAATTTTAGAAAAGTGAGAGCTTTATCAGAATTTTCCGCAATGTACAGGTCAAATATATATGAAATTATTAAAGATTTCTTAGTTAAATATCGGAATCAAATACCTATTCTTGATATTAAAGATTATATTATTGAATTCTTATACGAATCAGTCGGGGCTCTGAATGTTTTGTTACACATCACAAATCCAGACGAAACAAATTTAGAAAACACCATTTTATATGTTTTAGTTAAGTTCATTGAAGAACGGCTCCTCCCGAGAGGTAGAAATTTAAGCATTATCTATAGTAAATTATTAGGTTATTCTTCAGATTTGTACGATTGTCAAAGACATATGCTCCAACCACATACTTATTACCGAGAAAAATTAGAATCCTCTGATTTATTTGAAATTCCGGGAATTTCCCCTAAAGTTTATAATATCATTAATAATATAACATCACTCTTTAATTTGGATCCAAATTTCGGAGAATTCCCTGAAAGAGAAAATCAAGAACTGCCTATGATATTAAAATCTGAAGTATTCGAACCATATATTGATTCTATAGCAAATGCAGAAGAAGAGGCTATCGAGAAAATTTCTGAACGATTTGGATTGCGAATAATAGACGGAATTTTTATTGTTCCAAGCGAGGACTTAGTAGATTTACTAACAGAAAATAATTTTTTCCGAAAAAATTCACAATCTGATGGAAAAGTACGATTAATACCTCAACTAAGCAATGAAAGCTTGTTTCTCTATTATTTAGCTTTCTCTTCCCAGAGAAGAGGTTTTTTATCGAGGGAATTAATAAATTGGATTTCAATGAATTTTGCTTTTTTGATTTATATGGGTATATTGAAGTGGAAATTGTCAGACCAAAACATTTTCTATCCTATCTTTAAGGATTTACAAACAAATGAGAAGATTTTACCTTATTTGATGAAGCTTCTCTGTTTTCCCAACTATCTAGGTATTGATAAAATGAAAATACGGGATTCTCCGCAATACAGAAAAGAAATTTTTAACTTCATTGGGTCTCAAATCGATAACCTTAAAGATTTTATCTTAGAAATAGCAGAATTTTGTGAAAAGTTTGATAAAGAAAGAAAAAATAACTAAATTAGAATAAAAAGAGATGAGAAAAATGAGTAATTCAAAAGAAGATGGAGACAAGGAGATAACTTTTACCGAAGATGTCATTAAAAATAGGTTAGGCAAATATGGAGCGGTGTATTTTCCTTCCACAATACAAGAATCAATCGATGATATTCTAGGTAATGAGAATAAAAAAGAAATTTTACACGACTTCTTTAAAGCTTTGAAGAAATACTATGAATTTAGTAAACGATTAAAGGGAGCAAAACTCAACCCTAGTTTGACTGTTCTCTTGTATGGCCCTCCAGGAACAGGTAAAACCTCTCTTACAAGAGGGTTTGCAAAACATTACGATATTCCCTTATGCGTAGTAGAAACTGATAGGCTAGTTTCTCCTTTGTTAGGAGATACTATAAAACAAATTAGGAATGTTGTGGATCTTGCGGCAGAAATAGCAAAGGAACGAGGTAATTTTATCCTATTCTTTGATGAAATAGATTCTATAGGCTCCGAAAGGTCAAACATTCATGAAGTAGGTGAGATCAAACGAGCCGTTATTTCATTTTTACAAGTAATTGATAGAATAAATTATGAAGGAGTACCCTTAGCAATATTTGGGGCGACAAATCATCAAAATCAATTAGATTCAGCAATTTGGAGGCGGTTTACGTTTCACTTTAGTTTTGAATTCCCTGATTATCATCTGAGAAGAAAAATAATTGAATCCTTCCTCGCTAAAGTTAAAATTGCGAAAATTGGTGTTGATGACTCAATTTATTCAAATTTAACAGAAGAATACGAGATGATTAAAAAGATACATAGTAATCTTACGCATAAACTAGGATATGAAATTTCCGAGTTTAGTGATACTCTACTTTGGGATGAAATCAATAAAAATAATAAAAACAAGGGATTGTTAGAGCTTACAATAGGATTTTCAGGCTCAGATATTGAAAGAGGAACAAAAGTTTCACTCTTAAAAGCTATTAACACAGAACGTTTAACTTACGATTTATTTTACAATTCTCTAAAATTAGTGGGAGGGACCGCTATGCATGTTGAAAGACAAGATAATTTAAGCGATTCAAAGAAAATTTTTTTAAACTCTTCGAGAACTAAGCAGGAAAAACGCAATATGAAAGGACCTCCAGAGATCTAATATATTTTTTTTAATTACTAAATAAAAAATTTAATTTAATTGATAAAATGGAAACAGAACTATTTAACCTTGAAAAGATAAAGGAGTTAACCGCTCCCATTAAAAATTTACAAGGAAAGGTCAACCAAGTATCAAATATAGTAAAAAATTTAGAATCTGAGCACCAGATAGCTTCATTTTACGACGGAAACGATTTATTTTTAAAAGATTTCACACAATTAACTAAATTAGTAGAGAGAATCAACGAAAATTTAAAGACTGTCTCAAAGCACAACATTAACAAATTTTTAAAGTTAAAAAGCTATTTGATTAATAAATACAAGCAATCAATTAACGATAAACTGAAAATCATTGATTTGGACAATGACTATCTTACACAGATTGGCCTATCTTTTATTGAAAATAAAAAAATTAGTAAAATAATTGAAAGAATTACCCACATTCCTTCTGTTAGCGTTAAACAATGGCTTGATTTAATAGATTCCTTAAATCAGAACACCCTTTTTCTAAAATCTGTTGACAATCTGAGAGAACACTATAAAATAAATTTACAGAACAAATTAAAAAAGGAACTGGCTAAAATACCCCGTAATGTAGAACCTTTCATAATCGAAGATTTTAAAAAACAGTTTCATATTACACCCGAGATAACTTATATTAAATTCATTCAATCGCTTGAACATAAACTATCTGAAGAAGAATTAAAATTGAAGAAAGAACTCTTGGTAAAAAACATAAAAAGACAAGAAATTGAAGAATTAAAAAAACAACAAGAAGAGCAAACAGAATCTTATGATAGTTATTTAAAATTATCAAATAAAGAATTTAAAAGAATATTGCGAAAACAGAAGCGTGAAAAATTGACTGACATTAGTGATACGGAAAACGAGAACACACTTGAAATAACAGAAGAAATCTCTCAAAAAATTGAGATGTTTAAAAAACAAATGGATAAAAGATCAGATGAACATCATGTTTCTCTCGATGATTCCAGTGTAGACCCAATAGAATTAATTAGAGAAAGAAAAAGAAAAAGAAAAAAAGAATATGACAAGTTTAAGGATCATTTTGAAAGTGATTAAATATTAAAGCGGAGTGATTCTACTCATTAATAAAAATAGGACTGAGATTGAAGTAGGGGAAAATAAGATTTTTATTGAAGATCGATTCACTCTAATACAAGGAAAATTTAAGCTTAATCAATTCCACGAATATCATAATGACGATTATCTTCAGATTCAAGAAAATCTGGATTTAATTCCAGTAGAGAAAATTATTAATGTAATTTCAAACGAATCAAATAGTTTATCTGACTTAACAAATTTTACGAAAATACTCGACCTCCTGTCAGGTTATAGTAAGATCGTTGAAAATAATCTAGAAATCTACTTAAAATTTAGTAAAAATATGGAAATTTTGTATACCCTCTTTAAGTTAATTTATTTCTCAGCAAAAAAGAAACTCCTGTCTAAAGAGTTAGAATTATCAAAAATTCGTAAATCTTCAAGTAATATCTTAGCGATTGCAGATTTAATGAAAAGTTTGACCGAATCTATAAATAGTAATAAGGTGAAATTGTCCTACATCAAAGAAGATTATTTTCAACGTAAAAATCAAATTGATAAAATCAAGAAAGATCTGACAACTTGTAAAACCCTAATTCAAGAACAATCTCAAATTAAAAAAAATTGCTTTGATCAAATTAATAAAATTACTAGACAATTAGAAGGATCAAAAACAGAAAATGAAGATAATTCTTTTCTAAGGTTTGGTATTGAAACAAATTTAACGAATTCAGAGAAGATTAGAGCCCTTCAAAAAAAAGCAAAAGAAACTCTATATGAAAGTAACCAGATTAGGTTAAGAGCAAAACAATCACAAGCAGAATTCGAAGAGCTATTACCAAATTATGAAATTTACAGAAATGATTATGAGGAAATTTTAGAAACCATAAACAAAGAAGAGAAAAGATTGAGACAAGCTCAAAACGATTATGGAAAGGAACTTAGTAAAAATGAAGAAATTCAATTTGGAAAGACTGAAGAGTTACTTTCACAACCTATTAGACCATATTTAGAGATTGAACATGAAATAAGAGATGTTGAATCTGAACTGGATAATTTATCGTTTCCCACCAATCTAAATAAGAAAAACTTTCTAAGTAATATGCCCATAATGATAGAGAAGTTTAAAGAAATTGACGGTACCCTTAGAAATAACTATGAAAAAATAAATATTAACGTAAATGAAGAAGAAATCGAAGAATTTTTTGAACAGTTTCATATTTTTGAGAATCTTATTAAAAACATTGAAGATATTACGAATAAGTTTCTAAAAACAATTCAACTCCAAGTACAATTTAACCTCGTTACAAACCAAATGAACACTGCTTTCCTGATAAAGACGGATTTCACAAGAAAATCAAAAATTAATGTAAATTTTGAGAATTTAACCACTCCTGAAAAAATTTTTTTCATTATTAGTTTTTTTATCTCGTTTAAAGTTTTGTTAAATTCAAAAAATATTATTTTTTCAAATTTATTTATTCTCCCCGTATATAATACTAAAGGTGGTTCAATTTATAGAACCATCAGGAAAATTATACCCTTGTTTAAAACTGACGAAAATTTATCTGATGTGAGTATTATATTGCTTATGTCAAACTTAGAGTTGAAAAAAGATATCGATAATTTTAAAATTATAAAAGTAAATGAGAGATGATGAGAGATCAAATGGAACCTGAAAACCTTGAAGAAATAGTGAAAAATATTGCTAAAATTATTCTAACAAGCCCCCAAAAAATGATTAGAGAAAAAGATCTCCTGATTTTAACTAAGAACTTGGATTTTGAACAGGTGATAAGCGCTGTTTATTCAAGTTTAAGAAATGTAGGGTTTGAATTTATTAAATCGAAGTTCTTAGATCAAAATTATTACATTTTAACTTCTGAAGGGAAAGATGATAGAGTTACTCCATCGCAATACGGAACTCTCGTTCTAATCCTCGCGCTTAGCAAAGAATTGGATGATAATTTAGACCTGAATGACCTAAAAGATATTTTTAAAGAAGTATGGAATACTGATATGAAATTTTTAATCGAAAACGATTATTTAAGGAAAATCGAAGATCTAAATATATTAAAAATAACGCCATTGGGAAAAGCGCTATTAAAAAATATAATTAAAGATATTGAATTAAAAAACTTATTGGAAGCCTTTAAAAGAAAAAAAGAAACAGCATAAGTAAAAAAATAGATTTACTTATTCCTTGTCTAAATCGATTTTAAATTGGTCGTAAATTTTTTTTACGCGATCGGCAGAAGGGCCAGTACCTCTCACACCGTCTTCATTTACGATAATTTTCCCATTTAAAATAGAAATAATGTTTTGGTCTTCAATGTGATTTACATGACCTTTGGAAAAAATTGTTGCAATTCTGTCTGCTAATGCCAGCATAGGAAACGGTTCTTCTTCAACAGTTACATAACGATAGTACGAACTTCTAATCATTAGTTTTGGGAAAATTTTACCTTTTTCATTTTTAACATTTGTAAGAATGAGATTACTGTCCTCTGAAACTCCTTTGAGTTGACCTACGAAGAATTTATCATTATCAAGATAAACTTTAACAATTTTATCAATCAATAAACCTAATTCGGTATTATATTGCCTTAGACTAATATTTCAACACCTTCAATAAAAAATATTTTTTGTTTTATTATTATACTTTTATTTAAAATTTAACCAATCTATTACCAATCTCTATTAATTAATCGGAGAATAATTCTTTTATTAATTCGGGTATGTTTTCATCTGTAATTGCACTGGTTGTAAATACTTTTATATTCGGATTTATTTCTAATGCATCGCTAATCATATTTTCAATATTTACATCTATCACATCGACTAGATCAACTTTGTTAATAATAGCTACATCTGAAAATTTAAACAACATCGGATGCTTTCGAATAACCCATGGCCCTTCCGTAATAGACACTACGACTATTCTTTTATCAGTACCTAAAATAAAATCTGAAGGACATATTAGATTTCCTACATTTTCTATAAAAATTACATCGTATTTACTTAAATCCGAATTCTTTATCACTTGAGAAATGTGATAAGAATTTAAGGCACATTCCCTGCCAGTGTTAATCTGGATAGTTTTTACACCATGTTTTTCTATACGATCAGCATCAATTCTCGTAGTTATATCTCCGTTTATTACTAAAACTCTTCTATTTTTAGAAATCTTCTTAGAAATTGACTCTAAAATAGCGGTTTTTCCAGCTCCTATAGCTCCAACCACATCAAAAGAACGAATATTATACCTTTTGAGCATCTCTTTATTTTGAGCTGCTAAGTTATCGTTATTTTCAATTAAATCCTCATTTAACTCAATTATTTTTGATAACTCTTCTTCTGGCATTAATAAAACTCAATTAATAGATAAATCAATAATGATAAAAAAAATAGCGTTTATTCGTTGATATTTTTTTCGGATTTGAGTTATAACAATATCATAAATAACTATCGATTTTTCAATTTGTAATTATAAACGAGATATGAAGCGAGGATTCCCCCCAAATCAGGAAGATAAATTAATAGGGCTGGAGGATAGTCAATAGCAAACAGTATACCGGGAATTAACTTTATTAATATTAAGACGATTATAATGGTTTTCCCTTTCATTCTTATCGGCATAAAAAAAATTAAAAATGTCATTTGCCGGTTCCAATTTATAAATATCATGAAACATATAACACCCAATAAAGCACCTGAGGCCAGACCATAGGGAATTATTATTCCAAACCCAGGAGGTATTAAGAATATCTCCAATATAATCCATAATATAAAGTAAACCAAACCAGAGAATAATGCGCAAGTTAAATACAAGCGCAATAAGAATTTTGTTCCAAAAGCCTTTTCAATATTTTTAATAATCATGTAGAAAAAAAGTATGAGGATAAATAGAAAAAATAATCCAAACAAATCAGAAATATAACTCACAAATACTGATGTAACAAAAGTCCATAACCAAAAATTTAAAAAACTAAACCTACTTAAGGTTAAAAACCATGGATACGCTATACTCACAATAGATAAAACAATTATCGCTATAATTAAGATTTTCGTTCCTTTATTTTGATTAGGTTCAAAATTATAACTTTTATATAGCTTAGTGGTTTTCTGCTTCTGCTTATCTTGTCTTTTCATATATTTCTTGAAATTCCTTGAAGTTCTACGCGATGAACCACTTTTTGATGGCGTTTCTCCTAAGCCTGAAAATGTATTCTGGACATGTTTTAGTTCGAAAGTACATTGATGATTTTCAGGTAAGCGATGCTCTTTACAATAAGCTCCTCCGCAATACTTGCACTTAAATGGTAAGAAGTTTATTTTTTCACCACAATGTTCGCAAAATGTCATGAAATATTCCTTATAATTTACAAATTTTCTAAAAATTATATTGTATAAGTTTGATTTTTCTTTCTTACATTTTTAAAATTTCGATCCTTGATAATTTTTCTTATTAATTTCTTTACGATTCTTTAAACACTATTCAAAGGTAAGAAAATTAGATGTATAGTCCTACTGGTGAATTAATAAGAAGTAGGGACAATATTAACATAAGACCTAACGAACTTATTAAGCCGACATAGATTTTTTTATTCCATTTCCATATATTTTGGCCATCTAATATTCCGATAGGAATCATATTAAAAGCTCCAAGCATGAAATTGAAGTAGGATGCATAACCAATGAAAAAATTTAGAGGATAGAATGTATTAGGTATAAGTAGTGATATAATTAATAAAATCGAACCATAAATCAAATTAACTATTGGTCCTGCTGCTTTACACAATCCCGTTTTCCTGTTTATCTTATCTAATCCTAATACTACGACTGCTCCAGGGAGAGCTAGCATTGGAAATGTGCTTGATGAACTTATTAAACTAATTAAGCCCATAACAAGGCTTAAAGTCGTTATAAGCATCCCAAATGTAAGTAAACGAAATTTTGTTTGAAGACCAAAATGTATTGCTACTTGACGATGCCCAAATTCGTGGAAAAGAAATGCAGTCATATAAAAACCAGCTAGCATAAATAGAGCCCATATATAACCCGACTCGATAATCTGATTATAGAATGAAATTAATCCAATCAAGAAAATTAAAGTACATCCAATTATAAAATGAAGTAATTCAGATTTATGCGCCAATAATATTCCTTTAAAATCAATGCCCGATTCAGGATCAAAAGCGTTTTCCGGCACTGCTTGCTCTTGACGATACCATGTATAAGTTCCATCTGTTGTTCCTCGCGTGATGGTTTCTGTTAAACTACTTTGTTCTGTAAATGTCGGAGCTGTTTGTGATGGAGCTGCATACTGAGGAGTCAAGTGTGGTGTCGCATGAGGAGTAAAATTCAAGCTCTCTATGACAATATTGCATTCGTGATCAATAGAATTTTGATGTAAGTAGCAATAAGATTGACCACATTTAGAACATTTAAACAATTCGGGGTTCTCGGTTCCACAATGATAACATATCGGCATTTTATGGGTTCATTTTTTTTAATTTTTTAAGAAGAACTTATATATCTTATAAAGTTCAAACTTAATAAATTCTAACAGATTGTTTAATTCAGTGATTTCTCCAACATTTTTAATTACCATAAAATAATTAAATAACAATTTACCTACTTATTTATATAAAGTAACTAAAAATAGTTGATTATAACGGGGAAAAAAACAGTCTTTTGCCCAACATGCGAACAGAATGTCATTCTTAGAAGGAAGAATTTTGAACATATGTATCACGAAATTCTTTGCTTCTCCGTCATCTTAACGATGGGATTAGGCTTTATACTTTATTTAATCTTGAAATACAGCAAAACAAAAGATAGATGTCCAAATTGCGAAACACAATTCGATCTCAACAATCTTTCAGATAAAAAATTTCTTGAAAAAGATGTTACTAATTAGGATTTACTGAACTTTCATTTCGTTTTTGCATCGTGGGCAAATACGATCTTTTTCTGATAATTCCTTTTTCATTATTATCTTTTTATATTTACATTTTGGTTTAGAGCAGATAAGAACAAATTTTGTTAAATTTATTGATTCAATTTCACTTTTCTTCTTTTTTGGCTGAGTTTTAGGTTTTTTTGTTGATCTTACCTCTTCTTTTTTCTCAGGTTTTTTTTCAGATACTTCTGTTTTTATCCACTTATCTAATCCCAATTTTGTGTCACTAAATCATCTTTAACTGTTTAATTCTTTCAATATAAAAATAAAGTAATTGTTCATAAAATATAGCTCTCAGTAATTAATATAAAAAGAATAAAAAAAAATGTTACTGATCGACACTCAAAATTAATACACTTGAACTTTTCCTTCAATCAAACGCTTCCGTAAGTCAATAAAGTACTCCTTGCTTAACATCTCTTCAGAAACTTCTTGAGCTATTTTATCAATGCTCGCAAAGTTCACATTTTCAGCAGGGATCAGTTCTATCGAATTAACCCAAGGATCAGTAATAGGTCGTCCAATCTGGGAAAGTAATTTTACATGTGCTTCCAAAATATCCCCTTCTCCTCTTTTATAGATTTCTCTACTCATTTCTGTGCCTAGTATGTTATACAACTTACCTACATGGTTTATCGGGTTTTTTCCACACACTGCTTCCAAACTCATCGGTCTACAAGGAGTAATTAACCCATTCGATCGATTACCTCTTCCTACTTCACCATCATCTCCAGCTTCAGCTGAAGTTCCAGTTATTGTAAGATAAAGAATTCCTTTTTTGACATTATCTCCCACATTTACTTGGCAAGTGACTTCGCGTTCGGGGATGATTTTAGCCGCCAAGTCTAAAACAGCGTCTTTAATTTGATTTGTGTAATTAATATAATCATCGGTGTTATTGATGTATTTGCTAACCATAGCAGCTGCTACAGTAATTCCTACTTTATTACCAAGTCTTTCCGTCATAACTTTAATGTCTTCTCCCGAAGCTTTACATGTATTTTTGAATTTATCTGAGTTGAGTAAATATTCAGCTTCTAACGTTATCTTTTCTACATCTGAATAGGGTGCATAACCCACTCCAAAGCTCGTATCATTTGAAAGTGGTATGTCGTCTGTGTGGTGGGAGTCATCAAAAACTCCAGTTAAGTCTATAGATCCAGGTCGGACGGCATAATCGAATTGAATGTCTCTATTAAGGTCAAGATTTCTAAAAATTTCAGCAAGAACTTTTCTTTGGGTGTCAATACAAATAGTCGCAACTGGTATGTACTCTAATTTACTTTCAGTTCCACACTCAGTGAGGATTTGATTTATTGCTCTTCCCACTATTAAAAAATATTGTGGTTGAATTATTAAGCCTCCACCAAATTCTGGTTTAGCAGTCCCTCCAACTAATGCTGCTTTATCAACATTATGATGATAAACCCTTTCGTAATTTTCCAAATAGTACACACAAAGTGCTCTCGAGCACGCATCGGCTACTGCGTCACACACGCTATCGGGGTGCCCCACGCCTTTCCGCTCGCATATTTCCGGAAATTCACTTTTTTCGATCGGTAAAAAATTCGCTTGTGTAATTTTCAACATTTTAAATAAACTCCATGTGAATTATATATAAATAGTTATTTTAATTATGTGTCTTAAAAATTAATGGCATTTATAAATAATTATTGATAATAATATGCATGTTTTGCATGAAATATGCTCATAAATTATAATAATTAAGCTTTACGGATTTTAAAATGGAAGTATTACCCGATCCTTTGGAAATTAAAACGTTACGAAAGAGTTTAAACATTAGTCAAAAAGAGTTGGGAGAGAAATTAAACATTTCTCAGTCTACAATATCAAGAATAGAAAATGGGACGATGGATCCCCCCTACTCCAAGTTTAAACAAATTTATGAATTCTTAGAAAATGAAAGAATATCGCGTAAAAGATCCATAAAACATGCCGTAGACATTCTTACTCCCGAAATTATATTCATAAATCCACATTCAACTGTGAAAGAAGCCGTAGAGCTGATGACAAAATACAATATATCACAAATCCCAATTATTGAGAGTAATCATAATTATGGAAGTATTACAGCTAAAAAAATTCAGGGGTACATAACAGACGATCCCATTATTCTAAACCTAAAAGTAACGGACATTAAGGAACTGCCATTTCCAGAAGTAGAAAAAAATTGGAACGTAAAAGATATTTCAAATTTATTGATAAATTATCCGGCAGTGTTGGTGAAAGAGGATAAAAAATTCATTGGTATAATTACAGACTCTAATTTTCTTAAACTTACGAGTAAATAAAAAAACATATATGTATAAACCGGAATTTAAGAGTTAAATTTTATAATAAGTAAATCATACCAAAATCTTATATCACAATAAAAAAATTTTATTAAACTATTTAGCTTTCTTAGATTTGGGAATAAATGAATAGTAATATAATTGAAAAAATTGACGATTTGTTAAAGAGCGCAAGTTTTGAGACGTTTAGGATAGATAATTTTTGCAATAAAAAAAGTAAATTTTGTTTTGATTTACTCGTCAAGAAGAACGATATTATATTTAGCGTGAAAGTTTTTACGAACATCGATAATGTAAGCGCTGAAATTGTTAACGATATTAAATCATTGTCGATGTTGCTAAAATCTAAACCATTATTAATAGGTATTAAAAATCGGTACAATGAATTAGAAGACAATACTATATATATTAGAGCCGAGCTACCATTCATTACTTTAGCGACTTTAGAAAACATAATTGAAAACGATTTATATCCCTACATTCTGGCGAGAAGAGGAGGTGGTATAATGTTTTTAAACGGGAACGTTATGAAATTCATTAGAGAAAAGCAGGAGATATCACGAAAAGAATTATCAGAGTTACTTGGAGTAACAAAACGTACCGTATGTGCTTACGAAAATGAAAGCATGCGACCTTCTGAAAAAGTCGCTAAAAAACTATCAAATATCCTAGAAAATAAAGATCTCTTTAGGAAAATTAACCTTTTTGAATGGAATTTCAAATTTGAGATTGATTGGAAAGAACCTCGGGAGTACGTTGCTCGTAATCCTTTTGAAACCCACCTTCAAGCAGTTTTAGACGACATTGGAATTTGTTCTTATTGGTATAAAAATAGCCCAATTCCGTTTAAATTATCCTTATATTCCAAAGTTTCTGACGATAATAAGGAAAGAAATGTGTATCCTCTTTTTTCGGGCGTTTCAGAAGAGGATAAAAAGATTAACGAACTTAGTCTTAATTGCTTAAATAAGTTCAACAAATTATTTCATATAAATTCTCTCTTTATCGTAAATAACGACATCAAAATACCAGATTCGTTAAGAAAAATTAAAGTTCCTATCGTTAAAATTAGAAATTTAGAAAAAATAGATGACGAAGAGGAATTTATTGACCTCGTCCAAGAATCAGGAATTTAACCAAGGCGTTATTTGTGGTATTGACGAGGCAGGGAGAGGCCCCGTATTAGGACCAATGGTAATTTGTGGCGTGTGTTTTTTCGAAGCTGAGTTAACATTGCTTGACGATATTGGAGTTAAGGATTCAAAGAAATTATCGCCCAAAAAACGGTCTGAGCTAGCTAAAATAATAAAGAAAAAATGTAAAAATTATAAAACTATCATCATTTCGGCTCAAGAAATCGACGCGAGAGAAAAAAAAAGAATTACTTTGAATAGACTTGAAGAAATTAAGATGGCAGAAATTATCGAAGCGTTAAAGCCCAATATTATTTATGTTGACGCTGCAGATGTGAACGAGGCAAGGTTTGGGAAATCTATCCAAAAACTTCTTAAATATTCGCCTACTAAAATAATATCTAAGCATAAAGCAGATGATTTATACCCGATCGTCTCAGCTAGCTCAATAATTGCAAAAGATACGAGAGATAGCATTATTGAAGAATTAAAAAAGAATTACGGGGATTTTGGATCAGGGTATCCCTCCGATACGCGATCTATAGAATTTCTGAGAGAATGGATAATAGAAAAGAAAAAAGCCCCACTGATCGCTAGAAAATCTTGGGAAACAACGAAAAAAATAATCAGCGAGGAAATATCTAACACAAAAATAACTGATTTTGTAAAATGAGATTTACAATTATATCTATTATGATTCCTCTGTTTTAAATCATTTTTGAACAGTTAAAATAATGTGATTTGCAGCGTACTTATGAATGTTTATACTATCAATTATTTCATAACCCGCTTTTTCTATAATTTTTTTTTCTTGAATATAAATTTTTTCAGACTTTTCTACGCTGTCAATTGATTGAGATTTTATTGCGAGAATTAAAAATCCCTTATTTTTTAGATAATAATTGCAGTTTTCGATGGCTATTTGTGCTTGATTAGGTTGAGCGATGTCTTGATAGACTAGATCGATAGGAGTAAAAATAGATTTAGCATAACTTTCTGGAAAATTAGCGTTAGCTAATAATGGGACAATATTCTTTCTTTCATAGGTGTTTTGAATTAATTGTCTCATACTACGTTCAGCAAATTCGACTCCGTAAATAACTCCGTTGTAAACAATGTCCGAAAGATGAGAAATTGTAGTTCCAGAAGATGCTCCTAAATACAAGCAACTTAAATCTTTCGTCAAGAATTCTAACGAAGGCTTTTCCAATATCATCGCAGCTAATTTACTTCTAAAAGGATCCCATTCTCGATATTCCTCTCCTTTAAAAGTAATTAGCCTCTCCCCATATACTTTATTGCCTGGAATTAGGTTTTTAGAATAAAGTTTTGGATTCTGTGGTAACCCCGAGATATAGACATTGGAAAATTTTGGGTGGGCTCTTAAATTAATGTTGCTCAATTTAGCTTTACCTCCTTTTTTTTTTACTTGTTTGTTTTTTATTCGATCTAATCTTAGTTTTGGGCTCACTTCTTTTTAGAGGAGGTTTAGGATATTTCTCCTCAATTTCTTGAATTTTTTCGTTTATCGCTTTTGAAAGCACATCGGCTACGAACTCTCCTCCAAAATAATCTACTTTTGCTGAAATACCAATTTTTCCAGATATCACTCGAGATATCTTCCCTCTATTCCATGGCTTACTTCCCCGTATTAGGTTCCACTGAAAAATTAATCCGTGTTTTGGGCGTTTTTCGCCGGTTTTAAGGAACCTATATAAAGCTTTCTCAGCCCCCAATAGTTGAATTCTTGAAGCTGGCATGAATGCTAATTTTTTTAAACTTCCCGCTTTTGCTATTAATTTCGCTCCAATTAAGCCTCCAACTAAAGCAAAAAGATTTGGAGCAATTTGTTCCATTACTAAATCTAAATATTTCTCTAATTCATGTGTAAAGTCATCCAAAGATAAAATTTCGTTAGCGTATTTTTTAATTATGCTAAGATCAATATCCGCTCCCATTGATTGGGATGCTAAATTCTGCAGCATTTTAATTCTTGCTTCTTTAAAACCAAACTCTTGATCGAGCTTATTATAGGTGAAATTATCACGATTTCCTAAAACTGAAATGAGTTTTGCTATAAGGACATTATCTTCTATTATTTTATCAACTAGTTCTGGAAAATGTAAACCATACCATTCTCTCATGCGGCTTGAGAATAAACTTATTGATTTTTTAAGAATATCCAAAGTTTCTATGATTTGAATAACTTCTACATCTCCCTTACTTCCAAATTGACTAATTTGTTCTTTAATCAGTTGTTCTTCAACTTTCTTAAAGAAAAAGAGAATCTCGTCTCGTGTTTTCGTGATACCTATTTTTTTCAATTGCTCACTCAAATTGAAGCGAAAATTTTTAAATTCTAAAGATAATTTTTCAAAAGAAGTGTTATATCCTAAATCTTGCAGTGTTATGTCTTTTAGTTTTCTATTATCAAACACAAAATCATCAAAACCAGAATTATTTAATTCACTCATAAAGTCTAAATACTCTTCTGAGAGAGTATCTTTATTTAATGAATTATAAAAATTTACTGATTTTTGAATGTCGTCTAAGAAATCTCTATAATTAAGGAAATTTCCTCCATCATCAATAGCAAATATCCCTATTAAAGAATCAATAATATAACATCTCATTATCCTATACACTTGCTTTAGTAAAATTTCTCAAATAATAATAATAATCATTTCTTACATAATAATAGTAATGCTTGAACTAAATCTTTCTGAGTTAAAATTAAACTCTCCTTTAATTTTAGCCTCCGGCATTTTAGGTGTTTCTTATTCTAGTATGAAAAGGTTAATTGACGCAGGATTTGGCGCAATTACTACTAAATCAATTGGTCCTGTCCGAAGAAAGGGATATAAGAACCCTTCAATCATTGAATTACATAATGGCTCGTTTTTAAATAGTGTAGGTCTTGGAAATCCTGGAATAGATAGTTTTATTACAGAAATTAAAGAGATTAAAAAATTCGGTTTCCCTTTAATTGTAAGCGTTTTCGGGGATACAACGGATTCTTACATTGATGTTGCCTCAAAAGCAGAAAAAGCAGGGGCCAACGCTATTGAAATTAACATCTCTTGTCCGCATGCTGAAGTATCAAGCATAGGTATTGATAAAAATCTAACTTATTCAGTTGTTAAAGCTATAAAAGAGAAAATAAGTGTCCCTCTGTTTGTTAAACTAAACCCAAATGTAACCAATATGGGCGAAATTGCTATAGCAGCACAGAAAGGGGGTGCCGATGGAGTAGTCGCAATTAATACTCTTGCTGCTATGAAGATTGATATTAACGTAAAAAGACCTGTTTTATCGCATGGAAGTGGAGGGCTTTCAGGAAATGCAATTCATCCCATAGCTGTGAAAAAAATCTACGATCTATATAAAATTTTAAAAATCCCTATAATTGGATGCGGAGGGGTATCTACTTATGAAGATGCGATTGAATTTTTCTTGGCAGGAGCTTCTGCTGTTCAAATTGGAACCGCTCTCTATCAAGGATATGGGATTATCTCCGAAATAAATCAGGGATTAAAAAAATATCTTAAAGAAAACGAATACAATTCAATCTCTGAAATTAAGGGTTTAGCACATAATTACAAAACGCAAGAGGTACCCGATTTTGACTAAAAACATGGTTAAAACAGTAAAAATAACGAAAATCATCGACGAGTGCCATGGAGTCAAAACTATTATATTTAAAAAACAAGACATGATAAAACCTAAACCGGGACAGTTCCTAATGATTTGGTTACCTGGTGTGGATGAAATTCCAATGTCAATATCGTCTTATTCCGATAATGATGAGTGGGCGATAACTGTTCAAAATGTTGGAGAATGTACTAATTCGATTCACCAACTTAAAATAGGCGAGTATATTGGAGTTAGAGGTCCAATCGGTAATTATTTTACCATTCCTCAACAAAAGAATAAGAACCTTTTTTTGATCGGGGGAGGAATAGGGGTAGCTCCACTTAAATTTCTTGCTTCAGAACTAAAAAGACTGAAGCATAATTTTAAATTAATTATTGGTGCAAAGTTAAAAAAACAACTCGTGTTCAAGAACGACATGAATTATCACGATCAAGAAGGGTTTGAAGTTCATTTCTGCACTGATGATGGTAGTTACGGGGAAAAGGGTTTTACTACAGAAATCTTTAAAAATCTTATTAAAAACATGAGCAGAGAGGAGTTACAAAATACCGTAGTTTTTACCTGTGGTCCTGAGATTATGATGCATAAGTTGCTACACATATGTCTTGAGAATAAAATTGAACTTCAAGCAAGTCTTGAAAGAATTATGAGGTGTGGTTGCGGATTGTGTGGTCTATGCGTTATAGATCCCCTTGGATTATTAGTTTGTAATGATGGACCCATTTTTACTTCAGCAGTTTTAGAAAAAATGGAAGATTTTGGAAAATATAAGAGAGATTTTTCTGGGAAAAAAATCTCAATATAGAAAATTTTTGATTTAAACCAACGAAATCTCACTTTAGAAGAATATATTGTTATTTGATCTAAAAAATACAAAAATTTTTTTCATTTACCACATAATATTCTATATAGAATGAATGAGCTCACAAATTCTGAAATAGAACATAAAATCTCTAGAGAAGTTATCGAATATTTAGTAAAAAATCCAGATACTCCTCGCCATAAAATTACAAACCTTAAAGGAAAATTTGGAAAGAAATATAAGTACCATAAAGTTATAAAGAACGCTCAAATCCTACATCATGCTACTGAAGAGGAATTACGAGTTATTACACAAGTCTTAAAGAGAAGAATAACAAGAACTATTTCAGGAGTGTCTGTCATTGCAATAATGACAAAACCTCTTCCTTGTCCGGGAAAATGTGTTTATTGTCCAGGACAAGATTCCCAACCCGATCAAAAAGTAGCCCAATCGTATACTGGTCATGAACCAGCAGCAATGAGATCTATAAATAATAATTATGATGCTTATAAGCAAGTACAAAGTAGAATTGGAGATTTAGAAGCAATTGGCCATACCGTCGATAAAATAGAACTAGTTTGCATGGGAGGTACGTTTTTATCTACTCCTATTGATTATCAAGAAGAATTTATTAAAGGAGCATATGAAGGAGTAATTGGGAGTAGAGTTATTTCGTTAGAAGCGGCCAAAAAATTAGCGGAGAATTCAAAAAGAAGACTGATAGGGTTGACAATTGAAACTCGACCTGACTATTGTACAGAGTCTTATGTAGACATGATGCTGAATTATGGAGCAACAAGAGTAGAAATTGGAATACAAACTGTGTTGGACGATGTGTATAAAAAAGTAAATAGAGGGCATACATCCCAAGACAGTATTGATGCTATAAGGATTGCGAAAGACGCTGGATTGAAAATAAATGCTCATATGATGCCTAACCTACCCGGCTCTAACTACTCTAAGGATTTAGAAATGTTTGATGTTCTTTTTTCTTCTCCCGATTACCGTCCAGATATGCTGAAAATTTACCCTTGCGTGGTAATTAAAGGGACTATCTTATATGATTGGTGGAAAGAAGGCGAATTTACACCATATTCATTAGATGAATTGATTGAATTAATATCAAATGTAAAACAAAGAATTCCTTCTTATGTGAGAATACAGAGAATTATGAGAGATATACCTGCGTTTTTAATTGAAGCAGGATGTAAAAAAAGTAATTTAAGACAATTAATACACAAAAGATTAGAAGAACATAATTCTAAATGTAATTGCATAAGATGTCGAGAATATGGAATTGCTAAAAAATCTAAA
>Ga0209979_1000530_pt1 | contig 51496 bp, 47 predicted proteins | sample AnhtaG_FD_183114 | JGI IMG/M metagenome (GOLD analysis project Ga0209979, IMG submission 183114) | Deep subsurface microbial communities from Anholt, Denmark to uncover new lineages of life (NeLLi) - Anholt_01485 metaG (SPAdes) (version 2) | ecosystem: Environmental > Aquatic > Marine > Oceanic... | reverse complement strand
TCCTTCCCCTAATTCATCAAAGTCCACGCTCTGGAGTTCTGAGCGATGGAAGAATATCTCCCTTCCATCCTCAGCCAAGATGAATCCAAATCCCCTTTCCCTCATTATCCGCTTTACTGTTCCCTTAGACATACTTTCATTCTCCTTTCAAAGAAAAATGCGTTACCTTCTGAGAATAGTTATCCCTCTTTGATCCTCCTAAAAAAGTTGGCCTTAAGACTCCTTTCTCGGAGCTTTAGTAGTTGGATTAGAATCTTCACTTTCTCCGATATAACCTTTTATTCTCGAATGTCAAGCTTTTATTTGAATTTCTAATAATTAGAGGTGTACCAAGCTAACCAACTGATCAGTTTCTTTATGTGTTGATTTAATGATAGAGGCACATCAAATATGTGTATAACGGAACGGTGGAAACTCCGAGTAATTTTAATAACGCATTTTGCGTAATCACGGCCGCAGAAGACAACCCCTATTGATCCGAAGGGAGTAACAAATTAATGAGGCGAAGAGAAGGAGAGCGTGCTCGCTTATGACTCTCTCGCTATTTGGTATGCAAACTACCTATACCTAAATCTGAGCAACTGTTTTTTTGAAGCTCTTCAAATGCTGGAGAATTGGGATATTCAGTTATGAAAAAAGATTCTAAACTCGTCTCGTAACTCCCGCATGTTTAATCTATTGTTCCACAGAGGGTTAGGGAGAGAACCGCAAATCCATAGAGGAGCAATTATTTCCGTTTTTGTCTCTTAGGGACTTATAAGGGGAAATGGTCTTACCAACCATATCTCCCTCCTGCTATCTGCATACTGTCTACTGCAAACTGCCAACTGTCAACTTTTCCAATCTCTCCTTCGCATCCTCCACCTCAGGTATTCCAGGATCAGCATCCTTCCAGATTTCCAGAAATTCCTCGTATTTCTCAATCGCTTTTTTGTTCCAGCCTGATTTCTCGTAAGCTGAGCCTAACAGGTAATGAGCCTTCACTGCCCAAATTGCATTCCAAATCCTCACCTCATCATATCTTGAAAGTGCTTTCTCAAATTCAGCTACCGCCTCACCCAGCCTACCTGCTTCCAGATAAGCTCTGGCAAGCCAATAGATTGTTGAAAAATTTTGGCGTACTTGGGCTACTTTTTCAAAGTTAGTTATCGATTCTTCGAAATTTCCTCTTGCCAACTCAATATATCCCACAGACCACCAGTAAATAACCATCCTACTTTGATCCTTCTTTTCAATATTTTTTCTTAATACCTTAGCTACCTCTTCTGCTTTTTTAAAATCATTACTCTCTGCTAAGAGCATTATGTAGATGATTCGCTCTTCGCCAATAAGATCAGGGTCATTCTTGCGATAGGTCTCCATAAACATTTCAGCTTCTTTTGAAGCTCTGCTCCAATCTTTCTTCTGCTTATAGATGTTCATTTTTACTTGGTTCTTGTCTATGATCGTTACTAAGTCTACTTGCTCCATTTTATCTGCAGCAATACCGTTATCCAAAATGGTTAACGCTTCTTCGAATTTTCCTTGATAGAGAGGGATAAAAGCCAGATAGGTCCTTCCATCCGACCGTCTTCCTTTCTCGCTGCTGCTTGCAATTTCCTTATAACAACTCTCAGCCTTAGCATACTCCCTTTTGAAGAGGTACATATGTCCCAGTTTCTCGGATGAGAAATCAGGGCTTATCCGATTGGCCTTTTTATAAGATTCAATCGCTTGGTCTAACTTTCCGTTGTAGGCATAAAGATCAGCTCGGCTGTCATAGGGATTGGGCTCATCTGGTGCAATGGATATATATTTATTTATTGCCCAGATGGATTTCTCAAAATCCCCCATCTCATTGTAGGTATAGGCGAGTTTGTTATATACTAACTTATAAAGAGGATCTATCTCAATTACTTTGTTTAAATAGTGGACAGTCTGCTCAAACTGTCCCTGATCATAATAATAGCTCCCTAACCGATAAAATGCCTCTTTCTCTTCTGGATAGCGTTCTACTATCTTCTTTAGTTCCTTAATGTATCTATCCCAACCCCCTGAAGCGAATGCCTCATATGATTTAATGTAATGTTTTTCCTTCCGGCTGACTCTATCTGAGTATTCTAACGCTTTGGCAAGCATTCTTTCTGACTCCGTGCCGTCAGTATAATCGCTCAACCTGAAATATGCCATTGCAAAGGTGGAATCATACTCCAGAGCTTTCTTGAAACTTTCCTTAGCTTCTTTGGAATAATACTTATTACGGTAATCAACACCCTCCAGATAGTAACGATACGCTTCGGGTGAATGCGTGGTGACATCGGCAACGGAAGGGTCTGGTTCTTGCTGTGCTACTGCAGGCAGGGAAAGGTCTTTCTTAATTTCGACAGTCAACTTATCCACCAGAGAAAATATCTCTTCTTCCGTTTCCCCGGTGATACGCTGAGAAGCCTCCACCTGACCACTTTCCACATTGATCAGCTGGCCGGTAATTACAATTCGCGGCTCAACTTGAAGAATGTTTCCCAAAAGCATCCACCTGGACCCGGCTTTTGTTGCAACCTGGGTGGCGACTTCCCGGTCGATCTTTTTCTCTCCTTCCCGCCCCAAAAGTTTGAGGATATCATACAGCCTCTGAGACGAGACCACACGCATATATTCAGATTCAGAGAGATCAGTTATCAAAAGATTAGTTACTATCTCACCCAACCTTTCTTTGTCTTCTCTGTCCACCATATTTTCAAAATACATTATGGCCAAGGAGTTCTCTTCAGCTATGGCACTTTTTTCCGGAACCACCTCTACTTGGAAGGGTTTGAGAATTAGGAAAACCAAAACAAGGACAAAAACGATTGCGGCAGGAACTATAAAGGGCAGGAACTTCTTTTTAGGTTTGGCTACAACACCAACCCCTGTCTCCTTCTGCAATCCCTTCAAATCCGCTATGACCTCTGCTGCACTCTGATACCTGGTGCTCATATCTTTTTGTAAAGCCTTGTCAACTATCCTCTGCAATCTTTCTGGAACGTTGGCTTTATACCTTGCCAATGGTTCTGGCGTCTCATTTACAATCGAATAGATCACCGCAGCCTCATGCTCCCCCTTAAAGGGAAGCTTGCCGGTGATCATCTCATATAAAACCACGCCAAAGGAAAAAATATCTGAACGCTGGTCAACTTCCATTCCCTGAGCTTGCTCTGGGGACATGTATTGCATTGTTCCCAGAGTGGCTCCGGTTTTGGTTAGCTTGGTTACACCTTTGAGTTTCGCCAGGCCAAAATCCATTATCTTAACCAAACCCTCATCGGTCAACATAATGTTATCCGACTTTATATCTCTGTGAATAATGTCCTTCTTGTGGGCGGCATTTAAGCCCTCACCTATCTGAATGGCTATATCCAAAATCTCCTTCAGGGAAAGAGTTTTTTCTTTCAAGAGTTCTTTGATCGATTTCCCCTCAATGTATTCCATGGAGATAAAGCACTGGTCTTCTACTTCATCAATCTCGTAAATTGTAGTGATATTGTTGTGATTTAGAGCTGATGCAGCTTTAGCTTCATGCACAAATCGTGTCTTAGCTTCTTCGTCACACAAAAGGTGTTTTGGCAGAAACTTCAAAGCCACTATCCGATCCAGCTTGGTGTCCTGGGCTTTGTAGACCATGCCCATACCACCCTCTCCTAACTTCTCCAGGATTTTGTAATGAGAAATGGTTCTGCCCATCATTTCCTCCTGATAAAAAATTATCCCTTTATGTTTAATTAAAACAAAGATTACCTTGTTGTCAATGAAAAAAGGCGTTATATAGTCTAAAGGAAGCATGATTTCCAAGAATTGAGATAAGCGGAAAACATTCGTCTGGTTTTGACAATGTCGAGTAAGACATTAAGACACATTGTATCCCAGTAAGTCCGGAAGCAGGGCGTTTTCAATCGAAATCGATTGTCTTCCAGCGAGTTCCGCTTACCGTAGCATAGTGCAAACGGATCGGAAATGTGAAGGTGACAAAAGTTTGGGGAAAGTAAGGTTGGGGCGTATGTTAAGGCAATAGATAGTTCACGGTTCATAGTTGATGGTTAAAAGACATCCGGGTTGGTTTTTGCTACTGACCGCCCACTGCTTAGCGGGTGTCAGCGTAACAAGGATAATCTCTTTCACTAAAAAAATCGGCCGGGGAAAACCCGGCCGAAGATTTGAGGCTTCTTCAAACTTCTCTTAAGTTGAATCCGAAATCTCTCTTTACATCTCGTGGCACTTCTTCATCTTCTCCATCTGTTCTGGAGTTAGAAGCGCCTTAGCCTTCCTGAAAGCCTTTATGTGCGAGAGCTTCATATCTGTCTTCAGCTTCGGCCTCCGCCTCTAGCTTAGCCTCTATGTCCTTGATGCTGGCGTCCTCCTCATGCACGAGGCTTTTCAACTCCAGTTGGGCAATCTTTAAATTGGCCTCCGCCATGAGCTTGCCTTTCATGAAGTCCATTTTGATGGACTTTAAGTCTTTCACCTGCTTATCAGAAAGCTCCAATTCTTTCTCGCAGCAGAGGAAGAACCCTCCTCCAGAGCATCCCATCCCCAGGTCTCCTCCCATCATCTCACGACACATTTCCATCCCCGAGCCCATTTTGCCGCATCCCTGCATCCCGGAGCCCATCTGGCAGCATGCCATCTGGTGCATCATTCCCTGACCCTTTCCGCAACCTCCCATCTGATGCTTCATCTCTCCTGAGTGTCCTCCGCATCCGCCCTGCATCATCATCTCATCGCCCATCACCTTGATCACGACCTCGCGTTCCTTTTCCATCTGGGCAAATGACCAGGTGAAAGCCAGAAGTACGAATAGGAAAGCTAAACTTGTTACTAAACTGACCTTTTTCATAAATCACCTCCTTCAAGGCTAAAATGTTATACAAATAATACGGATCAAATTAGTATTAATTGTAAAAAAAGAAGATCGCCCCAATTGACTTCTGCAACTTCTTTTATCCGTGAGACTCCGCCGAGATTGCCCACTTAAGTTCATAATTAGGGTTAGAATCATCGAAGATATTCACACCGGCAGGTGATCATCACCTGCTACCTTTCTTAGTCAGTACGTCCCCCCAGGTGGAGCCGGGGAAGTCGCCCCGTCCTTCGACCTCTAGGATTTGCTCGGGGTGGTGAGCCTGTCGAACCACAGGCTCAGGACAGTGAGCAAAGTCGAACTGCAAAAGGCGGGATCGGTCCCGCATTTTAAGGCAGTAGATAGTTCACGGTTCATAGTTCATAGTTGTAGGTCGGATATGTCCCCAAATGGGGACTATTCGACGTTTCGTGTCCGAAAGTCCTGACGGACATTTCGGACCTACGCGCTGTCAGGTCACACCCGCTGGGCAAGACTTGGCCGAACAAGAAAGTGACGTAGAACGAACGATTCAGCTCACCCTCCCTTTCATTCCTTCCCGTCAAGGGAGGGAAGACCGACTTCCCTCTCCCTTGTCCGCCGGAGGCGGATCCGCCTATGGCGGAATGGAAAAAGGTGAGGGTGATTTCTGAGGTCACCGGGATTGAACCCCGGTGTCTCCCTATAATAAACCCGGCCTGACGAGCAGACCGGGCCACCCGTCGGGGAACACCAACCGGGAGCGGGTGTCAGGTCACACCCATAGGGCAAGACCTGACACAACCTTGAACCTACTCTTCGAATATTAGCCTACTTGTCGCGCTTGTTGCCATCCGTGCGGCCGTTGTCGTAGTGCCCGATCATCTCGTTGAACTCGCCATTGGCGTCCGCCACGAATTGAATTCTGAAATAGTTCAGACCGTCCAGCATGAACCAGTGGTCGCCCATGGGTATGAGGCTGTACTTGGGCCTGTCTTCACGCTGATAGTACAGTATGCCGTCTTCAACCCAGAACTTTCTGGGACCATATTGGCCCGCGTATTTCCGCAGTTCGCTCGCCTCTACTGCAACGGGATTGAGTTTCACATTCTTGCCGTCTATCGCCCACTTGAGCTTGGCTTGCCGGTCAGGATCTTCAGTCTTTTCAGACAGCTTTTTCAGAGCCTCCAGATGTGCCACGTCCAGCGCCTTTTCCTGAGGCACCTCCATGTGAGGAGTCACCCCCGTGCCCTCCCAGTTGGTTCCGGTAACCGGATTGACCGCGCGGCCAAACGGCAGCGACATGCCGACGTTGAGATTCGGAAAGAGTTTGAAGTCGATAGGGTGCGCACCGCCGCCGGTGGTTTCGCCAATTATTGTGGCGCGCTCCATGTTCTTGAGATTGTAGGTAAACTCCTCCGCTCCGGAGAAGGTGGAGCTGCTGGTAAGCACGTAGAGATCGACGTCTGTCATCCGAGGACCTTGAACGTATGCATGGGTCCAGAACTGCTGGGTCGAATCGGACTTGCGAATGTAGAAGCTGTTGAGATGAACCGGCTCGTGGTAGAAATAGCTGGTGATGAGCTGGATCATGCTGGGACTCCCGCCGCCGTTATTTCGCAGATCGAAAATGATGGCGTCGGCATAGGCCAGGAAGTTCATCGCAGCCACCGCAGTGGGGCCGGCATCCCCAGCATCGGAAAAGCAGCGAAGGTCAACATAGCCGATGTTCCCCTCCAACAACTTGACCTCTTTGAAGCAGAAGTTGTCCCGACGGTTCTGTTCAATCCGGCGCTGTTTCTCCTCATCAGTGACCGTATCACACGCAAACGAGGCAAGTAGATCGTCGGGGGCAAATCTTACCCACAGGTGCTTATCGTGGCTGATCTCCTGAAGGTCTTCGGTCAGCTTCCGGGCGAATTCGGTCAAGCTGGTGATGTCCTTGTAAGCTTTCTTCTTGTACTGCTTGCGAAGATGCTTCTCCATCTTCTTAGCCACGTCCTCAAAGATGTATACCTCGTTGAGTGCCTGCGTCACACTATCGATGATCTCCGATTGCGTCCGGGCATCGATCACCCTGTCTGGTGGATTCTGCCCGGGCGACTGCGCAACAGCACAAGTGGGGAACGTACCCACCGGTAGTAGCAGCAGGATCAAAATCACGGACAACCGTGCTCTCATCGACAGGCTCGCCTGAGAGACGGCGGAAAACAATACTCTCCGCATAACACCTCCTGGTTAATGTTTATGGTTTCTTTCTCTTCAAATCCAAGCTCATCGGCGTTGATTCGCGTCGGTAGGCGGCTGCCCATGGCTGCGCACTCGAGGTTTCGACGAAGCCCAAGGAGCGATAGAGGTTACATGCCGCGGTCAATCGGGGGCTGGTGAGCAAAACCAGCCGCTCGGCGCCTGCATTTTTCGCCCGTTCGATAGCCGCAAGCGCAAGTCTGCGTCCCACCTGCCGACCTTGAGCTTCCCTGGTAACCGCCATCTTGGTCAACTCGTAGATACGTTTGTCATGTTTGAGTAGCGCGGCGGTGCCGACGATTTTCCCATCAAGTCGGGCAAAGAGAACAAACCCTCCGGCTTTGATGATTTTTCCGTGCGGGTCGGAGAGCAATCTTAAGTCCTCGTCCTCCACAGCAAAGTACTCCTGGAGCCATTCGAGGTTCAGTGACTTGAAATACCGTTTTAACTGTGGCTTGTAATCGGTGATTTCAACTCTCTCGAGTTGGCGCGTCTTGAGCCGGCGCATCACTCGCTCATATACTCCGGCTTGATTCAGTGCATCTTCAAGCCGCCCGACGGCAGCCAAGAAATCGCCACCGGCTTCCATCAAAAGCTCGCTGGCGGCAGCTTCAATATCTACCCACAAGGGTTCCAGCGATAACATGGCGGTTTTTCCCTTTTTCGTCAGACGCAAAAGACGCTTGCGCTCATCCTTCTTATCCCTCATAGATTCTAAAAAACCCCGCCGGGCCATCTCGCCGGCGATCTGATTGATTGCCGGGTGGCTAAACCCGAGCGTTCGCGCCGCCGCGGTCACCGACACTGGGCCCGATTTCTTCAGGAGGTAGAAGAGCGGAAACCAGCGGGGCTCAAAATCGGCCCACCGCTCCCTGTAAATGCGGGCGCCGTCCTTGTACAGCCACTCCGCCAATCGCCTAAGTCGGCTGGCAAGGGCTAACGGTCCAAGCTGCCTTAGTAAATCCACGAACGAACCTCCATCATCTCTACACCGGTCGTCAACTTCTTCTAATTTACGTAAGTGCTTACGTATCGTCAAACGAAAAGTTGCACTTTTTTCGGACAGCGTGAGTATCGGACTAATGCTGGAGGCAGGGGAATCGAAACGCTGTAGTTTTTGAGCATACTCGCAACACGAGAACTGTGCCGTAGAGGAGTCAAATACGTGGATGATATTTTCTTGCAATTTGTGAAGATTTGATGTAAGATATGACGAATCGTTGCGAATCTGAAAGGAGTGTATGATGAGACCGGTGGTGAGATTCTTGAGTGACGAACTTAAAGAGAGGATAATTTCCGAAGCAAGAGAGATACTTTGCAAGCTCGGCGTGGAGATTCACAACAAGAATATTCTTTCCATGCTGCAAGAGCATGGTGCGGAAGTCGACATGGACAGATACCATGTCCTTCTTACGGACAAGATTATAGACAGGGCATTGGAGACGGTTCCTGACTCATTCAGACTCTACGATGTTCTGGGTAATGAAACGCATGCTTTTTCAGGATACAATGTCTACTTCACACCCGGCTCCGCTGCGTTGAATATCCTGGACTATGACACTAAAAAGATTCGCAAACCAAAAACATTGGATTATATCAGGTATGCAAAGGTTATAAGTCGGCTTGGTAACATTGCCTCTCAGAGCACAGCGTTCATACCCGCTGATGTCCATGAGAAGATTTCCGATAGCTATCGGCTTTATCTTTCCCTCACTTTTTGTGAAAAGCCCGTTGTCACCGGAGCGTTTACCATCGAGGCATTCAATATCATGAAAGAGCTCCAGCTTGCCGTTCGAGGAACAAAAGAGGAGCTTGCTACAAAACCCCTCACTATATTCTCCTGCTGTCCGACATCACCTTTAAAATGGAGCGATGTAACGTCTCAAAATCTTGTTGACTGCGCTTGCTACTCAATACCGGTAGAGTTTGTATCCATGCCACTGTCAGGATTTATGGCGCCGGTCACTCTGGTCGGGACGCTGGTTCAGCATACTGCTGAGACCTTAAGCGGTGTAGTGATAAGTCAGCTTGTCAATCCAGGCACACCCGTGCTTTATGGCGGTTCGCCTGCCGTATTTGATGTCCGATACGAGACCACTCCGATGGGTGCCGTAGAGACACAGATGATAGATTGTGCGTATAATGAGATTGGAAAACATCTGGGTATGCCCACCCAGGCTTATATATCACTCAGCGATTCGAAACAATTGGATGCGCAGTCCGGACTCGAATCTTCAATGGGAGCAACCCTGGCGGCCCTCTCTGGCATAAACAACATATCAGGACCCGGAATGCTCGATTTTGAAAGCTGCCAGAGTTTGGAAAAACTGGTTTTGGACAACGAAATCTGCGGAATGACCCTTCGCATGATAGGAGGCATCGAGCCCAAGGAGGATTTTCCATCGCTTCCCAGATTCGAGGAACTTCTCCGAGAAAAACACCTGCTTATATCAAAACATACCCTTCGTTATCTGAAGGAAGAATTTTATTTTCCGGGACCTGTAATTGATCGGGCAAGCAGAACCAGATGGCAGGAGGAAGGTAGCGTAATGCTTTTGAAAAGAGCACATAGCGAAGTGGAGAAACTAATTAAAGATTACGTGCCCTCAAAACTCCCAGATAGCACCAGGATGGAGTTGACAAAACTGATGGAGGGGGAGGCTCGTCGTCATGGTATGGAGAGCCTACCCTCTATACCTCAAGTAGACAGTAAGCAGTAAAGAGTAGACAGAAGGATAAGTTTGCAGGAGCACAAGAGCACTAATGCACAAGGGAGAAAAAAGCTCCCTCTCCCCCGTGGGGTGAGGGGGAAAAATAAAGTCTCTTAGAGAGTGAAATGAAGCGAAAGGGAGAGTACAGATAAAAAGAAAGGTAGCCCCCTCACCTTAATCCTCTCCCCCGTGGGAAGAGGAAACAAAAGGTAAGAAGGTATGAGAGAGATTATCGAAATTCCAGCAAATGATATAAAGCCGTGCAGGGAGGATGTCTTAAAGATACAGGGCATCCCTCCCGGCAAAAAGCCACCTGAAAAAGTCCAGACACTTTTTACAAAGGCAATGGACCTTTCTCTCATGTTTTCTCAGCCCAGAGGTATCATCTCAGACATATCCATTCCTGAATTCGAAGCTGTCTACCATGGTGAGGGGCTAAATGAAAAGAGAACCCCGCTGGATGAGATATTCACAAAAGCTGATGATCTGGCGCTCTTTGCAGTTACATTAGGCGAGAGGGTCACAAAAAAGATAGACCAGCTTTTCGGAGCAAATGAATTTGCCCTGGGAAACATGTTAGACTCTGTTGCTTCAGTTGGGACTGATAAGGTGGCTGATAGCGTGGAGAACCGTTTTTTTAATCAGTTCTTGAAAAAAGGAAAAATTAATTCATCAACAGGAATATCAAGATTTAGCCCGGGTTATTGCGGTTGGCACATGAGCGGGCAGAAAAAACTATTTGATTTTCTTCATCCAGAAAAAATTGGGATCACATTGCTTGATAGTTTTCTGATGAAGCCTTTGAAATCGATATCGGGTGTAATAGTTGTCGGGGAAAAAGAGATTCATGACTTTGAAGATTCTTATCCCTTCTGTAGTGAATGCAGGTCACACTCCTGCCGTGACAGGATAAAGGCGCTCTTTGGAGAATCGGGACCTAACAGCAAGAAAGGTGCAATGTAATGGACATACTAAAAGAGATGTCGGAATGCTTACAACAAGGTGATGATGAAAAGGTATCTGCACTTACCAAGCGGGCGATAGAAGAGAAAATACCACCAAAAAAGATACTCGAGTCTGGTCTGATCGGAGGCATGAACATAATAGGTGAAAAGTATAAGGCTCATGAGATTTTCCTTCCACAAGTTCTCCTTGCGGCAAAGGCAATGTATGCGGGAATGGATCTGCTGAAACCAATGTTTATCAAGGAAGGGATGCCCACCCTCGGAAAGGTAGTCATAGGTTCGGTTCAGGGAGATCTGCATGACATAGGGAAAAATCTGGTGGGTATCATGCTGAAAGGCGCAGGCTTTGAGGTTATTGACCTGGGCAACAACGTTCCACCGGAGAGATTTGTAGAGACTGCAAAGGAGGAGGATGCCGCCGTTATAGGTATGTCTGCTCTTCTTACAACGACCATGCCGGCCATGCAAAGGACTGTAGATCTTCTGAAAGAGGAGGGACTTGAAGGTAGAATAAAAACGATAATCGGTGGCGCCCCTGTCTCAAAGGAATTTGCACAAAAGATAGGAGCGAATGCATACGGTTATGACAGCACTAATGCAGTGGAGTCTGTAAAGAAACTTGTAATAGGTCTCTGAAAAAGTGAAAGAGAGCAGTCGGGCATGGGTGCCCGACCTACGAAAAATCAACACTTTTGTTAGCGTAGGCAGGGCTCCCAGCCCTGCACAGTGAGTTTTTCAGAGATCTCTGTAAAGAAGAGTCAAGATGAAAGGTTTGCTCAAACGGTTAAAAGATGGTGAGATACTTGTTGCCGACGGTGCCATGGGAACAATGCTTTTTGATTTTGGTCTTAAACCGGGTGAGCCCCCGGAATCTTTTAATCTTACACGTCCGGAGGTCTTAGAAGAGATCGCCGGTCTTTATCTGGATGCAGGGGCAGAGATAATTCAGACCAATACCTTTGGAGCGTCACCTCTGAGGCTTTCGCTTTACTCACTTGAGGATAAAACAGAGGAGATAAATAGAAATGCCGTCCAGGCAGTGAGAAAAGTTGTAGGTGATCGTGCCTACATCTCCGCTTCCTGCGGTCCAAGCGGGAAGCTCTTAAAGCCGTATGGAGATACTGAGCCTGAAGAAATATATAATTCTTTTGAACGACAGATAAAAGCACTCATCAGTGCTGGCGTAGACGCTATATGCATAGAGACAATGACTGATTTGAAAGAGGCAACGCTTGCTATCCGTGCGGCAAAAGCCGTTTCACCATCAACTCCTGTTATGGCAACCATGACATTTGATCCTACAACCAGAGGCTTTTACACGGTAATGGGAACAAGCATAGAAGATGCGGCGCGAGGGCTAAAAGAGGCAGGAGCCGATATCATAGGCTCGAATTGTGGTAACGGCATCGAGAATATGGTAAAGATTGCCAAAGAGTTCAAAAGATTCAGCGATCTGCCAATTATCATTCAATCCAACGCAGGTATTCCGGAAATGCAGGGTGATAAGCCGGTATATCCTGAGACGCCTGAGTTTATGGCAGAGAAGGCGAAAGAGCTGGTCTCATTGGGCGTTTCAATCATCGGGGGCTGCTGTGGAACAATACCAGAGCATACAAGGGTTTTGCGGAAGATCGTTGACCTACAAAAGTGATTTGCTCCCCATAGTTTTTTTCCTTGATTTTTTCCATTCTTGAGTTATAATTGTCACGATCTTCTCACACCGGTTACAGGGTCTGCGATTTGTCTTGGATCGAGCAGTCCATAGTTGGACTGTAGGTTGACATTTAGTTCAATCGCTGAAAGGAGGGTGATATGTAGTGTACACAAGCCTTTACCAGTTTCAATTTAACCGGAAATCCAGTTCAAATCCCAGTTAAGAAAGGAGCGAACGATGAAAAAGAACAGTATGATAAGCTGGGCGCTGGTGCTTTCGATGAGTGTCCTTCTGCTCATGGTAATCGGTTGCGCCGCGCCTGAAGAGAACGGCAAGATACCAATAACGACCACGTCCGAAAAGGCGCGGGAACACTACCTGCAGGGACGTGAGCTGTGGGAAAAGCTTCGTTTTCAGGAATCCATTCAATTCTTCGAAAAGGCCATCGCGGAGGATCCAGATTTCGCCATGGCCTATTTTAACCTGTCCTTTGTTGCGCCCAGTGCAAAAGCATTCTGGGAAAATCTGGATAAGGCAAAGGCGTTGGTTGATAAGGTTTCCGAAGGAGAGCGATTGTGGATTCTGGGACTTGAGGCAGGAGCTCATGCTTATGCAATGAAGCAAAGAGAGTTGTACAAGAAACTGGTCGAGTCCTACCCGCAGGACGAACGAGCTCACAATCTGCTGGGCAATCATTACTTCGGCCAGGAAGACTATGAACTGGCGATAGGAGAATACCAGAAGGCAACCCAGATCAATCCGGACTTCTCGCAGCCCTATAATCAGCTTGGCTATGCTCACAGATTCATGGAGAATTTCGCCGAAGCAGAAGAAGCTTTCAAGAAATATATCGAGTTGATTCCGGACGATCCCAATCCTTATGATTCCTATGCCGAACTGCTCATGAAGATGGGCAGGTACGATGAATCCATAGAAACTTACCAAAAGGCTCTGGAGGTGAAATCCAATTTCGTTCCGTCGCATATCGGCATAGCCACAAACTCAAACTTCAAAGGAAATCACCAGGAAGCACGGCAGCAACTTCAAGAACTGTATGACATGGCCCGCAACGACGGCGAACGCCGTACAGCTCACTTCGCCATCTCCGTTTCTTACGTTGACGAAGGGAATTGGGATGCGGCGTTAGAAGAACGAGATAAGGCATACGCCCTGGCAGAGAAGATCAACGACGCTGCCGCAATGGGTGGAGACCTGATCGTGATGGGCAATATTCTTCTTGAGGCTGGGAGGATCGATGAAGCTCAGGCTAAGTACGAGAAGTCAGTGGAGGTTGCCGAAGCGTCTAATCTATCCGAGCAGGTGAAGGACAATTTCAGGCGGGGCTATCTCTTTAATGCCGCGCGTGCTGCCTTAAAAAAGGGAGATCTTGAGACTGCGAAGGCCAAAGCCGAGGAATATCGTCAGCAGGTTGAGGCCATACGCAATCCGTTTCAAGTCAAATTGTCTCACCAAGTGGCCGGCATGATTGCACTTGAGGAAAAAGAGTACGATAAGGCATTAGAAGAACTCCAGCAAGCCAGCCTGCAAAATCCTTATAACTGGTTCAGAATGGCTCTGGCCTTCCAGGGCAAAGGTGACATGAATAAAGCAAAGGAACTTTGCGAGAAAGCTGCAAAGTGGAATGCACTGAACAGCTTGAACTACGCGTTCATGAGGCATAGGGCAGAGCAGATGCTAACTTCGATGTAAAGCTGCCTGCATAGACCGATAGGCTTATCTGTATGATCGAAACGAGGCGGCTCATTTTACGAAGAATGACCATGGCGGATCTGGACGGTCTGCTTCGCATCTTCTCCGACCCTAAGGTCATGGAATCGTTCGGAGGGGTTCTGTTCGATCGGTCGAAAATGGAGCAATGGATTCAGCGTAATCTCGATCATCAGGATCAATACAGGTACGGTCTTTTCTCGGTCATCCTGAAGACGAACGCCGAGTTGGTGGGTGACTGCGGCTTGGAGCACATGGAGGTCGATGGATCTGCGGAGGTCGAGATCGGATATGATTTCTCAAGCTCATACTGGGGTCGTGGCCTGGCTACCGAGGCGGCAATGGCTGTGCGTGATTACGCATTCGGACAACTCGGTCTGCCAAGACTCATAAGCCTGATCCGAATTCACAATAGAGCAATCGATGCGAGTGGCGGAGAAGATCGGTATGGTGAGGGAGAAGGAGTGGGTGCGGGGTGATATAAAATACTACATATACTCGCAATCTCGTGAAAGTACCATATGCAAGGGAGGGAAAAAATGAAAAGCATGTTGGTGAAGCTTGCTGTATTGGTCTTATTGGCTGCCTGTATATCCTGAGAATAGCTGTGGGAAAGACGATCCCGTGCGATCGACCGACAACGTAAGCAACACAAATTTTGTGGCAGCAGACTCCTTTTCCTTCGAAGTCGAAATAGAGACCCACACGCGATTGAGACTGGAAGGAATCAATGGCAATGTCACCATTAGTGCATTGTCGGAGGCGGATTCGGTTATCATTACTGGTGAAAAACGCGTCGGCTCGGAGAGTACCCAGGATGCCGAGGAACACTTGCAGGAGCTTGAAGTGAGTGTGGCAGACATGGGAAGCGACGTAAGGGTCAAAACCATTCAACCTGAGCAGACGCATGGTCGAAGCTACGTTGTTGACTACACTATCACTCTGCCACAAAACCTGGAGGTGTTGGTTACTAACGTCAATGGAGCCGTAACCATAGACTCGATCAATAACTCTGTTTCTGTTGTGAACGTGAACGGGCAGGTCACATTGAATGAGATTTTTGGCAGCGTCCTTGTTAGTCTGGTTAATGGTCAGATTCAAGCTGAGGTAACCTTGTCAACGGATGGCACGATCGTCATGACAACGGTTAACGGAGGTATCGGTCTTGACATCCCACAGAGCACTTCAGCGGATTTTTCGGCCAGCGTGGTGAATGGGACAATTGGTATTTCTAATCTTGTTCTGACGAACCAAGTAAGTACACCCGATTCCCTAACCGGAACGTTGGGAGACGGGCAGGGAACGATTTCTTTGAGCACGGTCAACGGCAGCATTAGTGTATCGGGATTCTAGAACGTAGATGGAGAAACGGATGGCACGCAAGGAATCTGCAGAAAACCTCACTTTGACCCGGGTTCCCGGCGTGCTGGTGGGGCATTGGACTGATGAGGCCAAGAGCACCGGCTGCACTGTGCTGCTTTTCCCGGAGGGGGCGCGGTGTGGAGCGGTACAGCTTGGCTCGGCTTCCGGAACGCGGGAGATGGGAGTATTCGATCCGGCTCACATCTCATCGAAAGTGCATGGAATGTGTCTTTCCGGTGGCTCTGCTTTTGGCTTGAGTGCAGCAGATGGTGTGGTTGAGTTTCTGGAGTCAAAAGGCATTGGCTTCGATTCGGGCTTTGGCAAAGTTCCCATCGTTCCTGCAGCGGTTATTTTCGATCTGGCTACGGCCAAAACCCGGCCAAATGCAGAATCAGGGCGGCTTGCGGCTGAGGTTGGTAGCGCCGAGCCGGTTGAGGAAGGGCGCGTCGGGGCGGGGGCGGGTGCGACCGTGGCCAAGTGGGGCGGCGATCGTATTCCTGGAGGTCTGAGCAGTGTAGCCCAGGACGTTGGTGAGTATGTGATTGGTGCTCTGGCTGTGGTAAATGCCGTAGGCTCAATTAGAGACCCTGAAACCGGGAAATGGATTGCAGGCGACAGCAAAGCTCATTTGCAGCCTCCCAAGGTTGGCGCTGATTGGGCGGGCAACACAACGCTTGTTTGCGTGGTGACGAACGCTCCACTTGACAGCTTGCAGCTAACGGTTCTTGCACGCATGGCCAGCGCTGGCATTGCCAGAACCATTTACCCGGCCTACACCCCGTTTGACGGGGATGCGGTTTTTGCATTTTCTACTGGAAACACAGGAGAGACCAACCGGGCCGCGCTCGGCCACCTGGGAAGCGTGGCCGCGGACCTAGTGGCGCAAGCTGTGGTTCGTGCTATTTAATGCTTTGGCAACAGAGATTCCCGAAGCCAATTGCCATCGGCATTTCCCAATGCCGATTCATCAAGAGAGTAAGATCAAAAATCTTTCTTGACACGGCCAACCCAAAGCGTATATTGAACGGTGTCGAGTAGGTGCTGGTTATCGAAACAATTCCGATTCAAATACACTATGGATTCTTTCCAAGCAAAATTGCGTTATTCGCAAGGGTTGGTTCGGAAAGCATTGCGTAAATTCAAAAATCCTACCGTTGCTTGTTCATTCGGCAAAGACAGCATGGTTGTGCTACATATGGTTAGGGAGTATTCCAAAGCAATTAGGGTGCTGTGGAATAACACCCTCGTTGAATATCCCGATACATATCAATTCGCTAGGCACATTATCGCGGAGTGGGAGCTAGATTGTATAGAAGCAAAACCCAAGGTGACTTTTTGGCAGATAGTCGAGGAATTCGGTTTCCCTATCCATGCTAGGAATAGCAAAGGCCAAAAGCAGTTGGCCGCTTATAAGTGCTGTGATGGACTAAAGAAAAAACCTACAATGGCAGCGCTACGAAGGATGGACTGCGATGTATATTTCACAGGGTTGAGCAGACACGAAAGTAGCCTGAGGGAGTTGTCTGCCAGACAGTACGGCGATTTCTTTTACTCAAAGAAGTGGGGACACTGGAAGTGTCATCCTCTGCAAAATTGGACCAATGACGACATATGGCAGTATATCAGACAATTCGAGCTACCGTATAACCCGCTGTATGACAAGAAGGAAGTGGCTATTGACGGGGGCATTAGAACTGGTTGTTGGCCTTGCACGCAGGCTATCAAATACGGCAAGTTGGAGCATTTACGCGAGTATTATCCCAAACTTTTCAATTTGTTAGTGGTAAAGAAAAAACTGGGGGAGACAATAATGAACATAAGAATAGAAAAATACAAGAATGTGAAATCGCGTAGCGCTGATTATATGAGAAACCTGACGTACAAGGAATTGAGTCTGGAAAAGACCTTGTCGATGCATCCCTGCTTTTTTGACAGGCTATAATGAGAACGGGGAAAATGATTGAAGATTTACATGATCTAGTCACTGAGGCAGACGAAGCCAAGACTTATACTATAGGATTTACCATTTGGCCTAAGTTATGGAAGAGATACTTACGCAGACCACAGGCCAAATTTCGTTGGAGATCTTATCCCTTCAATTCTGGGTCAAAACCGAATATTCCTAAGAAGGCGGGGATCTACACTTTTATTGTGAATCCAAAGATTGCTCAGCATCGTTGTTCATACTTGATGTATGTAGGGGTTACCGTGGATCAGACTTTGCGTGAGAGATTCGGGCAGTATCTTCGCGATAAGAGGAATCCTAGTGGTCGGCCACATATTCGTTGGCTCTTGAATAAATACACCCACAAGAACCTGTTCTTTTGCTGTGCAACGTGTCCTAAAACCAAGAACTTACAAAAACTAGAGGAATATTTGCTTAAGGCTTTTGTGCCTCCATTTAATCCAAGAATTCCCGGTCAAGTGGGAAGAATAAAGAGGGCATTCAGATGAGAAAATTGATATTACCTTCGTTGCGAGCCCGGATGGGCGATTGGATCTACTACATCACTTTTATGCAGATGGATGACATAGCCAGGAGCATAAAAATGGTTGCGCAAATCCACAAAACTAAAGAATTACATAAGTTGATTCAAAGGGAGGTCACCGATCGCTCAGAGGAAATAAAGAACTACTTGTTGAAACAGAAACAGAGATTCTTCAATTCAATAATAGTGGGTGTCTATGGAGGCGCGCCCCGCTGGGCTGAAATGTCTTTCGGCAAAAGCAGGAAAATTGAAATACCCTCCGGCTTAAAAGGGTCAATAGGTTTTCTTACTTTGCAGGGCGACGAAGACTTATTCGCTGTCGATGGGCAACACAGAGTTGCTGCAATAAAAGAGGCAGTGAAGCAAAACAAGAAGATAAGAAATGATGAGGTTTCGGTGATCTTTATATCACATAAACGGGACTACGCTGGGATGCAACGCACAAGACGGCTTTTCGCAACTCTGAACCGGTACGCAAAACCCGTGAATCCGATGGAAATCATTGCATTGGATGAAGATGACGCGATCGCTATAACCACGCGAGGTCTCCTCGACAGGTACCCATTCTTCTCTGGAAAAACGATATTGATAAAAAAGGGAAAGTCGATTCCAGTGTCCGACATCAGAAGTTTCACCAACATTATTGTTTTATATGAAGTGCTGGATTTGATTCTTTTGGATCTCAGGCGCAAAAAGAAAAAGGAATTCAAGAGATTCCGTCCTGACGACAGCAAGCTGAAGCGGATGTACTCTGAAGCGGAGAATTTCTGGGAGCTAATGACCAAGTACTTTGGCCCGCTGAGAGAGATGAAAGGGCGTTTAAGAAGCTTTTCGGTGGAGAAGTATAGGAATAGAAACGGCGGGAATCTCTTGTTTAGGCCAGTGGGACTGCTATCAGTCGCACGAGCAATAGCGGCTTCTACCAGAGTTGGATATCCCATTGAGAAGACTATTGAGAGAATATCTGTATTAGATCTAGACTTAACAAAGGAACCTTGGGTCGGACTGTTATGGGAAAGTATAGGTAAGAAGATGATAACAAGAAAAGAGAATCAAGAAGTGGCTTCCTCACTTATTCTGTATATGATCGGATATGATACAGGCAAGTTAGGCATAAAGATAGATAAACTGAAGACAGACTACGCTAGCAAATTGAATAAACCAGAAGAAGAAGTAGAATTGCCGAACATATCGTCCACTGAATGAAAGGTTTGTCGTCCTAGCTAATCCCCGGGTACTTCGGGTGGCCGAGAATTCGTGACACTTTTTTCTCTTATTTGTTCTGTCAGGTGTTGCCCGCCTCAGCGGGTGTGACCTTGGATGTCATAGCCGCAATCTTCAGATTGCGTAAACGTCGGGAATTCGGCAGAGAATAATCGGAGGCTAAGCCTGCGGCCACAGAAATCCCGCCTTCGGCTGGTCCTCCTCATATGGCGGAAACCATAGACGGCAGCCGCTTTTGCTGTTCTTTCAGGTCCTGCCCGCCCCTACGGGCGTAGCCTTGGCGGGTGTGACCTGACATAACCCGGTAATGCCGATGCATTAGAAGACATAATAAATGTGGCGGGATTTTACTCCCGCCACATTTAGTTTCCGGGGCCAAGGGAGGCCCCGGAAAGACCAACGATATGTTTTAGAAACTTGGTTTCTCTAAACTATATCTTTTGGACATTTGTTGCCTGAGGTCCTTTTTGTCCCTGTCCTTCGTCGAAGCCAACTGCGTCACCTTCTCGAAGAGTTTTGAATCCTTCTCCCTGTATTTCAGAGAAGTGTACAAACAGGTCCGCTCCTCCGTCTTCCGGAGTGATGAATCCATACCCTTTGGACTCATTGAACCACTTTACCGTACCCTGCGTCAAAAAAATCACCTCCTTTCCTACATAATAAAAAAAGCCACGAAAGTCTCATCAAAATAAGCTTTCGTGGCTGAATAACTTCAAGCTGACAAAAACCTATCGTAACTTTCCTCTCTGTACTTCGGTATGTATACGCTTTATCTTGACTATTTGAGAATATTTTCACATAATATTCACATAGGCTTTGAAAGCGTGTACATTTGCCTTGCGCGCTTTGGTGGGTGCGACCTGACAGCCGCACGAGCGTCAGGTTAGAGTCATGGCGGGCCATAAGCAAGACCCGACACAACTTTGGAAGGAGTTGTCAACCGGCCTTTGGGATGGTTAACCTACAAAACCAATGGAACCTGCAGAATCAGCTTTTATCGTCGTGCTGGCAGCAGTGAATCTGGCTGCCGGATTAGGTTTTTCGGTCCCTATCGCTAGATTACTTAGCAAAGTGATCGGCAAGCCGGGGAGATTTTTTCGTTACTTTGCCCTACTTATTGGCATATACTTTCTTGAGTGTGTAGCTTTTTCTGCAGGGATGGCAACACAGGTTTTCAGCATTGGATTGGCTTTCGTATGGGGTATGGTTTTCGGTCTATGGCTACGTAGACGGGCATCATCACGTAAGGTTCTGAAAACATCCTTTTTCTTAGCCCTGTATACCAGTTTTCCAACAGCCACTTTTGGTATTCTACTTCTCGTGGCGAAGCTGGTCGGTGGAGGCAGTATTATTAGCGCGGAGGAAGGAGCGGCACTTGGGATTCCATACTTTGTGCCCTGGCCACTGAACACCATACTGGGTTTCTGCACAGCTCTTGTAATAGGTACATTTGTGTTAAAGACAGTAATAACAACTGGTGAAGTCAGTCTTCTCATTCATCTTGGAGAAAAGTATACAGCTGCGTAGGTCAAGCATCCCGTAGGGTGCTTCAAAAGGAATTGTCAACCATCCTTCGGATAGATTCCTCAGGACAAGTCCTTCGGGCTATGCCCTCAGGATAAACCCTTCTCCCGCCAAGGGCGGGATCAGGCCAAGCCCTTCGGGATGGTTGACCTACAAAACTATATTGTCTGCCATTTCTTTTGAGCCGTATAACACATAATTAGATGACTAAGTGAAAAAGATTTGATATGAAGACCAACTCTCTTTTTTCCCTTTTGTTTTTTGCACTATTACTATGCAATACTAAGTCGTATGCTCTTGATCGTATTTCATTAGGCGTGGGAAAAAGTAAAGGGTCAGTTAATATTTACCGTTTGGGGTTTCAAAGAGAATTTGATAATAAGTGGCTTAAGTGGAAAACTGGATATGTTTCTGGATACCATGAGGTTTCCCTAAACTATTGGAAATATAATAATGAGTCTATAAAAGGAGTTGCGTATTCTCCCGTATTCATTTATGGATTTCAGTTAAATAGAAACCTGTTCCCTTATTTGGAAGCTGGCATAGGAGTAAGTTACATATCAGAAAAGACAATTAGAGGGCGTGATCTGTCGTCGCATTTTCAGTTTGAAGATCGCTTTGGTATTGGTGCAAAAATCGGAAAACAAAAGACCCACGATCTAAACTTGAGGTATATGCACTATTCAAATGCAGGTATTAAGCAACCAAATCAAGGAATTAGTACATTCATATTTTCTTATACTTATTCTTTTTAGACAGAGACATCTAATAAGTCGTCGCAGTTGACGTTATTTCGCTGCCCTTCATAAACGTAACTGAACTCAACTGTTAGACCTATAGAAAGATCTAACTGGAAAACATCATATTCGATGCTTCAGCAATGGGAATTGCCGAAGGCGGCTCATCCCTTAGCATCGGCATTTCCTTCAGGATGAATCCCCATGCCGATGCATCAGGGGATTCGGGAAAACTGTGAAATCGAAGATGAACCTTATTTTAAGGCTTCTTTTATTCCATTCACAACGAATTGCACTGCCAGAGTTAACAAAATCAAGCCCATCACCCGGGTTATCACCTTCATGCCCAGAGGCTTGAAAATCTTAAAAATCATGTTTGATTTCAAGAGAATGAGCATGGAGGCTAAATAGACGCAAACGGTGGCAAAAACAAAGACTGACTTCAACACCAGGGTGTCGGCTTTACCGAAGATGATCATGCCGGTGACGATGGAAGCGGGTCCGGTGTGCAAAGGAATTGCCAGCGGAACGACGGTGATGTTCTCCTTCTCTTCTTCCTGTTCTTTTTCCTGGTATTCGGTGCGGGTTTTGCGTCCGAATAGCATCTCCATGGCAACCACGGAAAGCAAAATTCCCCCGGCAATGGAAAATGAATATAACTTGATGTTTAAATATCCGAAGATATAGTTACCGAAGATCACAAACAAAAGTTGAATTCCTAAAGCAACCAGAAGTGCTTTTCGGGCAATGTTTCTTCTGTCAGGCGCAGAATACTTCTCAGTTAAGGACAAAAAGATGGGCATATTGGTGGCAACGTCAACCACCAAAAATAAGGAAACGAAGGCTGTGCCAAAAAAAGCTAAGGCGTGCATTTATTCACTTGAAGTGAGATTGTTTTTTTTCTCCGGCTTTAAGTGCCGATATAAGAAATAAGCTATGCCTAAGACTATGATTATTCCGATAAAGATGTCGGCTCGATGAAAATAGACTCTTATGCTCATCCAGTTTTCTCCCAGTATCTTTCCCACATAGGCTAACATCAAACACCAGGGCAAAGACCCAAGGAAGGTGTAGATGACAAACTTCAGAAAGTTCATTCGGGCGATCCCCGCTGGAAGGGAGATGAATGTTCTTATCACCGGCAGAAGACGGGAAAAAAATATCGCCCAGTCTCCGTATTTTTCAAACCAGCGATCGGCGGTGGCTAAATCTTTCGACGAGATCAGAACGTATCTTCCATACTTTTGAATGAAGGGACGCCCTCCCCAAACTCCCGCCCAGTAAGCCACCACCGATCCCACCACACAGCCGAACGCGCCCGCCACGGACACCCCCCACAGGCTGAATCTTCCGGTGAATACTAAGTATCCGGAAAAAGGCATGATGATCTCCGAGGGGAGAGGTATGCAGGCACTCTCAATTCCCATGGTAACAATTATGCCCAAATAACCCAATTGGGAGATGAAGTTTATTACCCAAGCGCCTATGGGTTCGATTATGGATTCAAACATGATATGGACAATAAATAAAGTTCAAAAGCAACAGTTCACAATTCGTTTGCTGTAAAAAAATTGAGAGAGCGCTGAAAGAATTCGCATGAATGCATCGCACCACTTGGAATCCAGCCTCTGTCGGGAGAAGAAGCTGGAGTGTTCACCTTCCTTCGATAAGCTCAGGACGGTGAGCAAAGTCGAACCGTTAGGTGAACCATGTTAAAGTTTTTTGTCTTTTAAGAAGTCTTCCACAGAATCCATAGGACAGGTCCCGCCAAAGGCGGGCCAGCCCTTCGCTCCGCTCAGGGTGGTGAGTCTTCGACCCTGAGCTCAAGCAGACGCTTGCCCCCAGACGGGGGCTCGTCTGAGCCCGTCTGGGCAGACCGAAGGGCGAAGCCGAACCACAAAACCTCTCCCTTTAGACTTCTTCAGAGTTTTCTATAACAATTCAATGTCGCCTTATTCAATTTATCTTTGACCTGTTTGTTCTTTTCTACTCCTTCGTCTCTCTAATTACTTTTATCTTCTTCAGTCTGGGTCCCACCTTATCAAAGATCACAAAGGTGAGGTTACCTATCTTGATCTCTTCATCCAGAAGGGGTATTCTTCCCAAACTGCCGGTAAGATAACCTCCCACGGTATTATATTCTTCGGGAAGATCGGTCCCAAACTTTTGGTTGAACTCCCCGATAAACAAGCCGGCGTTCACTATGGCTAAGTTGTCGGAGAGCAGATAGATCTCCTCCTCCTCTTGATCATATTCGTCCCGAATCTCCCCCACGATCTCCTCGATTATATCCTCCAGGGTGATGAGCCCGGCGGTGCCGCCAAATTCGTCCAACACTATGGCCATATGTAATCGTTTCTTTTGAAAGTTTCTTAAAAGCTCAGAGATCTTCATGGAATCCGGCACGAAATAGGGCCTGCGCAGGATGTCTTCTAAAATGATGAGTTCTCTATTCTGCAACAGGTTGATAATGTCTTTGGCATAGATTATTCCCACGATATTGTCCAGGTTATCTTTATACACCGGAATTCGGGAAAATCCTTCCTCGGTCATGGCGCGAATCATCTGCTGTTGCCCGGTACCTTTGTCCAGAGCAATGATCTCGGTCCGGGGGGTCATGGCGTTTCGAACAGTGGTATCGGTGAACTCAAGGGCACTGCGGATCAGCTCCTCCTCGGTCTGATCAAAGATCCCCTTGGTTTTCCCCTCGCGCACTATAAACTTCAATTCTTCGTCGGTGACAAATCCGCCTTCTTTCGGAATTCGTTTGAGAAAAAGGGAAACAAAAAATCGGCTGGAGTTGGAAAGCATTTTGACTGGCAAGAAAGCCAATCTGGACAGAAAGTTAACAGATCCCACGGTTCTAAAGGCAATTTTTTCCGGGTAAGCCAAAGCTAAATATTTAGGGACCAGCTCCCCCAATACCAAGAGCAGATAGGTGATGACCACCACTACGATACCGATGGCGATAGATTCACTGTAATTTTGAATGGGTTCGGATGGGATTTTTTCAATCCAAAGTTTCAGATGATCGACAACCTTGGCACCACCCACCACCGAAGCTAACGTGCCCACCAGGGTGATCCCCACCTGAATGGTCGCCAAAAACACATCCGGCTTTTTCTGGAGCTTGTTTACCAGCTGGGCTTTTTTGTGCCCCTTTTGGGATAGCTGTTTGATCCGACTTCTTCTGGCAGAAATTAAGGCGATCTCAGATGAGGCGAAAAAACCATTGGCTAAGATCAGGAGCAGAATTATAAGTATCTGGATCCAGGCATTTCCCATACAGGGATTTTTCCTCTATTTACACAAAAAATGCGGTGAGGGTGTGTCGAGAATACACCATTCCCACCGCATCAATTCTACTTCTCAAATCCCTTTTGCCATCTTCTGAAGCCTTGCCACTCTTTCTTCAATTGGCGGGTGAGTGGAAAACAGGCTGGCCATTCCTTTTCCGGAGAGAGGGTTCACAATGAAAAGATGAGCAGTGGAAGGTTTTGCGTCAAGAGGTATTCTTCTGGCAGCATATTCCAGTTTCCTTAAGGCATTAGCCAGAGCAAGGGGCTTGTGGCTGTTTTTTGCAGCGGTGCTATCTGCCGCATATTCTCTGGATCTGGAGATAGCCATCTGTATCAAAAGGGCAGCCAAAGGCGCCACTATTGCCATTATCAGAAGACCCAGCCCACCTCCACGGCCCTGGCTGTCCCTTCCGCCGTAACCACCGAAGATTGCCGCAAATCGAGCCATAAAGGCTAACATGCTGATGGCGCCTGCTAAGGTGGCTACAATGGATCCGGTCAGAATATCCCTATTCTTTATATGAGCCATCTCATGCGAGATCACTCCCTCCAGTTCATCATCATCTAAGATATTCATTATTCCCTGAGTCACTGCCACGGCAGAGTGTTTGGGATTTCTTCCGGTGGCAAAGGCATTAGGGGTTTGACGGGGAATTATATACAGCTTGGGCATGGGAAGATGAGCCGCAGATGCCGCCCGTCTCACAATGCCGTGAAGCCGAGGGCCGGTGCCTTCATCTACCGGTTGCGCTCGATACATGGCTAAGACTATCTTATCGGAGAACCAGTAGGTGCCCAGGTTCATGATGGCGGCAAAGATTAGCGCCACCACCATTCCCTGTTTTCCTCCCAACAATTGACCGATGAAGACGAAAAGCAAGGTCATCAAAGTCAAAAGAAAGGCTGTCTTTAAACTGTTCATCTCTTCACCTCCACAATAATCTTAGTTTACGGACAGCGTGATGTCAAGGGAAATTTCATTTTTGATACGAAGCTTCCGCCTCCATTTTTTGGTTTAATGAATATCAATTATCTCAACGAGGACAAAAACCATTCCTCCATAAAAGAACATCTATCCTAATTTCGTAGATAATTCCGCAAAATCTTCTTGCTCTTGCAGAAAAAATCTATATATTGGCGATATAAGGCGAATTTTTCATAAAAGCTGTCCAAGATGAGTCAACGATGTCTGTTTATCAATCAGGATTTATGTTTCTTTCAATTATTAAAAGATTCCCTGAAAGGAGGGAAAAATGAGAGCAATCCTCTTAGTAGGAATCGTTGTCTGTATCCTGGCGTTAGAGATTACTGCCCAGCAGGGCTATGAAGTCTCTCGGAGGAAGTCGGGCAGCGACAAATCGGAGATTCTGAAATCAACTTGGAATCCTAACACTAAGGCTCAGGCAATCCCCATTCATCCTGAGCCACTGGAGGATAACCGCGATTCCAAAGCTACCCAAAGGATTTCCTATTCGTGGAGCGGTACCAGAGTCGATTGGTTCATTCGGCAACCTGGCATCTACGCTACTAATAATGTCATTTTCACTGTAGCAAGCAACAACGATGTACTCGTTGACTGGGAGGATTTCAACAACCTGGAGCAACAGAGTCCAGGCGGAAGAGATCAAATCCCGATCTGGTACGCAATTGGTGATTTCGCAACCCCACCGCCTGCAGGCGATGCCAGCTGGGTCTCCGCTGAAGACCTTAATCTGGAGACTGAGACTATGACTCTATGGAAGTCGCCAGAGCTCGAAAGTGGCCTGGTTTTCAAACGTTGGTATAAAATCGAAGTCAGTCAGAGTCCTTCCGCCAACGAGTATGAAGACAATGCGACAGTCGGGTTTCTTACGTACAACATTAGGTGCAACAGTTTCTGCCCCGTTACTGTGCACGCGTCTGTAGCCCAGTGGACCCTGCCATCTATTACAGATTCTCCCAAAGAAGACAGAGCACCAGCGGAAGAAGTCGAGGTATGGTGGTGGGACGGGGAGGGATGGGTATCTCAGGGCATCGGAAATCCAGAAGCACGCGCGCGCGTGCCTTTTCGTCTCAGCCCCAACAATACCGATGTCCCTCCTATTTTGTACATCTCACGGATACACATGTAAGGTATGACCCAGTTTACTGTCCGTTTGGAGCAATGAGATGGTCTCATGCACTGAGCAAAATGAAAACATGGGATCCCCCGCCAGATTTTGTTCTTTGCTCTGGAGACTTGGTTGATTTCGGAGCAGGATTGGGAGCGAACCAAAACTGGTGGGCACTTCTGCAACCCCTTCATGAGCAAAATGGTACATTCTATATTGACGAAAACCACACAATACCGATTTACTTTTGCCCAGGTAATCATGATGCAATGTCATTCCTGTTTTACCCTTACAACTTCGAGTTCTATTACGCTAACGTGGGTCCCGACTACGACTGGGTACTTCGCAACAACTGCGCCATATTCTCGCTGAATAGTGGCAAGGACACAATTGAGGGATTATTGCCCGAATTCCCTCCAAGAGGCGACGGTTTGAGTAATCAGTACGGAAACGAAGTAGACCAACTCATACAAGGTTTAGATGCGCTGGACGGAGAGTACAATGGGACAGATAACAGTTCCTACATCAAGATTATCATAATGCACCATCCCTACAAGAACCCAGAAGGCGATTTGCTGAAAGGGACATTCTGTAATGAGAGGCAGACCTTTATCGATGCTTGTGTTGACTACCAGGTTCACGTGGTGCTGTGCGGTCACATTCATCATGGAGGTAGATGGGGCGTTAGGAATTCAGATGCCGAACCCTGGCAACCAGGTGATGGTACAAAGTTCATTGTAAACAATGCCCTACAGACATCTAATTCAATCAGGACTTTCCCTATGGACTTTGATAAGGGCCTTGTTGAAGTTGATGAGATGCAACATCTGTCCTCGACGATATGTTTTGATGTTGATGGCCAAACGGAAGTTCATGTGTATGACGAAGAAGGTAACCATAATGGGCCAAATGAAAACGGGGAGATAGAAATACACATTCCTGGTTCTCATTACCATTACTGGGTCAGTGATACCTTGGAGATGAACCCGATATTTACCGAATTCTCCGTGTACAAGGAGGATACTGTAGATTACACGTTCGTGATAGAAGGCTCAGTTGATGATACCATTAGTGTTTCGATTACTACGACTCTGGTGGAAGGAATTTGGAATGAGGCAACGTACGATAGTGTCCCCATGTATGAAGGTTCCGTTGCCACGTTGTACGCAAGTGGATCTGTTGTTGACTTCACGATGACAATTGTAGACCCCGATTCGTCTGAGAGGGAAGTTGTGCCCACCAGTTGGGATGGAAATCTTCCGCCTGTCAAACCGACGACACCTTCTGGTCCCGCCACCGTTCTCACGATGTCTTCCCACAGCTTCGCAACCAGTACCACAGATCCTGAAGATGACCAAGTCTACTACATGTTTGACTGGGGTGACGGAACATCCAGCGACTGGCAAGGCCCATTCAACTCCGGAGAGAGCTGCATTGCATATCATAGCTGGACGCACTCAGGGACATATAGTGTAAAAGGCAGAGCACTGGATGTTTGGGACCACATGAGCGATTGGTCAGATTCGCTGTTGGTAACTGTCAGGAATCGTGGCGATGTCAATGTAGATGGGGTCATAGACCTTGGGGATGTGGTTTACTTAATAAACTATCTATATAAAGGCGGTCTTGCTCCTGATCCCTTAGAGGCTGGAGACTGTAATTGTGACGGAGTGGTTGATCTCGGGGACGTGCTCCATCTCATCAACTACCTTTACAAAGGCGGCCCAGCGCCAGGCTGTTAGCCAAGAAAAGCATTCACTTGTCAGAGACCGGGCCGAATCTCTATGTCAGAGGTTCGGCTGTGTTTTTTCTTGAGCGTCTTGTCAAGCAAAACCTCCTTATGCTCACTACGTAGCTAAGCCTCAACTTGCCTTGCTATTCGTGACGCAGTAGTGACAGTGTAGACAGTTTCTCATAGGAAACAACAAGGTTGGTGGAGTCGTACAATAATATAGCAGATGATTGCTTTTGTATGTCGAAAATTTTGATCAAAGTACAATATGATGATTTTATGAAATCTATTTCTGTGAGGTAGAAGGCAATGAAAAGGATAATAGTAGGAATCTTGGTTCTTAGCGGGCTCGGAGCTGTTGCCGTAACTGATGACACAACGTATCGTGTGAAAAACATTGAAGAATCAATCGTTGTTTCAGAACCTATCATCAAAGAGACAAATCAATATGTAACTGTAAATCTGGAAAGGGTAACATCGGCTCTGTCAAAAGCGGGAGGACCTGTTCTGCCGGTTGTGACAAAAGTGTTTATTCTCCCATTTGGATCAAAAGTCAGTCATGTTGACGTGAGTTTTTCTAAAGCAAACGAGATGGCGTTGTCAAAACCAGTGAAGCCAGGTCCTGAACCAATACCAAAGACTGGTACGCGAGCGCCGAGGGGACGGGTGAAAAACGATGAAATCTATGAGGGTGTTGAGCTATATCCGTCTAATAGCTTTAGTTACAGCGTGGGGGCAGGAATCAAAGGATACGAACGTGTCATTTTTCTGAAGGTTCATTGCTATCCTGTGAGGTATTCTCCTGGTCTAAACATGCTTTATTACAGCGAGCGTGTTGATATAAGGGTGATTTATGACGAACCAATGGTTCCAATATCATTTCCCGATGAGTATGACATGGTTATCATTGCGCCAAGCATGTTTTCAGAAGAACTGCAACCATTAATTGACCACAAAAATAGTCGTGGTGTTCAAACCATTCTGAAAACAACTGAAGAAATCTATGTTGAATACATCGGTCGGGATGAGGCTGAGAAGATTAAATATTTCATCAAGGATGCAATTGAAACTTGGGGTATCAGGTTCGTTTTGCTTGTGGGAGGAGCAGCGCAAGTTCCTGGCAGATATACGCACATCTATTTTGAGTATGACTACCAGGATTACTGGGTCTTCCTGTCTGACTTGTATTATGCCGATGTATATGACGATAGTCTGAACTTCTCCAGTTGGGATACCAACGAAAACGACCTCTTTGCTGAGTACAACTGGTATGGCAATACTGACGACCTTGATCTATATCCTGATGTTTACTTGGGTAGACTTGCCTGTGTCAATGAAAGTCAGGTTATCACCTGTGTGAACAAGATCATCGCTTACGAGACAGGGGAGGCACACACACAGGGTTGGTTCACAAATCTTGTGCTTATCGGTGGCGATTCGTTGCCTGGTGATGCCGAGCAGGTGGATGAGGGTGAGTATGTCAATCAGCACGTAGCCGATACTCTGGATGGCTTCATTCCCAATCGGGTCTGGGCGTCAAATGGATTGTTGTATAATGCATCCAATATCAGTGATGCGATTGACAGTGGGGTGGGTTTCGTGTTTTTCAACGGCCATGGTAACACCACCGTGTGGGCGACGCATCCCCATGAGAGTTCTCAGTGGATACCGTATGGGAACTATACGAATTCGCATATAAACGCGCTTTCCAACGGAGGTAAGCTTCCTATCGTGGTATCTGATGCCTGTTATCATTGCACGTATGATGTGGCGCCTGATTGCTTTGGATGGGCATTCGTGACCAATCCCAACGGCGGCGGCATTGCATACCTCGGCGGGACCGATATTGATGTCTCTTATGCAGGAACAGCTATCATAACCAAAGGTATCGAGAGACTCTGCGTAATAATGTCCTCAAACTACAAACAAGGTGATGCTACTTTTGGTGAGTTGTGGGGTCACGGCGTTAGTGACTATATATCTCCTGTCATGGATGAAATCGATTACATCACACTTGAGGAATTTCAACCTTTTGGGGATCCTTCGCTGCTTATCGCAGGTGATTCACAGAAACCGGCGAAGCCGGCAACACCCGAGGGTGAAATAGAAGGAAAAGTAGGGGAGGAATACACCTATACCTCGAGTACAACTGATCCGGATGGAGACAGTCTATATTATCTGTTTGGCTGGGGCGATGAAACCTATTCAGAATGGGTAGGACCCCATGCTTCAGGCAACACAGCAGAAGCGAATCATACATGGACCGACTCGAGCAGCTATGAGATAAAGGTCATAGCAAAGGATGAAAATGGTGTCTTTAGTCAATGGTCTGATCCTTTAACAGTTGATATCTGTGTTTTCTTCTACGGCGATGCCAACGGCGATGGGGTGATAGACCTGGGGGATGTGCTCTATTTGATAAACTATCTATATAAAGGTGGCACTGCTCCTGATCCCTTAGAGGCTGGAGACTGTAATTGTGACGGTGTGGTTGACCTCGGCGATGTGCTCTACCTCATCAGCTACCTTTACAAAGGAGGGCCTGCACCAGACTGTTAGCCAAAAAATATTCACTTGTCAGCGACCCGGCCGAATCTCTATGTCAGAGGTTCGGCCTTGTGGTGAGCCCTTCAACTTCGCTCAGGATAAACGGAGTCGAACTACTGTTTCTTTATCCTTTTACCGACTTGCTTGTCAAACAAAATCTTCAAAGCTTTCCCGCATTTGTGGCAAGAAATTTTGGTAACGTATTTAATGGTATTAAGTTAAATGATTTTTTCATGTTTTGAAGAGGTTCCCCATAAGATATTGGCTAATTCGGTATAATTTTGAATGATTTAACCTTCCTTTACCAAGACGAGGTCGAGGGTTCACACTGACTTCGTCCCGCACTTCGTCTCCCGCCAAAGGCGTCCAGACGGACGGCCCCCAGACGGGGGCTCGTCTGAGCCCGTCTGGGCGGGATGTCGAAGGAAGGACTCAGTCCGAGGGAAGGGTTTATCCTGCCCTTCGGTCTGAGACCTCACTTCTCCCGCCAAAGGCGGGATCAGTGCGAGGCAGGGTCGAAAGAAAGGGATTTCCCTCGACCCTGAGATCTTCGGGATCGAAGGACACCCTGAAGGGCACTCTCGATCAACGTATAAAGCCCAAGAGCTTTTTGTTTGACAAGGAAAGCCTTAGTTGTTATTTTCAAATAAAGGTACATTCACTTGGAAAAACATGAAACATGAAAAACAGTGAGTTCATAGAAAAGTTGAAAGGGACCATACATCGTTTCGGGCTTCTGAAAAAGGGTGATCGGGTTGTGGTGGCGCTATCCGGCGGACCGGATTCTGTGGCTTTGCTTTATGGTCTGCTTGCCATACAGCCTGAGTTTGGTCTCAGACTTTATGTGGCTCACTTAAATCATAAATTAAGGGGAGATGAATCCGACGAAGATGAAAGATTTGCAAAAGAGCTGGCAGTCCGTCTGAAATTGAAGTGTTTCTCCAAAAGAATTGATGTTAAAAGGGAAGCTAAAAGAAAAAAAGTCAGCATTGAGGAGGGCGCCAGAGAGATACGTTACCGTTATCTGCAAAAGTTAGCTAACCAGATCAAAGCTGACAAAATCGCAGTGGGACATCAAGCCGATGATCAGGCGGAGACCTTTTTGATGAGGCTTTTGAGAGGAGCAGGAGGTGCCGGGCTTTCAGGTATTCCAGCCAAAAGAGGTAAAATCATTCGACCCTTAATTCAGATCAGAAGGGAGGAGATCGAAAAGTTCTTAAAAGCCAACAAGATCCCCTACAGGCTGGATTCGTCCAATTACCTGACCGATTATTTCAGAAATAAAATCAGACTCACGCTTCTGCCCAAAATCAAAGAGGATTTTAATCCTAAGATTGTAGAGTCTTTGAATCGAACCGCAGATATTATCTCACTCCAGCAGGAATATATCGAAAAAAGATGTGAACGGATCCTGGTGGATATTGGTAAGAAAAGGAGGAGCAAAATAATTCTTGATTTGAAAGAGTTTACCAGTTATGATATCTGTTTACAAAGAGAGGTGATCCGACTGTGTGTTAGAGAGTTAAAAGGTGACTTCAATCAGCTTGTCCGAAGGATCCCGCCCAGACGGGCTCAGACGAGCCCCCGTCTGGGGGCGTCCGTCTGGACGCTTTGCGGGTCTTTCGAGTCGGTGGATAGAGCCATAAACCTTATTCATTCCTATGGATCCTGCGGACAAAAAAAGAGCGGGAAGAAAGTCAAACTGGTTAACAAAATATGGATGGAGGTAAGCGGAAAAGAATTCGTTTTCTATAAAGAGGAGAAGAAGGAATATAACTACCCTCTTACTCTTCCCGGAGAGGTGAATCTGAAGGATTGGGGCATAAAGACAAAGGGTGAGATCCTAAAAGGTAAGTCTGTACCAAAGAATCTTTTCCACCAGAATCAGAACATCGCCTTTCTGGACTGGGAAAAGCTAAAAAACCCTTTCTGCCTCCGCAGTAGAAGAAGAGGAGATAAATTTAAACCCATGGGAATGAAGGGAACAAAAAGTCTTGCCGACTTTCTAATAGATGCTAAGGTGCCCCGACACCTGCGGGATGAGGTGGCGATTTTTACCTCAAAAGGCAAAATCGTCTGGGTGGTAGGTTACAGGATCAGCGACGAGTTCAAGGTGACCCATAAGACTAAAAAGGTGCTGAAGGTGGAGGTGTCTGTTCCAGATTCTTAAGGTCTTTTACCTCTCCCCCTTGTCCCCCTCTCCATTTCATGGAGAGGGGGACAAGGGGGAGAGGTCATCGACAAACCTTTGCATTTTCGTTGTCGCCGAAAATCTAAATCAGTAACATGGACAAGAACCGATTTTTAGAAGAATGACGGATCAGCTAAAAGTCATAATTCGAAAGAGGGAGTTAAAGAAAAGAATAAAAAAGCTGGCGTATGAGATCTCAAATGATTACCGGGATAAAAATCCGGTGCTGGTGGGAATACTCAAGGGAAGCTTCATCTTCATGGCAGATTTAACAAGGGAGCTTCAAATGCCCCACGAGATTGATTTCATCTCAGTAGCCAGCTATGGCTCTGGTAAGTGCGCTTCGGGAGTGGTGAGATGGCTTAAAGATTTGAGTATAAATATTGAGGGTAAACACGTAATAATAGTGGAAGACATAATAGATTCTGGTCTCACATTAAATTATATAAGAAATAATCTTTTGACCCGAAAACCGAAGAGCTTAAAGATCGTAACTTTGCTTAACAAAAGGAGGAAAAGGAAGATAAAAACACCCTTAAAGTACGTGGGGTTTCCCATACCGGATGAGTTTGTGGTGGGTTATGGTTTGGATTATGATGAGAAGTATCGCAATCTGCCATATATTGCTCAGTTAAGGAATGAAAAAAATGAATGATCTTGCAGAGTATGTTTCAAAGAAAAAACAGTCAAGCTTACTGAATGTGCTTATGAGAAGGAAATCGGGTGGAGATAAGGGGAGAAGGGGTCCTCCTGGCCAACCCTCGGGAAAAAGAAGGCCTTCGAAGGGGAAGAAAGATGAATTCAAATGGAAGAAGGGAACTCGCACCCTGGTCTTCTGGATGATCCTTCTGCTTTTTTCCATCTTTTTGTTCCAGTATTATTCTCAAAGCAAGAGAGACGTGGTTACCGTCACCTATACTGAGTTCATGCAACAGTTGGAGGAATCTAATATCAAGAAGGTAACCTTGGTGGAGAAGGATATTGAAGGAGAATTTGTAAGAGAGATATCTAAAACTGTGGGAAAGCAGACGGGTCGTTTCAGCAAATTCAAGCTTCATATTCCCTTTGAGGATCCTTCGCTTTTGGATAAGCTGGAGGCAAAAAATGTGGAAATAGATGCAGAGCCACCCAGCGCCAACTGGTCCGGGATAATTTTGACCTCGCTTCCCTGGATAATTCTGATCGTCTTCTGGCTTTTCATGCTCAGACGGATGCAGGGTGGTGGTCCCAAAAGTCTTTTCTCCTTTGGAAAAAGCAAAGCCAAGCTCCTGTCCGGCGACCGACCCAAGGTGACCTTCCAGGACGTGGCTGGGGCAGATGAAGCCAAGCAGGATCTTCAGGAGATAATCGAGTTTTTGAAAGACCCGGCCAAATTCCAGAAGCTGGGAGGCAAAATCCCCAAAGGAGCACTGATTTTGGGAGCTCCCGGAACCGGAAAGACCCTCCTAGCCAGAGCTGTTGCCGGAGAGGCAGAGGTACCCTTCTTCAGCATGAGTGGATCTGATTTTGTGGAGATGTTCGTAGGAGTAGGCGCCTCCCGGGTGAGGGACCTTTTCGATCAGGGCAAAAAAAGCGCTCCCTGTATCATCTTCATCGACGAGATAGATGCGGTGGGAAGGCACCGGGGAGCAGGATTAGGAGGCGGACATGATGAAAGGGAACAGACCCTAAATCAGCTTCTGGTGGAAATGGACGGATTTGAATCCAACGAAGGGGTGATCCTTTTAGCGGCTACCAATCGCCCGGATGTTTTAGATCCTGCTCTTTTAAGACCGGGAAGATTCGATAGGCAGATTGTGGTGGACACTCCCGATGTGAAGGGAAGGGAAGGGATACTCAAGGTTCACACCCGCAAAATGCCTTTAGCCCAGGATGTGAATCTTTCCATACTGGCTCGCGGCACCCCCGGTCTATCCGGTGCGGATTTAGCCAACATTGTAAACGAAGCCGCCCTCTTGGCCGCCAGAAGAGACCATGATAAGGTCGCCATGCAGGATTTTGAGGATGCCAAGGATAAGATGATGATGGGAACTGAGAGAAGAAGCCTGGTGATAAGCGAGGAGGAGAAGAAGCTGACCGCCTATCATGAGTCCGGCCATGCTCTCATAGGCAAGCTGGTTCCCGGCTCGGACCCAATCCACAAGATGACCATCATCCCCAGAGGCCTGGCCCTGGGCATCACCCATTATCTTCCCATAGATGAAAAACATACTCACTCAAAAAAATATCTGGATACCAAGCTTTTGCATCTGATGGGAGGACGGGTGGCGGAGAAATTAGTGTTTAACGAGTTGTCCACCGGAGCAGCCAATGACATAGAGAAAGCCACAGGGCTGGCGCGGAAGATGGTCTGCGAATGGGGAATGAGCGAAAGATTGGGGCCTTTGACCTTCGGCAAAAAGGAGGAGCAGATATTTTTGGGCCGGGAGATAGCAACTCACCGGGATTACAGCGAACACACTGCCCAGGAGATCGATAAGGAGGTCAAAAGGATTGTGGATGAGGCGGAGGTGAAAGCCACCGGGCTTTTGAGTGCCAACACAGATAAACTCCATCTTTTAGCCAATGCCCTTCTGGAGAAGGAGATTCTGGATGGGGAGGAGATCGACAGAATCCTGCGGGGTGAAAAGTTAGAGCCGGTTCGGCTGGAGACGGAGAAGAGGAAATCATAAGTCGGCGGTCGGCAGTCCGCCGTCCGCGGTCCGCAGAATGGACAAAGACAAGATTCAAAAAGCCGTCAGAATGATTTTGGAGGCAGTGGGAGAAGATCCACAAAGGGATGGGCTTCGTGATACCCCCAAAAGGGTGGCAGGTTTTTATGAAGAGATTTTTGCCGGACTTTCCGAAGACCCCGAAGCTCAGATTAAGCTCTACTCTGCTCCCAATCAGGATGATCCGAATTTGGATCCCGTGGAGATGATCATCGCCAAGGACATCTTCTTTCACTCACTTTGCGAGCATCATCTTCTCCCCTTCTTCGGTAAAGCGCACATCGCCTACATTCCTACAGACAACCAGATAACCGGATTCTCCAGGCTGGTGCGGGTGATCGAGGTTCTGGCAAGAAGACCTCAACTGCAGGAGCGCCTCACCGCTCAGATTGCAGACGTTTTGATGAAGGTTCTTAAGCCCAAAGGGGTGCTGGTCATCATGGAGGCGGAGCAAATGTGTCTTACCATGCGGGGTTTGAAAAAACCAGGTTCTGTAACCATCACCTCCGCCATGCGTGGAACGCTTAAGGAAGATGCCCTCAGAAAAGAAGCCTTCTCCCTGATAAAAGGATTCATCCCGAGGGATTCATCCGAGGGGAAGTGAATTTCAAAAAATCTGCCTGGGACAGGAATTCACCTTATCCATTTGGTGGTTAAAATACCGTCAAACCTATTCTTACGCATTAAAAACGAAGATGAACCTCGCCCAGTTTCTTCCTTGCAGAGTGAACTTTTTGGGGGGTGTTGAAGAAATCATTTAATGGAAAGATTCATGTAGGGACAGGGCTTGTCCCTGTCCGATTCTTGATGAGGACAGCCACAAGGGCTGTCCCTACAACTCTCTACAAAGTGGAGAGGGGGCCAGGGGTGAGGTTTGTGAAAATTTTTTACACTAAGTGGAGGAGAACACAAATAAATTAACTGAAATCGCAAAGAGATGATTATCCAGTTCAAAAATAAGAAGTTGAATCTCTCCTCTCGAACCCACATCATGGGAGCATTGAATGTGACTCCCGATTCTTTTTCCGATGGAGGTAAATTTTTTAAATTAGAGGATGCAGTAAGACAGGGGATGAAAATGATTGAAGAGGGGGCGGATATAATCGATGTGGGAGGGGAATCCACCCGTCCCGGGTCAGATCCGGTGCCCACAGAAGAGGAGCTTTCCCGGGTGATTCCGGTGATCGGATCTCTGTCCAAAAAGATCGACGTCCTCATCTCCATTGATACCTATAAAGCAGAAGTGGCTAAGCAAGCGTTGGATGCGGGAGCACAGATGATAAACGAGATCAGCGCATTGCGATTTGATCCGGAGATGAAAAAGATCGCCTCAGAATATAAAGTTCCGATAAATTTGATGCATATCAAGGGAACTCCCAAAAACATGCAGAAAGATCCTTCATATGAGGATGTGATGGGCGAGATCACAGAGTATCTGAAACAAAGCATCGAAATCGCCCAGGATGCGGGGATTGACCCGAAAAAAATCATAATCGATCCGGGAATCGGATTTGGAAAAAGGTTGGAGGATAATCTAAATATATTGAAAAACTTAAAAAAATTCTGTATATTGAATTGTCCTATTTTGATCGGCTGCTCGCGAAAATCTTTTATCGGAAAAATACTGGATCTGCCGGTGGAGGAAAGATTGGAAGGGAGCTTAGCCGCTTTGGCGGTGGCGGTGATGAACGGAGCAAACATCATCCGGGTGCACGATGTCAAAGAGAGCAGAAGGGTAGCCAAATTGGTGGATGCCATCTTACGCTTAAATTAAGAAGGGAAGCCTATAAATGGAGATTTCAGATTTCTTGAAATCAGATACTTTTATACCACCACTACTTGAACTCAATGAAAACTTCGTTTGTGGTGATAACTTCGTCCGAAATTCCGAACCCCGTTATGAGAGATGAGAAATCGTGAGTGATGGAAAAGTTATATCAAATATAGTATTTAAGAAAATTATTTTAATCCTCAGAAGTCACGGAGCAAAAAGGATTGGTGTTTTTGGATCATACGCGAGAGGCGATATGAATCCAGAAAGTGACATCGATATTCTTGTGGAATTCTCAGAAAGGAAAAGCTTGCTTGATATTGTGGGAATAGAACAGGAGTTGTCCGAATCGTTAGGCATAAAGGTAGATTTGTTAACTGAAAAGTTCATAAGTCCTTATTTAATTGACAGAATCAAAAAGGAAACAGCGGTGATTTACGAATGAAAAGAGATAATATTGTGTATTTAAGGCATATTTTGGATGCCATACACCGAATTGAAGAATATACAACGGGTGTGCAATACGAGGGTTTCATGAACAACAATTTGGTCCAAGCCGGTGTGATGAGAGAGATTGAAATAATGGGAGAGGCTGCTAAGAGATTAACCAATGAATTCAAAGAAAAATATCCGGATGTGCCTTGGAAGAAAGTGGCAGGGATGAGAGATAAGTTGATACATGGTTATTTCGGCGTCGATTTAGACGCAGTGTGGGACACGGTTAAGAAAGATATTAATGTATTGGAAGGCAAAATAAAAGATATAATTGAAGGAGAAGACAAAAGATGAGTGGGATTAAGAACTTTCGAAATCCTTCATTTTTCATTGAAATTTAAGTAGTGCGCTGAATAGGTTTTTAAAGACTTTTGCGACACATGAAAAGAAAAGGCAGGGGAGAAAGTAAACTCAAGGATTTTCGTCTTCAGAAGAGAATATGGAATTATTTCATATCAGCTTTTTAAAATTCACCGTGGTCGATTTGATCGACGTCGCCTTAGTGGCATTTCTGTTTTACCGGCTGCTAATTCTGATGAAAGGAACCCGTTCGGCTCAGATCGTTTTGGGACTTTTCTTGCTTTTTTCCATCTCGTTCTTAGCCTTCTGGTTCCGACTGGAGGGACTTAAATGGCTGATCACCAACATTGCCACCGTGGGGATTTTGGTTTTAGTTATCGTATTTCAGCCGGAGCTGCGAAATGCCTTAGCCCAAATAGGACACAACAAACTTTTTCGCCTGTTTTTTAGATACGAGAAGAGCAAGACCTTAGATGAGTTGGTCAAAGCGGCCGTCAGGCTTTCACAACTTCGTTATGGTGGGCTTCTGGTGATCGAAAGGGAGATCGGGCTCAGAAATTTCATAGAGACTGGAAAGTCCACCAACGCTGAGGTCTCGGCTGATCTTCTGGTAACCATATTCACCCCTTACACCCCTCTTCACGATGGAGCCGCAATCATACAGGGAGATTATGTGGTGGCAGTAGCTTGCACCCTTCCCTTGACTCAAAATCCCCGATACGCCAAGATCTTTGGGATGCGGCACAAAGCCGCCATCGGGGTGACCGAGGAATCAGATGCCATCTCCATTGCAGTCTCCGAGGAGACCGGAAAGATATCGATCGCCTTTAAAGGGGTCTTGTATACGGAGATCGATAAATCTGTATTGAAAGAGACCTTAGTCCGGATGGCGAAATCAGGATAATCGGACAAGCCCTCGCTTCTTTTGGAAAGTGGTATGTTATTTATCGATTATGCGGAGATCTCTGTTGTCGGGGGAGGAGGCGGCAGAGGATGCGTCAGCTTCAGGCGGGAGAAATATGTGCCCAAGGGAGGACCGGATGGAGGTGATGGTGGGGATGGCGGTGACGTGATCATTCAGGTGGAGTCCCATATGACCACCTTACTGGACTTCCGCTACAAAAGACATTATAAGGCAGAAAACGGAGAACCGGGAAGGGGGGCTTTAAAACATGGAAAGAGAGGCAAAGACGAATCAATAAAAGTTCCTCCGGGAACCATCATCAGAGATCTGGATACAGGAAAAATCATAGCGGATCTAACCAAGAAAGGTCAAATGGTGGAGGCGGCTCGCGGTGGAAGGGGGGGAAGGGGGAATGCTCATTTCAAATCACCCACTCTCCAATCACCACGAAAAGCAGAGCCGGGAATAAAAGGGGAACAAAGAAGGCTCTCCCTCGAATTGAAGCTTTTAGCTGACGTGGGGATAGTGGGGCAACCCAACGTGGGCAAATCAACTCTTTTGTCTAAGCTTTCCTCTGCCAAGCCCAAGATAGCGAACTACCCCTTCACCACGCTTAGCCCCAAGTTGGGAATAGTGAAGCTGGATGATCATCAAAGCTTCGTTCTGGCTGACATTCCCGGCTTGATCGAGGGGGCTCACCAGGGAAAAGGTTTGGGCATCGAGTTTCTCAAGCATATTCAAAGGACAAAACTCCTTCTTTATCTTTTAGACGCGACCTCTGAGGATATTAAGGGGGATTATCAGGCGCTTTTAAAGGAGATCGAGCTTTTTGATCCCCTCCTCTCCCAGCGTCCAAAGGTGGTGGTCTTAAACAAAATCGATCTTTTGCCACAGGTAAAAAGAGCAAAAATTGGCATGAGCAAAACCCCTGTAAGTTACATCTCAGCTTTGACCAGCAAAGGGACAAAAGACCTTTTGAAAATTATAAAGTCCAAACTGGAGGAAATAAAAAGAGATTCATCCTGAAGGAAGAATAGTTTTTCGAAGCTCGTCTAATGATGACGAGACTCGTTTCGAAGCTTGAAGCTGGAAAATTCCCAACAGATTAAACAGATGAAAAATTTCAAGCTTCGAACTTCGCAAGTCGAGCGTCGTGACGAGCACGGACGTGCCCGTCTGGGCTTCGCCAACGATGCGAAGCTCGTATGAGTGCATACGCACATTCATACGAACAAACGATATTCAATTCCGTTTCCGTATCTATGACCAAAAAGTTACGAGGATAGTATTTTGGATTCATCCAAACTGAAAAGTTGGCTGGCTCTTTTCACCGTCCCCCAGGTGGGGCCGGTTCGCTACATCTTTTTGGTCAAACACTTCGGCTCACCGGAAAAAGTGTTGAAAGCTTCAAAAGAAGAGCTGGTAGAGTTGCCGGATATAGGGCCGGTGGTCGCCTCCAACATAAAGAATAAGGTCTCCTGGGAGAAGGCAGAAGAGCAGCTGAAGCTGGTGGAGAAAAACCAGGTGCAGATTGTAACCTTCAAGGACGAAAACTATCCTGAAAATCTTGCCTCGATTTACGACCCTCCTCCGTTTCTTTTCTTCAAAGGAGAGATCAAAGAAGAAGATCGGAATGCGGTAGCAATAGTGGGGTGTCGCTCCGCCTCCCTTTACGGAAAACGGATCACCGAAAGGATTGGAAGAGAGCTGGCCAAAAGAGGGATCACCATAGTGAGTGGACTGGCGCGAGGTATAGATTCCATCGGGCACCTTTCCGCATTGAAGGAGAATGGAAGGACTTTGGCTGTCTTCGGCTCAGGACTGGATGTAATTTATCCTTCGGAAAACAGAAAGCTGGCAGAACAGATCAAATCATCCGGAGCCATCCTTTCTGAGTTTTTCTTGGGCACCAAACCTGAAGCACCCAATTTCCCCAGACGAAATAGACTGATAAGCGGGCTTTCTTTGGGAGTGGTGATAGTGGAGGCGGGAACAAAAAGCGGAGCACTGGTTACCGCCCATTGTGCCTTGGAGCAGAACCGGGAGGTCTTCGCCATCCCGGGCAATCTGGGGGCAAAAAACAGTGAGGGGACAAATAAGTTGATAAAGCAGGGAGCCAAGCTGGTTACCTCGGTGGAGGATATCTTGGAGGAGTTGCAAATAACTACCAAGAGTGGGGAATCCTTATCTTCTGTTCTGACCGAAGAAGATCTGTCCCATCTTTCGGAGATGGAAAAGAGTATACTTAAGCTCATTTCAGATGAACCTTATCACATAGACAAAATCGCCTCCCAGGCTTCTGTTGGCGTATGGCAAGCTTTATCGTCGCTTTTATCTTTGGAGCTAAAGGGTTTGGTGAAACAGCTTTCCGGTAAAATGTTTGTGCGAGCTTAGAAGACCTCTCCCCCTATTTCCCCCTCTCCATTTCATGGAGAGGGGTTCACCCTGAAGGGATTCACCCTGAAGGGGACAGGGGGTGAGGTAAGAAATCAGGATCAATGAGACAAATGAATAAAATCATAAAAACAAAATTTTGTCCTTAAAGTATTCCAAAAACTTGCATTTGTTATCTATTTGATTTAAATTATGACTTAAATGTTTCTTTTATGTAATCTGCAAAATGATGGAAAGTGTTTGTTAGTAAAGAAGGATGATGCTTTGGTCGAAAGGAAGATTCAGGTAATAAATAAATTGGGACTGCATGCCCGACCAGCCGCCATGCTGGTGCAGAAGGCGTCCAAGTTCAAATCGGAGATCAAACTGCAAAAGGAGGATATAGAGATAAATGCCAAAAGCATTTTAAGCGTGATGATGTTAGCCGCAGAAGTGGGAAGCTTTGTGACAATAAAAGCTGAAGGCGAAGATGAAGAAGAGGCGGTTGAGGCGATAGCTGGATTGTTTGAGGAGAAGTTTGGAGAGGAATAAGTGAGAAAACCAGATAAGCAGGTCTGCACCATATATCGGGGTACTCCCGCCTCACCCGGGGTGGTGATAGGGAAGGCGTTTCTTCTCAATCGCGAAAGCATCCAGGTATCAGAAGAGAAAATACCTGAAAATGAGGTGGCAAAGGAAATCTTGAAGTTTAAAAGGGCTTTAAGCGACACCAAAGAGGAAGTTCTCAAAATAAAGGAAAAGGTGGCTAAAAGGATCGATCCAGATCATGCCAAGATATTTGATGCTCAGATTATGACCACGGAGGATGAGTTAATTAATAGCGCTGTGATCGAGAAAATCAAAAAGAGCAGAAGCAATGCTGAGTTTGTTTACAAGAAGGTGATTGAACAGACCATAAAGACTTTATCCTCTTCTAAGGATGAGTATCTCAGGGAAAGGATAATGGATATAAAGGCGGTAGCCAACCGTCTGATCTACAATCTTTTGGGCATAAAACATCTTACCTTAGAAAGCATCGACTCTCCGGTGATTTTAGTGGCTCAGTCTCTTTCCCCCGGCGACGTGGTGCATATGAAAAAGGAAAGCATTCTGGGCTTTGCCACCGACATGGGTGGAGGTACTTCTCATGTAGCCTTGTTAGCCAAATCCATGGGAATCCCGGCTGTGGTGGGACTGAAGAACTTCTTTAATCAAATCCAGGATAAACAAAGCATCATCTTGGATGGAATAAAAGGAGAAGTGCTTATTTGTCCGGATGAGCAAACCCTAAGGGAATACGAGAAGAGAAGAAGATTTATACTTCAAAAAACGGCTGAGCTTTCTGAGCTTAAGTTGCTTCCTGCAGAAACTCAAGATGGAAGGAAAATTGAGCTTTCCGCCAATATCGAGCTTCCATCTGATGTCGATTCTGCCTTAGAATATGGGGCAGAGGGCGTCGGCTTATTCCGCACAGAGTATCTATATATCACCCGGGCTGGCTTTCCCACTGAGGAGGAGCAATATAGAGCTTATCTTGAGGTGGCGGAAAAAGTATACCCTAAATCGGTAATCCTGCGAACTTTCGATTTAGGCGGTGACAAATTTGATCGACACACCAGCAGTTTGTACGAGACCAATCCCTTCTTAGGATGGCGAGCCATCCGCGCCTGTCTGGATCTTCCTGAGATATTCAAAGTTCAGTTGAGAGCCATGCTGAAAGCCAGTGCCAAGAAGAACGTAAAGGTCATGTTCCCCATGATCTCCGAAGTAGGAGAGCTTCAAAAAGCCAAAGCCATACTAAATGAGGCTAAAGAGGAGTTGAGGCGAAAGAAAATTCCATTTGATGAGGAAATTCCGGTGGGGATAATGGTGGAGATACCTTCTGCCGCATTGGCTGGTGACGCTTTAGCAAAAGAGTGTGATTTCTTCAGCATCGGGACCAACGATCTGATTCAGTACACCCTGGCGGTGGATCGCGGGAATGAGAAGATCGCTCATCTTTACCAGGGGTTTCATCCCGCGGTGCTGAAGCTGATAAAGGAAAGCATTGATGCCGCTCACAGGAATGGCATCTGGGTGGGCTTATGCGGAGAGATGGCCGCCGATCCCTTAGCTACCACCCTGCTGGTGGGCATGGGAGTGGACGAGCTTTCCACCTCCGCCATGGCTATCCCGGAGATAAAGAAAGTCATCCGCACCATAAGATTTGAAGATGCCAAAAGACATGCCCAGGAGGTGCTGAAGCTTTCCACTATCGATGATGTAAAAAAGTTTTTGACTGAGGATTATGCTAAAAGATTTGGCAAAGAGAATAAAAGTAAACTCATGTAGCCTCAGAGTCAAATGAAAGTAGCTCTTTTTGTGCATAAAATTTAGCGTCGCACCTTAGTGTGCGACGTTAAAATAAAAGGATAAATATCTTATGCATCCTTTGGACGATCTAGAAAAAATCAAAAAGATAGATCAAGGAGGGATGTATGATTTTATTTATGAGTTCCCCTCTCAATTTGAAGATGCGCTGAAACTCACCAAAGAAACCAAGCTTCCTGACTGGAGCACAAGCCGGATAAAAAATATAGTTGTGGCAGGTCTGGGTGGCTCTGCCATCGGGGGGGACCTGGTGCGTTCATATCTGGCTGAAAGGCTCGATATCCCTTTCTTTATCTGCAGAAACTACACCTTTCCCAATTTTGTGGATTCGTCCTCTCTGGTGTTTGTTTCCAGCTATTCCGGAAACACAGAGGAGACTCTGTCCGCTTTTGAAGATGCCTCCCGAAGAAAAGCAAAGATCATCTGCATAACCTCCAATGGAAAAGTGGAGGAAATCTCTTCTAAGAAGAAAATTCCCTGTGTTCATCTGCCCAAAGGCTTCCAGCCTCGAGCTGCCTTAGGATACTCCTTTGTGCCCATACTGACAATGCTGGAAAGACTGGGATTCGTTCAAGGTGAAGAGGACAACATTAAAAAAACCAAAGAGTTTTTAATCTCAAACAGAACCAAATATTTAATTGAAGTTAATACCGAAAAGAATGAAGCGAAAAAGCTTGCCACAAAACTTCACAGGAGGCTGCCCATAATTTATGCATCTTGCGATCATTTTGATGCAATCTCTACCAGATGGAAAGGGCAGTTCTGCGAAAATGCCAAGATGCTTGCTTTCAACAACGTGTTTCCGGAATTTAATCATAACGAGCTGGTTGGGTGGAAGGTATTGTCAGATTATGGGGACGACCTGATAGTCGTAATACTGAAAGATAAAGAAGACCATCCACGTATCCAAAAAAGGATGGAGATCGTTAAGGGAATCATTGAAAAGCAGAAGGTGGAAGTGATAGAAATCCAAAGCTGTGGAGAGAATCTTCTGTCCCGAATGTTCTCGCTAATCCAACTTGGGGATTTTACCAGCTTCTATCTGGCTATCTTAAATGAGGAAGATCCGACTCCGGTTAAGGTGATAGATTATCTGAAAAATGAGTTAGCAAAGTAGACATGATGTATCCCTTTTGTCATTCTGAGTCCCCTGTACGGGGAGCGAAGAATCTAAAACCAGTTGAAAATCCCGCCAGAGGCGGGGTCAGCATGACAAGAAGGTAGCCGCACCCTTCAGTATGTGCCAACCACTTATATAAAACCAGCACAGAGGTTATCAAAATAAGATTCATGTTCCAAATCCTAAAATCAAAGCATTTCGCCACCCTGTTTGCTTTCTCTTGTTTCTTTATTACCTCCTCACTTTCGGTTCAATCTGCAGAGGATACACTAATAACAAAGATCGCTTCACCTGTCGACTTGGAGGTGAAAGACACCCCGGACGATGGCGGCGGGAGCTTGACCCTATCCTGGAAAGCCTCACCGGATGATAAAGAGAAGATCGGTGATATAGACGGATATGAGATTTTCAGAGGGAGCAGAGCCGACACCACCCTCAAGTTGATCACCCTGGTGGCTGACAACGTCACTTCCTTTACCGATGCTGGGTTGGAAAATAAACAAGAATATTCTTATGCCATTAGAGCAAAAAAAGGTGATTCCTATTCAGAGCTAATCTTTTCCAACTTCGTCCGCCCCAGACTCAACTGGTTCAGAACCACTCGGGTAAATATGTTGGTTTTGCTTTTGATCTTTTCCGCCTCTGTGCTTTTATATATTCGCAGTGCCAAGGGTGGAAAAAGCCTTTTTATTCGCAAGTTAGCCGGGTTGGAAGCAATGGAGGAGGCGGTGGGACGAGCCACGGAGATGGGAAAGCCGGTTCTCTTCATTCCGGGAATTTCTGATCTGGATGAAATCCAGACCATCGCCGGTCTTTCCATCCTGGGGAAAGTCGCCCGCATCACCGCGCAATATGAGACCCCCCTGGTGGTGCCGGTGCTTTATCCCATGGCACTGGCAGCGGCAGGAGAGGTGGTTAAGGGGGCTTACCTGGATTCCGGCAAACCAGAAGGTTTCAAACCAGAGATGGTTCGCTATGTGGCGGGAGAACAATTTGCCTATGTAGCCGCAGTAAACGGAATCATGCTGAGAGAAAAGCCCGCGGCTAACATCTATATGGGAGCTTTTTATGCGGAGTCTTTGCTTTTGGCAGAGACAGGATTTGCGACGGGTGCCATTCAGATTGCCGGAACCGCCAATCCGGAACAGCTCCCCTTCTTCATTGCCGCCTGCGATTACACCTTGATGGGGGAGGAGCTTTACGCCGCCAGCGCATGTCTGTCCAAAGAGCCTTTGATGCTGGGAAGCCTTAAAGGACAGGACCTGATAAAGATCATATTGGTTGGTTGCATCATCCTCGGCGTGATTTTTGAGGTATTCCAAATCGGCAATGGATTTTTCACAAAACTATTTTTAGAGCAATAACACATTCTAATCATGTAAAAATACGCGTAGCCAAGCCTTTACGGCTTGGCATCAGAGCTTAAATAACGAACAAAAGAATAATGAAAACACAACTTCCAATAGCTGTTGCCTTCCTCTCCGGATTCATCATGGTGATCGCCTTCTTTATCCCGGAGCAGAACTTGGAGAACCTCAGTCAGAACCTTCTCACTTTTGTCACCATTGTGGGCGGATTCACTTTACTTTTGGGGATTGTAAGCATCCTGAGAGCAAACCTTCAGGTGGTCAGCAAAAGAGGAAAGGAATGGGGCTTTAAGCTTCTTTTGATAATGACGCTTTTGATCATGGCAGTCTCCAGCTTCATCTGGGGCACCCATGAGGGCACCGTATATCACTGGATGTTTCAGAACATGCAGGCTCCCATGATGTCCACCATGTTTTCGCTCCTAGCTTTCTTTATTGCCTCTGCAGCTTATCGGGCCTTCAGAGCCCGCACTAAAGAGGCTACCATTCTTTTGGTCACCTCGGTGATCGTCATGTTGGGAAGAATACCTTTGGGGCAATTTCTGTGGAATAAACTACCCGTGTACACCGACTGGATCATGGCATATCCCAATTTGGCCGTGCAGAGGGGAATCATCATTGGAGCCGCACTGGGTGCGGCCGCCATGTCGTTGAGGATAATTCTGGGAATAGAGAGAACCTATATGGGAAGGGGATAGGAGATCGCCCAAGAATTTTGCATGATGGTGAAGACGATTTCACGCTATAAGATTTGAAAGAATATAGAAGAAAACGATGAGTGAAAATTACAAAGGAAAAGATATCAAATTCAGACGCAGGGTCAGACCCAGATATAATAAGCTTTTGATCCCTGCTCTGATAATAAGTCTTATAATCGCAGTGATACTCATTATAATCTTGAACAAATACCTGTCCAAGCCAGCTTTCGAAAAAAATGGACTGCTTGACCGAAAGACATCTGTGGTGGTGATGCCGTCCGAAAATATGCTTGATGAGGATGGCCCTGTCGCACACGCGATGTGAAAGGGCAAATAATCTTTTGCACGGCAGTGCAGGAGGAAAAGATGAGACAAAAGAATTTCTGGACAATCATTTTTGGGATAGTTCTTATTCTGGTCGGGATTTTAGCTCTTCTGGATAGCCTGGAGTTTATCTCCTTCTGGTCTGCTTTGGGGAAACTGTGGCCTTTGATTTTGATCGGGCTGGGTATCTGGCTTTTGCTGAAGAGACGTCACCTCTACTGGGACGAGAAGGTTGAAATAAAGGAGGGGAAAAAATATTCTAAAGCCTTCGGGGATTTGAAAATCGATTCGGTTGGAATGGATCCACACGGAATGGACGTGGAGATGGGATTCGGTGATCTGGAGGTAAACCTAACCAAGGCTAACTTCTCTGATCGGGAGAATGTAATTCATCTTGCACTGGGTTTTGGAGACATCAAAGTATGGATACCCTCTGAGGTGAAAGCCAAAATCACTGCAAGCTGTGGAGCCGGAGATATAGACGTTCTGGGAAAGAGCGCAGATGGCTTGGGCAAAAGTGTGGACTATCAGGATGAAGGTTATGATTCGGTCCAAAAGAGACTAAAAATCTTTGCAAAAATCGGATTTGGAGATATAAAGATTTCGAGAATTTGATATTAGACGAGATAAGACCTCACCCCCTATATCCCCCTCTCCACCAAGGGGAGAGGGGTTCACCCCGAAGGATTTCCCTCGATCCTGAGATCTTCGGGATCGAAGGACACCCTGAAGGGGACTAAGGGGGAGAGGTAAACGAAAGGAGAAGTTATGACTCAGCCATCTGGAAAAATCCCGGATGTAAAAGTTACGGTAAAGAGCATCAAAGGGAAATGTGCCTTAGGACACAAGGTGGGAGAGGAGTTCGTCTTCAAAGGGGGAATAGCTCCGGGTGGTTTGTGCACCGAAGGAATGTTGACCGTAATACCTGCCGCCAGAACTTTGATGTTCGGCGGAACTCACTTCTGGGAAGAGGACCCGGACGCCATCTCGGTCTGTTGTCCAGATTCAAAAAATCTGGTTGTGTTTGAGATCAGAAGAGTTAGGAGTTGAAATAAATCCAAGTTATTTTGTCCGAAAGCCCCGCCAGAGGCGGGACATTTCGGACCTACAACTATAAAGTGGAAAAGAACAAGAATTTTTCGCAGAAAGGAAAGAAGCCAGGATCTTAAGCTATGAACCGAGCATCTGAACTATTCTCCAAACTCCAGCATATTGATCGGAGATATATCTTTCTTTTCATCGGGATGGCGGCATTCCTACCATTGATATTTCCCCTGGGGCTTCCTCTGGGAGTGACCCCTTCCTCTGAGAATCTTTTCAATGCGGTGGAAAACCTAAAAGAGGGTTCGGTGGTTATGCTCACCTTCGACTACTATCCTTCCACCCTGCCTGAGACCGAGCCCATGTCCTATGCCGCCTTAAGGCATCTTTTCAGAAAAAACGTCCGGGTGATTACCTTAACCACCATTCCTTTAGGGGCGCTATCGGTGATGGAGGGGGTGGTCAAAAACGTAGCCCGGGAATATGACAAAGAGTATGGTGTGGACTATGTGAACCTGGGATACAAATACGGCTATGTGGCGGTTATGCTGGGCATGGGCAGAAGAATCTCAGACATTTTCCCCCGGGACAATTATGATAACAAGTTGGAAGATCTTCCTTTGATGCAGGAGGTCAAGAATTATGATGACATTGACTTCCTCTTCGTAGTTTCTGACAACGCCACAGTGGATTACTGGGTCTCACTGGTTAATGCGCAATTTGGTATACCCATGGGAGCAGGGGTGACTGCGGTTATGGCGCCCAAATGTTATTCATTCTTGCAAACCAAACAGATGGTTGGTCTTCTGGGTGGAATGAAGGGTGCGGCTGAATACGAAAAACTAACCCGAAATCTGGACAGAGCCACCAGAGGAATGGACCCACAGTCTATCATCCATATTCTTATCATAGTTTTTATAATATTGGGTAACATTGGATATTTTGTGAGCAAACGAACGAAAATTTAAAATTAAAAATGAAAAATGAAAAATTGCAGTTAAAAATTCAAAATTGGAGGATTGAAAAACCAGCAACAGATCAGAACCCTCTCCCCTGGGGGAGAGGGAAGGGTGAGGGGGAATCAAGTATATCGTACAAATCGAAGATGCGTGTATATTTCCGCGCAGGTGCATTAAAAATTTTGATTTTTGAATTGTAATTTTAAACCTTGCTCTTTGAATTTTTAATTTGACTACATTATGAACCTACAATTCATCGGAATTACCATCGCCGCTCTTTTGACCCTGTGCATTTACAGCTTTTTGTATAGAGACAACCCCTTTTACAAATTTGCTGAGCATATCTTCGCTGGTCTTTCTGCTGGATACTATGTGGGTCTGGTGTGGCACTCCATCATAAAGCAACAGCTTATCGGTCCCCTTTTTGAAGAAAGACAGCTCCTTTTCATCATCCCCGCCATTCTCGGAATCTTGATGTTCACCAGATTCATCCCCAAGATCACCTGGCTTTCGCGCATCTCTTTAGCTTTTGTGATAGGCAACACCGCCGGAATCTTTCTGATTCAGCAGTTACATGGATTGGTGCTACCGCAGGTGCGAAATACTTTCACGGTGGCGCTGAATTTTTCCGGAGTAGTCATAATTGTAGGCGTGATTTCCACACTCATCTATTTCTACTTTTCCAAAGAGCACAAGGGTGTGCTGGGACTCACCGCCGGTTTGGGGATTTGGTTTATCATGATCTCGTTTGGCGCCTCGTTTGGCTACACCGTGATGGCACGAGTTTCCCTTCTTATCGGCAGAGCGCAGTTTCTTCTGATCGATTGGCTGCACTTGATAAAATGAGACATCTTCGCGCACCCTGAAGGGTGCGGTTACTACCTGTGATACCCCTCTCCCCTGGCGGGAGATTCGTATGAATGCTTCGCAGGGTAGGTTGAAAATCCCGCCAGAGGCGGGGGTGAGGGGGAAATAAAGAAAATTCAAAATTAAAAAAGCAAAATGTCCTTCGACACTGAGCCTCAGGACGAAGTGCAAAATTACAGATCAAAATTTAAAATTGGTGAACTGTGAAACGCAACAAAAGATAATTTTTAGTATTGAATTGTAGTTTTGAACTTTTCTCTTTGAAATTTTATCTTTTATCGCACCCTCCCCTCCCAGACGAGCTGACGCCTAGACGGGGGCGTCAGTCCTCCCGTCTGGGGGTCTCCGTAACTCCTCCCATCAAGGTATGCCCGTACGGGCATACCAAGGGAGGGGAGGTTTTTCGATACTAAATAGCTTCGGGAAATCTCCCGCCTCTGGCGGGATCTGGCGACTATTCCCGAAGTATCTGCAAGATGAGCTGAGTTCGCGCACCCTGAAGGGTGCGGCTACCATCTGTTCGGTAGCTGCTCGCCTTTGGCAGGGCGCCGGTCACTATCCCCGAAGTATCAGAAAGCCAAACACAGTTGTCATGCCGAACGAGCGGACACCCCCAGACGCCCAGCCGGGGGCGTCTGCCGGAGCTCGTCCGAGCCAACCCGTACGGGTGGGCTCCCGTCTGGGAAGCAAAGCATCTGGTTTTTTAAATTCTTCCCCCGCCAAAGGCGGGGTCAGAATGGGAATAATGTTCAAAAAGTATTGATTAAACTATAGTTAAGTTGTTTAATAATGTCATTTTAGGAATACAATTGTTGAACCTGCTTAAAGATTGAGTCATAATATGAGACAAAAAGTGGTGTCCGCA
>Ga0209979_1000529_pt1 | contig 51662 bp, 38 predicted proteins | sample AnhtaG_FD_183114 | JGI IMG/M metagenome (GOLD analysis project Ga0209979, IMG submission 183114) | Deep subsurface microbial communities from Anholt, Denmark to uncover new lineages of life (NeLLi) - Anholt_01485 metaG (SPAdes) (version 2) | ecosystem: Environmental > Aquatic > Marine > Oceanic... | reverse complement strand
ATAATTGCAATGACCAAGTACTACTCGCAATACCCCGAACCAGGCGCTCTGGAGCTTTTCGATATATACCTGTCCTTTATTCTGCATTCACAAAACGACGACGGCTCAGTGAGAAACTTTATGAATTTCGACAGGAGCTGGTTAGAAAATGAGCCTGCCAGCGATGCTCTCGGCAGAGTATTGTGGGCGTTCGGAACGGTCATGGCAAAGCCGCCTTCGCCATCGTATTTATCAATAATTAAAGACTGTTTTGACAGGTCCGTAAAACATGTGGAGAAGCAATACCCAAGGGGTATGGCGTATTCAATACTCGGTATGAGCGATTATCTCGAGCAGTTTCCCGGAGCCAGTGACATCAAGCGCCAACTGGCAATAGCTGCAAACGGATTGATGGCTCAGTACGAAGAAAACAGTCTGCCTGACTGGCAGTGGTTCGAGGACACATTAACTTACGACAACGCGGTTTTGCCGCATGCGCTATTTGTTGCCGGCCTGATTTTTAAGGACAAGAAATACATCGAAGTTGCGGAAAAAACGTGTGAATTTCTGCTGGCAAATACTTTCAATGGCGAGCATTTCAGCTTTGTCGGCTGCAAGGGATGGTACGAACGCGGAAAGACAAAAGCTGCATTTGACCAGCAGCCGATAGAAGCTAAAAGTACGGTTATGATGTTGGGGCCCGCTTATGACGCCACACAAAACAGCAGATATTTAACACTGCAAAGAAAAGCCTTCGACTGGTTCCTGGGCGAAAACGACCTGCATATTCCGCTGTACGACTTTAGAACCAAAGGATGCTGCGATGCGCTAATTCCCGACGGCGTTAACAGTAATCAAGGCGCAGAGAGCATACTGAGCTTTTTGCTGAGCTTATTGGCTATAGTCGAAAGCTACACGATAGTTGACAAGCTTGAGGACGGTAAAGGTGTTTCCTTAGGGCAAGCCAAACTCATAGAGCAAACAACCAAAAAAGCTGCCCCTATAAAAAGTATACCTGCTAAGGGCAAACCTAAAAAAAGGCAGGTCGAAGAACTTGCCTAATGCTATGGGCCTCAATTCTTCAAGGCATTGCAAAACAAGCATCCGCCGTTAGGCGTCCTGTGGACCAACGCAATTGAGCAGCCGGACTGTTATGGCCCGTTCAGCAGGTTGCCGGCTTCCTCGGCAGTCCAGGTGATATCACGGCCCAAGCCTGCGACAGCTTGACAGCTTACTAATGAAAAGAGCACAACAATTAAAGCAAATATCAAAAGTATTTTTCTAACCATCTTTTAGCTCCGCAACAATATTTGATAAAACTATGTAAGCTCCCGGCAACCTTACCACATAATGGTCCATCGCAATTAGAAAGTCTATATACTATTATCGGACAAATAACGTAATTCATAACAGTTTATAGTTAAAGATTGCCTGGATGTAGGGGGATTTTCCGGTCAGGTCCCTGAGCTTCGCACATACAATACGATGTCCTGCTCGAAGGGTGGTGAGTGAAAGAGACGCCGAGCTCCGCCGTGACCGCACCCGCTAAGCAGAAGAGAAGTAAGCAGCTTATTTTTGTCAGGTGCATACGCATCGTTCGTAACCGTCTTTTACTGCTGATAAGGTTGGCCCCTTAATATTATACAAGCTCCCGGCGGGCCGAGCGGCCGAGCGACCACACCCCAATCGTCGCTGAATTTGACTGGTAAATAACACTCCTTAACCAGAACAGAAATGCTCTTGTCATTTATTAAACCTTTCGACCAATTCGGCTTTACATATTGCGGCTAAAACAAGCTCGCCGACGGGCAAAATGGCTGATAGTCTTCACTTAATAACAATATATTCAGCAGTGGCATGCGGTTCGGGAATAGGTGAGTTATCCTCGCGAAGTCCCTGTATGTGCATTTCGATTGCTTCGTACATATTTTGCTCAACTTCTTCGCAAGTCTCGCCTGTTGCGATACACCCCGGCAGGTCCGGAGAATATGCCGAATAGTTCCCATCTGCCTTTTCAATAACCACCAGAAAGCGGTACATAGTTACATCACCTCTTTTTCTTTAACTGGGCCTGCTTTAATATGCTGTTTAGAGTACCAGCAGCTAAATCATGGTTAGGATTACCGGCAATGGTTACTCTCCCAAGTTTGGTGGGGTGCTTGTACTACCGATGACTGCCTTTGTCTGCAACAAGCTCCCAGCCATCCGATTCTATCATTTTAATAACTTCACGTACTTTCATCGTGTCATATCTAATTAAGGCAGCTGGGGAACCAGGATTCGGACCTGGACTAACTGATCCAGAGTCAGTCGTGCTACCGTTACACTATTCCCCAATAATTTCTTTAACCGCCCTGCTGCCTGTGTTTATTTTCTTTTGGCGGCAAGCCTATATAGCCAAGCAATTTCCATCCCGACGGCAAAAGTATAGCAGCTATCGCTATTTTCAACAAATCGCCGATGATAAAAGGATATAAACCGGCAGTCAGCACGGTCCTGCTGATACCCGTCAGGCAACACAGCCAGAGCAGGCCAAAAGCGTAAATGGCGATATTTCCGAGAACCATCGCCAGAACCGTTGTCCCGATTCGGCGGTCCCATCCCTTTTCCGCCAGCAATCCTACGATGCAGGCAGCAGCAATGAAACCGACCAGATATCCTCCGGTCGGCCCTGACAGTACGGCAAAGCCGGCTCTGCCCATCGCGAAGACCGGCAATCCAGCGGCTCCTTCAGTTAGGTATGCAAGCACAGCAAAGCTTCCCCGCCGAGCACCAAAGAGTGCTCCTATCATCAATACAGCGAAGGTCTGTCCCGTGACAGGCACAGGCCAGAGCGGGATAGCGACCTGGGCGCATAAGGCGATGAGTAGGGAGCCGCCAATAATCAGAGCCACATCATAAAATCCAGCAAGCCTTTTATCGCTGGGCCGCAGAACGTCGGCTACGGTTGCGTTCGTCAACATATCTACTCCGTCAGTAAAAGCAGAAATCTTCAATCCCTCTAAAAACAGGTTTTATTGAAATTTGAAAAACAAATGAAACAAACAATTAGTCCAAACACTCGAATAAGGCATTTTCCAACACCCCCAAACAAGTTTGAGGGTGCCACCCAAGTTTCATTAGCAATTCAAAGGTCAATAACTTTTGCTGCGGATACAAACCAAAGAGCTTGCTATCCGCCGGCTATTATATTTGAAACTTTTTTCTGTGTCAAATAAAAGACTCGATGCCGGATACTCGGGGTTGGTGATTGGTAAATGGTGATTGGTAATTGGTGATTGGTAAATGGTGATTGGTAAATGGTGATTGGTAAATGGTGATTGGTAAATGGTGATTGGTAAATGGTGATTGGTAAATGGTGATTGGTAATTGGTGATTGGTAATTGGTGATTGGTAATTGGTGATTGGTAAATGGTGACTCGCGACTCGTAGTTCGATGCTGGATGCTCGATACTCGTCCTGCAAAAACAACCGGGGCCTATACCGAACTAATCGGTATAGGCCCCGGATTGGTGCAAATCCATTGGCTATTAACTTAGCCTCGTATCAATGCTGATTACCACTGAGGAAACTTTAGCTCCTCTTCGAGCCAGTAATCCGCCAGGAGAGCAAAGTCCCTGAAGTTAACCGCCTGCTTGCCCGGAGGCTCGATAACGGGGTGATCATAGATGTTAGCAGGCGAGTCGACCGGTATATGCAAGTAGGCCGCACCCTCAACAGCCAGGTACAGTGCCTGGGGATCCGTGAGAGCATAGGTGTAGATGCGGACATCGTCGAGCATACCCGTGAAGTAGTGAGCGATAGGACATTCGCCCTGGGTATTTGCGTCTGCACCCTCTTCGTATTTGGCGCCGATAAACAGTGGCTCGTCCAGTGAACTAATATCCCCGGTGGTGTCGGCTGCTGTGTTTCCTGGGACGCCGTTACAATAGACTCGAATTTCACCGGCGGCAGTGTCGCGTACCGCTACAAAATGGACCCACTCACCGGTGGCGAAATCTGCGGCGACCCCATCCACGGTTGGTTTGACAACATTGTCATCGACGAGGAAACGCAAGTTGTTGCTAGGCTGGAACTTGACTACATATCTGCAACCGGTTGCGCCGGTAAATTCAGTTCCATTTGTCCCATTGCAGATGAGGAACTCCTTATCAGAGCCATCCACGTGGCTGCTCTTGAGCCAGAGGGCGATAGAGAACGACCCGGTGGTAAACTCATTCCCAGCGTGGTCCACCACGGTTACATAATCATTCGTATCCGCTGTGAAACTAATCGCCGAGGAGCCGATCTTGCCGGTATCATAGGTTGGGCTGCCCCATTCGGTCCCCTCGTAGATGGTGATGCTGTCGTTGGCGTTGCCCTCAAACTCGTAGTGCGCACCAGGTCCGATGGGGGGCGCTGATGTCGGATAACATGCATCGGTAATGAGCCAGTCTCTGCCCATTATCATAAGGTCTTTCCAGTCAACCACGCCATCAGGGTCGCCATCAGGGTCCCTCCAGATGTTGCCCGGCAGCATCAGCGGGTAATAACCAGGAACAAATCTTGACCGGTAAAGCCTGATATCGTCAAAGTACACGACACCTGAACCACCATTACCCATCTCAGGATAGTCCCTGTTGCCGAAGCCGATATAGAGCTTGTTGACGTTGCTTTTATCCACAACATCGAAGTTGGGATCGTTCAGGTCGATATTCCACGGCGTCCAGGTCTCTATCAGCACTGCATTGGGGTCGGGCGTACCGTTGGTGTCGTAGTACACCACGCCAACATTGGCTGATGTATCTTCCAGAGCCAGATACATTAGCTCAGGGTCGTTGCTGATTATCCCGATGTCCCGCGAATTCCAAAATCCTGTAAACCAACTGCCATTACCCTCGTCAGCGGTGAACTTGATGCTGGAGAATTCGGCCTTGCACAGCTGGGCCGCGTTATGGCTGGTCAGACACAGGCCTGTATAGACAGCATCCCCCATGTCTACTGTTTCCACCTTCGAGGTAAGCTCATCATCGTTGATGTAGTGCCATGTGTCAGGGTATCCGCCAACGTCATTTGCATGTTCGGCGTAATAGAAGCCATAAATGTCGCGCGACAATTTCACCCAGTGCGGTGCGGTGATTCCGCCTTGCGTCACATTGGTGACGGTACCGCGCTTTTGGTCGCGATACTGCAGTGAAACTCCCTGCCCGGGTGTGACAACCACCATCACGAAGTTGGAGTCCACGTGCAGGGTCTCGCGCATCATCACTCCTGCCTTGGCCCAGGTGTTTGTGTTGTTCACGTCGTCGACCCTCACCTCAATGGAACCGTAGATCTGGTACCCCACGGAGGGCTCAAGCTTCTTGTAGGCGTAGTGGAACTCGTCGTGGTACGGTCCGCCTGCAGGCCCGACAGCCTCGATATCGGTGCCGGCGGCGATTAACGTCGCGTCAAAGAGTCCGAGTGGGCTAAGATCTGCGTCAATGCCTGTGAACTCGAAGCTGCCTTTAAGCCCCGTCGGATTGCCCTTGAACCACAGCGACAATGCCTTAATATCCTGTCTCGTCCAATTCGGGTCGACTCCAAGACCGCCAGTAGTGGCTTCAATCTCCGAATACTTGTGCACCGGGTAGATCTCGCCGTCAGGAAAGCCCAGACGAATAGTATTACCATCGTTGTCGTAATATAGAGCCAGCCCCTGGGCACCGCCGTGATAGTCGTTGTCGTAGTGTAGATACGGCTTTGGAGGGTCATCTGGACCCGCAATCATTATGTTGGAGCCGGATTTTGATTTTACGGGCGGGGGCTGCCAGAACGAGTACCCGTCTTTCCAGACATACCGCAAAGCGTTCGGATCCGTGCCGGTATCGGTTGAGAGGTAGGGCTCAAAATCCTCCAGGACAGCATAGTTGGTCGTCTTAAAGGTCCAGATACGGCCTGTCCACTCTTCCCCTTCGGCGAGATTGACCTCATCGATGCGCCAGTAGTAAGTGGTCTCCCATTCCCATTCAGTGATGTCACCTTCAAAGACCGGGTCATAGTAGTTAACGTCAAGAGCCAGGCCGCTGATAACGGGAGTTGCGCCTGTTTCTACGGCACTTGGACTGGTTCCGAAGTAAACATCGTGGGTGGCGGCCTCAATTCCCGGCGTCCAGCTAAGCAGTGTTACGTCGTCGGCGCTGAGCTCCTGCGTATGATACGGGTTGGGGTTAGAGGCCCAGAGTCGCTCAAACGGCATGAGGTACCAGCCATCGATTATGGCATCAGCCGAGCCGTTTACAGGCAGGATGTTCACGTCAGGAGAGTCAGGACCGTACCAGGCCACCATGCAGTGGTCGCCTCCTCCGCCTTCCTTCCACAGGGCGCAGATGTAGTATGGCTGGTCGGCATTCAGCCAGATGAGGCCAACTACATTGTTGGAGTCCTGCTCGGGATACGTGTCCCACGTGTAAGGGCCTGCCCAACCTGTTCCTATAGCAGGGGGAGGGTCCTTGACATAGGCAATGAGGTCGCCAGGGCCGGGCGGGTAATTCTCGCTGAGGTACAGTTCGCCCTGGTCGTCGGTGGTGAGCCAGAAGTTGTAGAAGCCGGAGGTTTCCGGCACAAGCCAGCCGTGAACGCGGCCTCCATAGTTGTCGTACAACTCCGTGCCCGTGTCGAATGTTATTATCTCCGTGAAGTAGTTCGGCTGGTCGGCCAGGTAGGCAGGATGGCTCTTGAGGATATCCAGGTCGGTACCAGTGATATTGAGCCAGCCCTCTGCCGTGATGGAACCCAAGCCGGGTGCGCGGACAGTTCTAAACGTCCAGATATCGCCTGTCCACTCTTCCCCTTCGGCGAGATTGACCTCATCGACCCGCCAGTAGTAAGTCTCCGCAAAGCCAATGCCTTCGGTAGGAAGAAATGTTTCGTCTCCCCGCGGCTTTGTGACACGATAAGTCAATGCGTTCGGGTCGGTGCCCCAGTACACTTCGTGCTGGCCGGCTGAAGCTCCCGGCGTCCAGGTACACGCAGCGACCTCAGTCGGGTCCACAAGGCGGGCACCATCAGCCGGGTACGGGTTATAGGCCCACAGCGGCTGCGCCAGTACTCTCTCCGGAACGAACTGCCGCATTGGCATGGAGGGAGTCTGCCACCACAGCTCTGCGGTCGCACCGCCGCCGTTTTCATAGTATTCCATCAGAATGGTATATGTCTCGCCGGCAGTAAGTTCAATCTCATTGGTGTCCCAGGTCGGCCCGTGGTCAGTCCAGTTCTCAATAATCAACTCACCGTCCACCCAGAGACGCACACCATCGTCGGTATGGGTCAAGAAGGTGTAGGGCCCGTCTTCATCGGGCTGGATCGCGCCGCTCCATCTGACCGAGAAAAGGTCAACGTTGACGATCAGGTCCGGTGAGCCGCCGTCCCAGAAAAAGTCGATTCGAGGGTCTATGCGCGTCAGCACGCGGGAACCTGCGAAGAAGGTATCAGCGCGAGAGGGAGGAGTGGGACCCGTAAAGTGATAGTAGTCCCCTACCAAACCCCTGCTGCCGCTCATAACGTTAAACCTCCAGATATCGCCTGTCCACACGTCGATACCATTGACCTCATCGATGCGCCAGTAGTAAGTGGTGCCGAGCTGGAGAGCTCCGGGGTCAAAGTTTGGTTCTGCCAGCGGCCTTGGGTAAGGACCACCCAATGCTGCCGGGTTGGTGCCGAAGTACACATTGTGCGTACCGGCCCCATCTCCGGGCGACCAGGTAAGGAGGTTGACATCCCCAACGTGCACATCCGCCCAATTCTCCGGGTCGGGGTCGTAGGCAATTCCAGGGTCGCTTCTCATAGTATCCGGAATCTCTTCAGCCGACAGCTCGCGGTCGTAGATGCGGACGTTGTCAATTATTCCATTGAAATATCTGTCACCACGCGGGGCGGACCTGCCGATACTGACGTCTGTGCCTGCGACGATATTGAACTGGTCGACGTCTGTTTTGACCTCCGTGACATCTATGCCGTCCACGTAGAGGTTGACGTCTTCGATAGCGCAGTTCGTTTGCACTGTTGCCGCCACGTGGTGCCACTCACCGTCACGCAGGTCGGGGCCGCTCGTACCCCTGACATTGCCGTTGCCATGTTCCATGCGGATGACCCCGTCGACCCGGAAGCCGACTCTTTGACCGCCAGCGTTAGTGCCCCAGGTTACAATTGAGCCGTTGGTCCGTGTCCTTATCCAGGCAGCTATGGTGAAAGGATTGGCGCCGGAAACGCCCTTGTAGCCGTCTATGTTAACATAATCATCGTCGCCGTCGAAATACAGCGCGCCATTGAGCTTGCCCTGCTCTACCCAGGTCGGGCCACCAATGAGGCTGCCATAATGGTCATAGCCTGACGAATCAATGGCCTTAAGGCCGTAACCCCTATCAAACCTCCACCAGCCGACCCCATTAACGTCGGCAATGGCGATTTCATGTCTTGTTTTAAAGGTCCAGACATCGCCTTTGAACACGGTAGGCATCATGCCGCGGAAGTGGATCTCATCAATCCGCCAGTAGTAATCGGTGGCGCGGTCAAGCGGGGGTAATCCGCCATCGGCAACCGGCTCCCACGTCTCATCGCCAAGTAGCGCGGGACTGGCAACCTGGAAACCCATATATTCCGGACTTGCATAGGTAGCTGCGTTCACATCGGCCCTATTGGTGCCGAAATAAATATCGTGCTCGTGCGGTGGGGAGTAGCCTGTCTGGGCGCCTCGCTCCCATCTAAGGATCGGAGTAACGCTTATAAGGTCCTCAAAGTCATAGGGGTCGGGGCCCCAGGCCTCGCCGACCAGAACGGTAAAGCTCCAGACAGGGCCTTGCCAGAGCTGACTCTGGTCATCGGTCTCATCGACACACCAGTAGTAGGTCGTGCCTCGAACAAGAGAGTCGTTATAGGGGCCGAACGGACCTATTCCCGCAGGAACACCAACATAAAAGTAGTACAGAGCATATGGATTGGGCGGTGCGCCCAGGGACACGCTCGGGTCGCGAGCAGTTACCTTGGCCTCATCATCGCTGAAGAACGCTTCGTGCGTGTTCGCATCCCACCCCGGCTCGAAAATAAGCGAGGTCCATATGTTTGTTGGCGGAAAGAGGGACGCGTCAAGGAGCTGCTCATCAGCCGGGTCCGGCTTATGGGCCCACATCTGCACAAAAGGCCAGAGGTAATAGCCGTCAATGATGGCATCACCCTCGCCGGGTACGGGCGCATCCGGCTGGTCGGGCCCTTGCCAGGCCACTGCCAGGTAATCCCCGCCGCCGCCTTCCTTCCATAGCCCACGGATGTAGTATTTGTTGCCACCGATGAGTGTGATGGGTGCCGACTCCTCGGTGCCTCCGAATTGCCATTGTCTTCTCCACCCGGTAACGCCCAGCTCATAAGCGATTAGCTCGGCGTTGTGTGGCGCCATATCAGGGCTCAGCCACAGTTCGCCCGGGTCGTCGCTGCATACATAGAAGATATAGTCACCGGAGAGCTCGGGCATAAGCCAGCCCTGCATCCGGCCTCCATAGTTGTCGTACGTGTCGTACCCGGTGGTCGGACCCTCGAAAGTGGGCAGCAGAGAGCTCTGGTGGGGGTCGTGGGGATAATTGGGGTCGTTCTTCAAAGCGTCGAGATCGACAGTAGGAATACCGAACCACAGGTCAAGGGAGATTTTACCCATGCCGGGCTCGCGGACAGTTGTAAAGCTCCAGATCTCGCCTGTCCACGGACCCTCGGGGTGGCCCTCATTGACCTCATCGACCTGCCAGTAGTAAGTAGTGGCAAACTGAAGGGCTTCGGGAGGAACAAAGCTTTCGTCTCCCAGCGCCTTTGTGACACGATAAGTCAATGCGTTCGGGTCTGTGCCGAAGTACACGTCGTGCTCGGCGGCTCCAGCCCCCGCCGTCCAGGTACACTGAACGAACTCACACGGGTCCACAGAGTACTCGCCGCTCGGGTTCGGGTTATGGGCCCACATCTCCGTATATGGATAGAGGTAATAGCCGTCAATGATGGCATCACCCTCGCCGTCTACGGGCGCATCCGGCTGGTCGGGCCCTTGCCAGGCCACCGCCAGGTTATCGCCGCCGCCCCTTTCCATCATTAGCGCCATGATGTAGTATCTCGTGCCGCCTACGAGGGGGATGGGGTCCGATGTCTCGTTGGCCGCGGGGTCCTCTTCCCATTGTCTGGATCCGGTGGAGCCGGTCTCATTAGCGAGGAGGATGGCGTTGCGGGGGTCCCAATTGGTGCTCAGCCACAGTTCGCCCTGGTCGTCGCTGGATAGGTAGAAGGTATAGTTACCAGAGGTCAGCGGCTGGAGCCAGCCGTGAATCCGGCTTCCATAGTCGTCGCGCCGGTTCACCGGACCCTCGAAGGTGGGTATCAGAGAGCTGGAGGAGGGGTTGTCCGGGAAGCGGGGATCGTCCTTCAAACGCCAGATCTCGATACCACCAAAAATATCGTCGTACAACTCAAGGGTGATTTTACCCATTCCGGGGGCCTGGCGAGTTGTAAAGCTCCAGAGACCGCCTATCCACGGACTGCCGGCGTGGGCCGTATTGACCTCATCGACCCGCCAGTAGTAAGTGGTGCCACCCTCAACGCCTCCGGGAGGAGCATAGTTTGGCTCTCCCACCGGCTTTATGAAAGGACCGGCCAAGGCTGCCGGGTTGGTGCCGAAGTACACATTGTGTGTCACGGCCTTATCGCCCGCCCTCCAGGTACAGTCGATGGGCCCCGGGTCCACAATGGCACCATCAGCCGGGGTCGGACCATAAGCCGAGTTAGCATCCATAACGAAGTCTCCGCCGAGGTTGTCGAATGTACACGTGGACAGAGTACCGGCCACGTGCGATGTAACGCACACGCCGATGTAAGCGGTTGCCGGCATATAGACGATCTGGGAATTCAGCTGCGTCCACGGCAACACGGGAGCACCGGCGCCGGAGTCATGCGCCCAGTAGCCAGTAAAGTCATCGCCAGAGCGCACTAACCTGACCCACTCAGGTAAAGTAAGAGGCCCACCACCAGTCGAAGAATTGTTGCGCATATCCTCGTGATCATCGACCCACTGGAAGGAAAAATTATTTTGTCCTCCCGGTGGCGTCACAACCATCGTCGCGTGGAGGGATGTATCGGTGAGATCTGCGCGAATCATCAAACCCGCCTTGACCCACTCGTTCGTCTGCTGTATGGCGGTGACCCGCACGATTATCTCGCAGTCGCCCGTCCACGTCTGGTAGACGTAGTGGAAATCGTCGTCATCGTTCCAGATGTCTTGGCCATCACCTATAACGGTAAGCGTTCCCGTGGCAGAGTCGTAATCGGCGCTGCCCTCTACACCACCGTGATCTTCGCCGATATCCTGATTAAAGAACGGTGGGGGAACTGCCGCGCCGGCGCTGCCGGCCAGGGCCAGCACCAAAAGCAAAGACAATAAATAAACCAATTTCTTACACATAACATTCCTCCTTCAAAATTTAAAATAACAACTGTTACTTTCTTTCCTTGCTCCGGCTCGGCGCCCGAGCATCCGTTGTTTCCGACAGGCCTCCTGAAAGGCTGCGGAACCAGGAAAAGTACAATGTAATATCAGTAATATCAAAATTAGGAACCCAACCTTCACAACTGATTTTGCCCGTCAGAAAACAACGTCCCAAAACAAGCAACAAAGACCTTCACCGAACGCCGTGCCTGCCTTAAGAACTTATCAGGACTTGATTTTGTCAACCTCCTTTCACAAGCCCAGTCTGAACTGTTATCTTAAAATGAAATATAACCCTTAACTCCGAAGTGCCCACTCCGGTAGCTTTACTCCCGCAGTTTGCCGGATTACCCACTGGTATCTTTGCGGAATGCTCCAGCTCCAGCTTTGTCCCTCGCTCAATAATTTTTCAGTAGCTTTACTGAAAGACCTATAAAAATCCTGCACACGAGTAAACCAAGCTCGGACGCTTCGCTAATCTTTCTTATACCAGATTAAACACCTGCTCGTCAAGAAAAATTTTTTAATATTTTTTTAGAGATTACGCACATTTTTTTTGATAGAATTGTGCAAAAATGCGTAACTTCCTTGTTTGCAGGGTCTTACAAAGATTCGGTGGAGAAAAATTTGTGCAAAATCCCCGTTGAGCAGCCATTTTTTCCTCTCCGCGGCGTTAGAAATTATGGGAACGGCGACCACTATTTTTCTGCGTTTTCGGCGTTTAATCGGGGTTCGCCTGGCTGATTCGGTAAAGATGGACGTCCCAGGCCCCGAAGCCATCCTTGAAGACGCCATCCTTCGAGAGGATTGTTCGATTCTCGCCGAGGACTTCGACGGTTTTTTCGCCCGCCAGGCCTTGCACGGTGAACGTCGCGGTTGTCCGGCCGTTCCGCATCCCCACGGCAAAAAGATACGTCGCCCGCTGGTGCTTCCTGGTCATAACCGCGACAGGGACGTCTTTGTTATCGGACGACACGCGCGCTCCATCCTTGCTCGTCGCACTGTTCAATACCGGCGCAAGAGCGATAATCTGCCGGTTGATTGCGGTAACTGCAGAGAGCATCGCCGGGTCGCTTAGAAGGGCAGACTCATTGAACCTCGGCTCCCATTCGTGGACGAAGTAAATCAGACCCATCGAGCCGTGGATGATGGACATCCAGACCTCACATCGGACCTGCTGCGGCGTGGCCTTGCTCGTGGGGTTTTTGATTCGGGTGCATTCAATACAGTTCCATACGATTTTTTTCCCTTCGGTCCATTTCACCAGCCGCTCGACACCCGTGGCGACGTACCAGAGTTTTCCCGAGACCTGCGGTTTTGAGTGGGCGGCCGGATAGATATCGAACGATGCAATGTCGCAGCCCTTCACATATTCGGGATAATCCTCGGGGTGGTTGGTGCGGACGCCGCGGCCGTGCCAGCGGTCCCAGGCCACACCCTGGCCGAGGTTAAGAAGCACGGGACGCGTGGGGTCAGCGCTGCGAATCTTCCGGTAGTCATCGATGATATTTTTCGGCGGGATGGGTGGACCGTAGCCCTTGCCTTGTCCCAGCGACTGGGCGTTGTCCGGCTCGTCGCCGTGCATCCAGCCGATAATGGTCGGGTCGTCAATGTGCTTGAGGCCTACTTCGTTCTGGCGGCAGATGACCTTCATACCGGCCTTTTTCAACTCCGCAAGCTGCTGCTCGGTCGGCCCTTTCCAGAGACCGACGTAGGTGTTGAAACCGGCGGCCTGGTACATCCCGGCCTTACCCGGGTTTTGCAGCCAGACGGCAATGGGAAAGAACCCGGCATCGTGCGGCGGGCCGTTCTCCCACTTCACGTACGGGCTTGTCCCGTTGGAAGCCCCGACTGAAGCTTCAACACTTCCCGAATCCGACTTGCTTCTAACGGGGCTTGCGGCGACTGACTTGCCACAAGTACTACCAGCGAATGCAAAAGCCGTCAAGCACACTGCCAAAATCATATTTCGTCGCATACAAAGTATCTCCCATAAAAACTTCAGCAATTACAGCCTTAAGAATTACAAGATACGAACTATGAATTTCTAAGATGCCTGGTGGCGGTCGGCCCGGCCTTTATATTCTTTCAAGAATTTCAGCCAATTCGTCCAGGCATTCCTGTAAATCTCGCCCGATACCAAAAAGCCATCGTTATGGCCGCCGAAAATCTCGACAAACTCTTTCGGCTCATTCGCCGCTTCGTACAGCTCCAGACCAAACTCGAACGACACAATTTCATCATTTCTGCTGTGAATTATCATCACGGGACAATGAACGTCCCTGATATAGTCGATTGTTTTGTAGCTGAATCTCGCAAACCACCGCACGGGCATATAAGGGTAAAATTTCCTGCCGATGCCAACGTATGACGTAAAGGCGCTCTCGATAATCAAAGCTCCCGCCTCGACCTTGCTCGCCAGTTGTGCGGCGATACTTCCGCCCAGAGACTTGCCAAAGATAATAATATCAGCGGGCGATACCTTTTTTTCTTCGGTCAGCCATTTGTACGCAGCCATAACATCCAGATATGTTCCCTCTTCGCCGGGCTTACCCTCGCTGCTGCCGTAGCCGCGATAGTCAAAGATAAAGCAATTCAATCCCAGATTACAAAAGATATTTATACTATCCAAACGGTGGAACATATTGCCGCCGTTACCGTGGCAGAACAGGACCGTAAGTTTTGCATTCTCTGCAGGGATATACCATCCGCTCAGCAGCAAACCGTCGCCACTCTTGAAGACTACACTTTCAAAATCCAGCCCCAATTCGTCCGGCGTATAGGGAACTTCCCGCACAGGCCTGTACAAAAACGTCGGCTGCATAAAATAGAGTATCAGCCCCAAACCCCAGTAAGCAACAAACAACACCACAGCAAGATATATCAGCATCGAACCCATAGCGATAAACGATAAATGATACAATAGTCAATAATCAATAATCAATGCGGTATTTTAATTTGCTCGAGAGAATAAAACAAGCTACAATTTTAGAAAGAAAAAAGATTAGCCACAAAGACACGAAGTCACAAAGAATTTATAAATTAAAAAAACTTGGTGTCTTGGTGCCTTTGTGGCAAAAATTAAATATGATTAAAAGAAGAAAAACTAAAACCATCGGGGTCGGGACGGTTAAAATCGGCTCGTCTGCGCCGGTTGTCATCCAGTCGATGACGAAGGTGCCGACCGTCGATATTGCCCGCTGCGTAAAACAGATAAACCAGCTTGCCAAAGCCGGCTGCCGGTTAGTGAGAATCGCCGTTCCCAGACGTGCCGACACCGCTGCTTTTGCAAAAATCGTCCAAAAAGTAAATGTCCCGTTAATCGCCGACGTTCACTTCAGCGGCGCCCGAGCGATTGAAGCGATAGAAGCCGGCGCCGCTAAAGTTCGGCTCAACCCCGGCAATATAAAAAATCGCAAAGACATACATCGAATAATAGACGCAGCCAAAATGCACAAAATCGCTGTCCGCATCGGGGTCAACGAAGCAAGCATCAGAGACCTCAAAAAGCAAGCTGTTCCAATCGAGAAACGCACCGCTTTGATGTTAAAAGAAATGAAAAGATATGTTCGGCTCTTTGAAAATCGCAAATTCGAGAAGTTGGTTCTCAGTGCAAAAAGCAGTGACTGCGTGCGAACCATCGAAATTAACCGCCGTATCGCCGAGACCTTCGACTATCCAATCCACCTTGGCCTGACCCACGCAGGGCTGCCCGAAGATGCCCAAATACCTTCAGCTATCGGCCTTGGCACACTGCTGGCAGAAGGTATTGGCGACACCATCAGAGTAAGCGCCGCCGGCAGCCCCGTCATAGAAACGAAAATTGCAAAACAGATTCTAATCGCGCTCGGCCTTTACGAACGTTCGAGGCCGGAGCTGGTAGTTTGCCCGACGTGCGCCCGGGCCGAAATTGATGTAATCAAGCTGGCGCGCCAAGTCGAAAAAGCCATACGCGGCATTGATAAACCGCTGCGTATTGCTGTTATGGGCTGCGTGGTCAACGGTCCCGGCGAAGCCGCCGACGCCGACCTGGCCGTCTGCGCCGCTAAGAACAAAGGTTACATCTACCGCAAGGGCCGAAAAATCTCAACAGTGCCCGAAAACAAAATTATCCCGGCACTACTGAAAGAATTAAACCAGATTATTTTTCACTTTTAAGTAAAAAATTCTAAATAATCAATATCTTATTTACTCACCCGTATACCAACGTTTAAGCACATTGTCCCCTGTAGTTTCTTCAAGGGAACTAATATGTCCATCCAGCCATAGAATATTAGCTCTTCCGCCGGTTTTAAACCGCTCATAAATTCTTATATTATGTCTGAAAATCTCCCGATAGAATCTTGCACGATTCTCTCCTTCTCGATAATGCGTTAAATTCATAGTGCCGGGACCGTTATTAAAAAACATATCTCGGGTGTCATTTTCAACTCTTGGTTCAACATGGTCGTGAGCTACAATAAATTGTGAATGATGTCGTATATCAGATACACTTCTGCCCTTAGTATACTTATGATTCAGAGCATACGCTGCCTCCTGAATTGCGTCAGGGTCAACATTATATATTAATTCAGGAACGCGTCTTAAACTCGGACAACCAAAAATCTTCGTGTTCTTTATATGCTCTATATACACAATACCCCAATAAGCCTCAGTATCATTAGTTGTTAGATAGTTGCCGCTTGAATCGTACCACATAAATCTGTTAGCCTGGCGCGAATGAGGCATTGTGCTGTCATTGTCGTCTAAGTACATTAACACGACTAACCCCACATTTCTTAAATTTGATTTACAGATTACTTCCCGCGCTCTTTCCTTGGCTTTTCGTAGAACAGGTATCATAATTCCCATTAATAACGCAATGATGGCAATCACCACTAATAGCTCTACCAATGTGAATCCTTTTACTTTGCGCATACGTGCCCGCTTTCTCTTTTTACAAGAAGCTTTCTAAAACCGACCTTTTCCACTTAAATCTGATGAACTCCACTGTTGACCTTATCCGCCACAATTATAACCCAAGCCTCAGGTTAATGCAACCCCTTGGCAGTAAATTTCTGTGCTTCAAACTAATCAGTAGCGTTTCAGCCCCTTAATTTCCCCGTTTTCAGGATTTTAGACTACTTTGCTGTCGGACATTCGGGCCAAGAAATCCATAACAACCGCCGCTGTAAATATTAAAACCGCCCACTTTTAGCCATTTTCTATCATCTGCAACCCCGCTGCTCTTTGACAACGCCGCAAATATTTAGTACAATGCAATTACGGCTTCGCAAAAGATATGGTTGTAATCGCAGGTATCTCGGATATGTGGCCTGGGCCGCTGAAAACAACACTGAAACGATTCTGTATCGTTGTAATCTTCGGCATTGCCTTTGCATATATCGAAGCCGCTGTGGTTGTCTACCTGCGAACAATCTTCCATCCTGACGGTTTTACTTTCCCCTTAACAAACTTTGGCATCAGCCCACTCTGGAAGCAGCTTTTATCTGGAAGCAGCTTTTATTAACTGAAATCGGCAGAGAAGCCGCCACATTGGTTTTAATCCTTACCGGTGCCTGGCTGTTCGGCCGGAATCTCCGGCAGCGATTCGCTTATTTCTTAACCATCTTCGCAGTCTGGGATATCTTCTACTATGTGTGGCTCAAAATCCTCAGCAGCTTGCTGAAAGTCATCCCCAATTGGCCCAGCTCAATTATGGATTGGGACATACTATTTCTTATACCAATCACCTGGGCCGGCCCTGTACTGGCCCCGGTCCTTATCTCAGTTACATTGCTCCTATTTGCTATAATAATTCTCTACCGGGACTCTTGCGCCAGGGGCCTTGAAGTAACCCTGATGGATTGGCTCGGATTTTCTCTGGCCGGCCTTGTCGTAGTTGTCTGCTTCTGCATTGCCGGCCTGCACATCACCGAGGCCGATTTTCAGTCCCATTTCTATTGGCCGGTATTCGCCCTGGGCCATCTATCCGCCGTCGCACTGTTCTTGAAATGCCTCTTGAAGTCTAAATAGAGAGTGTAAGAGCACAAGTATCTTGTGGACTTGTGATTTGTGCACTTTTGCACTTTTAGTTTTTATTGTTTTTTTGATGTATTTGTTTCGGCTGGTTTTCTATATGATGTTTGCCTTTTGCTGTTGCCCGTCTCCTGCGCAAAGCCTTCGAACTTGCCGAAAATCATTTTTCCGGCCGAGGTCTGAAGCGAGCTGGTCACGCTAATGGCCAATTCCCGCCCAATTTTATTACGGGCGCCTTCAACAACAACCATTGTACCGTCGGCCAGATACCCGATACCCTGCTCGGCCTCTTCGCCGGGTTTTATGATTTTAACCTTCATAGTCTCACCCGGCAAAGCAACTGTCTTTAGCGAATTGGCCAAATCGTTTATATTCACCACATCGACCTCACGCACTTGCGCAACCTTGCTGAGGTTATAGTCCGTCGTTACCAGTCGTCCGTTTCGGTTCTTGGTAAACACCACCAATTTCTGGTCAACGCCTTTGACATCCTCGGCCTCCGGAACCGAAGTGTCATCAATCTCCACGTCAATAATAGAATCCGTCATCTTGTTGAGTATATCAAGTCCCCGTCTGCCTCGGCCTCGCTTGAGCTTGTCAGCCGAATCTGCTATCAACTGCAGCTCGTTGAGAACAAAACGCGGAACAATCAGCGGAGCGTCAAACAATTTACTCTGACACAAATCTGCTATTCGCCCGTCAATGATTGCCGAGGTATCCAGAATCAACGGGCGGGCACCCTTGGTCTGTTTGGCAAATTCAACGTAAGGAATCACAAAACGCACATCGTCCTTCGTCCGCATCACGATACTGATGGTAAGAAAACATATACATATCCCCATCATCCATTTGATTGCAAAAACAGCCTCCGGGGTTATGTCAATCCCGTACGAACCAGCTATCATATCCACCGCAGGCGCCAGCGCCCCACTAATAAGCAGCCCGACCAACAAGCCAAAAGAAACACCCGCCAGAGCGCTGAGTTTTTTCTTCGGCGTAAGAACATCCAGCAGAAAAACAAACACCGCCATCCCAAGACCGCTCAAGACCACAGCCCACCAACTGGGCGAATCCTTCGCTTCCGTAAAAGCCGCAGAACTTGCATTAATTAACAGGACCCCTACCATAACGACTAAAAAGATGCCTCTGAAAATCCAAAGTAACATAGTTATAAACCTCCAAATATAATACCAGTTTGTTATAGGTTCCCATTTTGCGCTCTTTTTGCAAAATGGGGCCCCTTAATAATCGGCGATATTATACCCTGCATTCAGACTATTATCAATAATTACAGGGGACTTTCTCATCCTGCTGCGGTTTTACGCGGGGTTTATCCTAAATCTTCCCTCGCAAATCTCACCACCCCAAAATACAACCGTCATCTCGCAATAAAAGAGTCTTCGGGTTAATTATCAGTATCAGCCTCAGTCTTCTCTTCTGCACTGCTTTCGCCGCCGGCCTGGCTCTCGGCCCCGTTAGAAGTCCCGAGCGCACCTTCGGTACTGCCCGAATCTGACTTACCTGTAACGGGGTCGGCATCTGCACTTTCTTGAGTTTGCTCGGCCTGGGCTTGTTCAGACTCCGGCGGCACATTTGCCTCTTCAACACGCTTGTCGGGAGCGTGCGTAACCGCATCGCCGGCTTCGGGCTCACCCGCTTCACCGGCTTCGGCCTTAGCGGCTTCACCGGCTTCGGCCTTAGCGGCTTCACCGGCTTCGGCCTCAGCGGCTTCACCGGCTTCGGGCTCACCCGCTTCACCGGCTTCGGCCTTAGCTGCTTCACCGGCTTCGGGCTCACCCGCTTCACCAGCCTGCTTATCCGGCTCAGCCTCGGCGGATTCACCGGCCTGCTTACCCGGCTCGGTCGGCTCTGGCGCACCAATCAGGCGTGAGTCTAAGCTCAATTGGTGCGGGTCGGCTGCCTGCTCTTCAGCGGCCCACTGAACCCTTCGCAAACTCAAACCGATTTTACGGGCATCGGTATCAACCTTTAGAATCTTAACTTCAACTTCATCGCCCGTTTTAACAACATCCTGAGGCTTATCAATCTTATGGTCGGCAAGTTCGGAAATGTGCAACAGCCCCTCCAAATCCGGTTCAAGCTCAACAAATGCACCAAAATTAGTAAGCTTTGTCACCGCCCCTTTAATGATGTGTCCCGGAATGTATTTTTCCGGAATAGCACGAATCCAGGGGTCTTCGGTCATCTGCTTTATCCCCAGGCTAATCCTTCGTTTTTCTTCATTCACGTCGAGCACAACGCATTTTATATCCTGCCCCTTTTTGAGTGTCTCTCCTGGATGTCCGTATTTCCTCGTCCAGCTTAAATCCGAAATATGTATCATCCCGTCAATGCCCTGCTCTATCTCAACAAATGCACCAAAATTGGTTACACTGCGTACCTTGGCGGTAACAATCGTTCCTTCCGGATACTTCTGAGAAGCTATCGTCCAGGGATTTATTTCGGTCTGCTTCAGCCCCAGCGAGATTTCCTGCTTTTCCTTGTTAATATTCAATACAACCACTTCGATTTCGTCGCCGAGATTGAGTATCTCGCCCGGATGTGCCAGGCGCCTGGTCCAGCTCATCTCGCTAATATGCACCAGCCCTTCAATACCATCTTCAAGCCGAATAAAGACGCCATAGTTCATCACATTTACAACCTTGCCCTTCACCCTCGCCCCGATTGGATAACTCTGCTCAACATCTTCCCAGGGACTGGTTGTCTTCTGTTTCAGGCCCAACGAAATCTTTTCATTCTCTTTATCAACACCTATAACAATGCACTCAATCTCCTGGTCAAGCTCAACAACTTCTGATGGGTGCGATATCCTGCCCCAGCTCAAATCAGAAATATGCAGCAGGCCGTCGAGGCCACCCAAATCCACGAACACACCGAAGTCGGCGATGTTTTTCACAACTCCTTTTCGCAATTGACCGGCCTCGATTTCCGCCAGAATTTTTTCCTTACTGCTCCGGCGTTCTTCTTCGACAAGTTTACGCCTCGATACAACGATGTTCCGGCGTTCAACATCAATCTTGAGAACCTTGCATTTGACTTCCTTGCCGATGAATCTACTGATATCGCCCGGTTTTCTGATATCAACCTGCGAGGCGGGCAAAAACACAGGTACTCCAATATCAATAAGCAACCCTCCCTTGATGCGCCTTATAACCCTGCCGCCAACAACATCTCCCTCCTTTTTCGTATTGATAATCATTTCCCACCCTCTGATGCGGTCGGCCTTGTGCTTGCTCAACAGGACAAGCCCGCCTTCAGAGTCGGTATCTTCAAGAAGAACCTCAATCTCTTTGCCCGGCGATATCTCGTCGGGGTCCTCAAATTCGCCGGCATCGACAACCCCCTCGCTTTTCAGGCCCACCTCGATAATCACATCATTGCCTATTTGCGATACGATTGTCCCTTTAAGAATAGTACCCGGCAGACGTGAATCCACCTTCGTCCGCAAAGCCTCTTCCAAAAATTCATTTTCTTTTTCACCGAACATCTCGCTGACCTGCTGGTCAAGCTTCTCTTGTGACAAACCTAATTTGCTAACAATATTTCTATCTACCATAAACCCGAATCCCTCTGTGGAGTCTGTTTTTCTGACCTATTGGCGCCCCACATTTACGCCAACAGTCGCTTGTGCAACACTGCACAAAATATAAACTTTGTGGTTAATCATTTATAAAAACGCATTCGCCCACGCAGCAAATGCAAATTAGACGACTTTAACCCGCCACATGCGGGCTGAAAGTTTTATTATCGGCTGCCGCTGTCAAAAACTTCCAGATTCTTTACAAATTCGGCAATTATCCACTCAGGCGTCGAGGCCCCTGCCGTAACGCCTGCTACATTCTTATCGAAAAGCATACTTTTATCAAGCTCATTCCAATTTTGCAAATGAAACGTTTCGCTATTATATTTTCTGCAAAGCTCGGCGAGCTTGCGCGTGTTGGCACTGTCCAGACTGCCGAGCACGAGCATTATATCCACCCGCTTGCACAATTGTACAGCGGATTGCTGTCTTTTTATCGCCTCCTGGCACAAAGTATTGATTACTTTCAATTCACTAAAGCTGCCCCTGGCTATAGCACCAAGCATTCTGCCAAAGTATTCCGGGCTCTGGGTAGTCTGACAAACAATTCCCAACCTGGCCTTCTCAGGCAGCTTATGCAAATCCGACTCGTCAGCAATGACAATAGCATCCCTGGCGCAGCCCACAACCGCCCGGACCTCAGGATGGTTTTGGTCGCCAATAATTACCACTTTATAACCATCCCTCTCAAGCTCCTCGGCTATGTGCTGCACCCTTTTAACCAATACACAAGTGGCATCAACAATATTAACGCCTTTTTCTTTGAGCCTGGCTATCTGTTCAGGAGCAGCACCGTGAGAACGGATAAGGACCGTCCCTGACTGAATTTCTTCTACTTTATTTACGGTTTTCAGTCCGCTTTTTGCCAGCCGCTCAACCATATCCTTGTTATGAATAATGGGGCCGAGACTATAAACGTCATTTTCTCGCCCCTCTTTATAGACAAGTATTTTTTCGGCAATACTGATAGCGTTTCTAACGCCGTGACAAAATCCGCACTTTTGGGCAACTATAACCTTCATAAAATCAGATGGAAATAGACCAGGTTATCAGGGTGCCAGGGTATCAGTGTACCAGGGTACCAGGTAGCCTGATGGCCTTCTCTCACTTCTGTGGCAACAGCATTTCGATATCCTTGAACATCACGTGCATGTCCTGTCCGCCGTGCAGTTGAAGTGCCAGATGGCCTTCCAGACGGCCCTTGTCCTTCTTCAATTCCGCTGACTTCCGGCCATTTACGTGCACTACGATGCGCCGGCCGTGGGCAGAGACCGTCATCTGGTTCCACTCTTGCGGCTTAAACCACCTGGCCACATCTTCTGGCGCTGGCTTGACTACCCAGGCCCTGCCGCCGGTCTCGTAGAGTCCCCCGACATCTTCGCTCTCAGCAATCTCGGCCTGGAAGCCATGAACTCCGACTCCGCTTCCTATCTCGTCGGCGCGGAAGTAGAAGCCGCTGTTGCCCTTCAGCGCCTTGAACTTCAGCCGCACGGTGAAGTCCTTGTAGCGCCTATCAGTTACCAGCAGGCCGTGGCGACTCTCACTGCTGGCACTGGAGCCAACAACGATACCATCACGCACTTCCCATTTGCCTCCGGGAAGGGTATGCCATCCTTTAAGACTCTTGCCGTCGAAGAGTGGTTTCCATAGGTGTCGGCCCAGGTCTTTGATGCGGATGTTCCGCCACCGAACCTCCAAAGGTTTTTCACTCCTGACGCTGTGCACCTGCAGGCCGATGAAGCCAACCTGGTCGACCGGGTCCCTCAAATCGGTGCACGGTACCCCGTTGACCCAGGTTTTAATTGAATCGCCGATGCAGGCTATGCGGTACTTGTTCCACTGGTTGTCTTTGAAGGCCTTACTCGCAGCCGGGTCATTCTTTACGTCGTACAGCCAGATGCTTTTTCGCGCCTCGTCCCAGACACCGCCGGAGCTGCCCGTCCGCTCGCTGGATATCTCGACCTGGTATCCGTAAACGTCCCCTGCCTTGTGGACTGCCTTCCTTTTCTGACCACGCCTCCACACTTCCAGCGTCGTATCTTTTTTGTAAACGTGGCTGCGAATCTGGACCCCGGAATTAAGCGCAGGGTCGACCTTCACCTCAAATTCGAGGACGAAGTTACCGTACTTTTTCTTCGTGCAGAGGAAAGTATTGGGGCTGCCCTCTACGGTGGTGCCGACAATCATCCCGTCTTCGACGTGGTATTTGGCGAAGCCGCCGCGGACCTCCCATCCGTCCAGCGTCATACCATCGAAGGGCTTTATCCAGTCACCCCCATTTATTGTAATCGCACTGGTTTTCGCACAACTGACAGCGACAACAAGCAATGCTCCCATCACCAAAACAATCATCCTTCTTGAAAAACTGTTCATAGTTACACCTTCCTTTCCAAACATAGTTCTGCGATAACTTCATTAAGACCGGAATCTTACACGAAAACCTGACGATAGTCCAGCAAAACTTTTTTACCGGCTGCAAGAAGTGTCCATCCGATGTGCAGACGATAGCCAACAGCGCAGAAAAATCTCACTATGCTCCGCTATCGCCACCGTCATTCTGAGCGCAAGGAGCCTTTAGCCCTGAGCGAAAAAAGCCTGCCCTGAGCGCAGCCGAAGGGTCGAAGCCGATGAATCTATTAAAACTCTCTCCGTCGTCTGTCCTCTGTCGTCTGTCCTCCATCGTCTATCGTCTATCGTCCATCGTCTATCGTCCATCGTCCATCGTCTATCGTCCGTCGTCTATCGTCCATCGTCTATCGTCCGTCCTCTGTCGTCTGTCCTCTGTCGTCCGTCCTCTGTCGTCCGTCCTCTGTCGTCCGTCATCTGTCGTCTGTCATCTGTCGTCTGTCCTCTGTCGTCCGTCCTCTGTCGTCCGTCCTCTGTCGTCTGTCCTCTGTCGTCTGTCCTCTGTCATCTGTCATCCGCTATTCGCCTCAACATCACCGAACCTAAGTCCCGTACCAATTGTCCAGCGCCAAAACGGCGTGAGCCGAAGCCCTTTTGGTGCTGGACACGCCTAATTGGTGCGGGGCAAGCCGAGCAGCAAGAGCGTAGGTCAATGACTTGCTTTTTCGTCCATTATGTAAATCATTTTATTCCGTAAAATATGGAATTTGGATTATTAGTTTGCACTTTATGATTTAACAGAGGGATATCATTTGGGTCAATTAACCATTCAAATCCCGGTGGCGGGGGAGGCGGGATATCATTTGGTGGAGTCCTGTAAAGGGCAGCTACATACTTCTTTAAGCACTCTGCCGCTAAAGGGGTAACTATAATTTCAGTGGATTCAGCGAAAAGTTCATCTAAAGTGTAAGACCGTTTTGGCTCTTTTGATTTTGGTGGCCAAATAAAGTGAGCTGCGATTACGATTAAAGCCCCAACTCCGATGCAGACTGCTACCAACTCCATTTGCCTTATCGTGATTTTCATTGGTTCGGACGAAACTTTTTCGCTAAAGCCGAGTACTACCCATTCAAAAACCCAATAAATAAACCAAACGAGGAGAGAGGTAGATACGCAAACGAGGAAACCGACTAATAAGCACAATAATACTAAAATGCCTGGACTGAAAGTAAAGACAGTTATGTATACTGAAATGGCACAAACAGCGCAAACCAGACCAACAATCGCTGATAAAACAACTGCGACCCTTCTTAACCCACATCTGACGTTCATAGGTAAACCTCTTTATTTTTTCCTAAAAGGGCACGCTACATCGTGCTATTTTTTAATATACCTGTCGTGTGATTACAAATCAAGGATATTTTTATGCAAATCGTTGTCTATAATGCCAAATCGAGTTAAAATAGCAGCAGTGATGCAGGATTTAAGGAACTCTCATGGCTTTAACCCCAGATGAAATCAAATCAATCGAGCAGGTTGCTACCAGCCTCAAAAGATGGGCTGACAACCTGTCTTACGACTATTCCCCAACGCTAATCAGGATTGGGCCGCGTTTGGGACAAGATAAAGTAGTATTGTGGTTACTTCGAGAAATGCCTGCTGTTGGCCAGAAAGTTGAGAAGGACTTCAATGTACTTGACGAAATAATTGGAGAGATTAATAGTTGGTGTGGCAAGACTATTACTGAGGACGAATTGGTCGAGCTTGACAATCTGGTCGACACACTTAAAGGTGGTGCTTACGACGTCACCGAAACACTTCAGGAAATCGTGCAGAAGGCCAGCCAAGAATTATCACCCGAAAAGCCAGCAGAAACAGGGCAGAGCAACAAAGGACAGCTAAAAATGATACACCCTACGCCTCAAGACATTGCCGAAATAATCGATAAGCTCAAAAACTTAAAAGCAAAAGAGATAGATTTTATAAATCAAAAATACAACGTTTCTGTCGATGAGCTTGCTGATAAACTTATTGTTCTTCCTAACAACCAATCCACTGATAAACATAAGGGGGAGCCTGCTGGTAATGAAGGATTGGTAATTGAGCAGTTGATTAGAGAATCAATAGGTCTTGATGCTGATTTGCCTGAAGAAGACAGGTTGGATATTATGTTTGGTAAGCCTGTAATAAGAAAGAAAATATCGACTTTGCGAATAGATGAACTACAGAGGTTGCTTAATGAAGTTATACCCAAGCTCCGAGGTGAAATCACAAACTTTGGGCTTAAGAGTTTCTCTCGATCAAATGAAAGTATATTAACTGATGCAGGTCAACGACTATACAGATTAAAAGAATCTGTAAGCTATGAATTAGAACGTAAAAAGAAGCTTAAGGATAGCACGCCTAAAATAATAGAAACTATGAAGCAGGCTGAACTACTTAGAAAGAAACCACCAGCATATTGGGCGAAAAAAATACAAGATTTGATAAACGAGATCGTTAAGTGTTTATTTCCTTACTGGGACTATCTCAAAGAAAACGGCTCTTGGGGGCAAAAGGAGCAGACTTCTACTGATTATCTAATCGGAACAGGAATACCTTCAAATTTGGACATAGTGATCCAAGAGCTTGAAAAGGTAAAGCACAAAATGGAAGTAACAGAGCAAAAGGATGAAAGGAGTAAGATTATGATGTCGGCGAGGTCAAGTAAGGATAATTGGGAGGCCATAAAAAGTGAATATGGCATCAGCAAGAGGGATTTTGGCAAGAAGATTAACTTCGTGTCGGATTCATTCAAAAGGAAAATCATATTTCGTGATGTTGAACACGCGTTTGTTTTAGCATCGGAGGGTTTTGCGAAACCCGCTGTTATCTTAGCCGGAGGTGTAATCGAGGAACTACTGAGACTCTATCTGAAACACAAGAACATCGCAGCGGCAGATAATACGTTTAATGAGTATATTAAGGCCTGTAAACAGAATAAGCTTTTACAAACAGGTATTAGAAAGTTGTCGGATTCTGCAAGAGAGTTCAGGAATTTTGTGCATCTTTCCAAGGAAAGTACCAAAAAACACAGCATTACCAAGGCAGCTGCAAAGGGTGCAGTTTCCTCTATATTCATTATTGCCAATGATTTTTAGTAGATTGGGGGGACTGGTAAGCGATTAGGCATCAAAGCATACTCAATAGGGACCGGTTAATTTGTTGTTGGCGTGAATAGATTGCTGCCCCTTCGCCCCTGAATACGCAATGGAAGACACACTAAAAACGGCGTAAGATAAAGGCCGGGCAGAACCCCGGCAGGAATCCAGCTTCTTTTCTTTCCCTTCTTATTTTTCTCTGCGCTCTTCCGGCATTGCCGCACAAGTGGCAATGACGGATTCTCCGCCGTTAAAAGTCCGCCCGAAGGGCCACCGCAATTTTACACTTTCCACTTTAAACTTTAAATTCTCTTCGTCCCTCTGTGCCCTCTCCGGCCAAAATTATTCGTGTTTATTCGTGCCCATTTGTGGCTACGCCTTTGTTTTGAATTTTGGATTTTGGTAATTTGAATTTGTCTCGGATTTCGATATTCGGATTTCGTATTTCCGATTGCAATTCGTGTCTTTGTGCCTTCGTGTCTTCGTGGTTAAATTTAATAATCTCTGCGCCCTCCGCGCTCTCTGTGGCTTACCAATTTTCAATCAAATCTGCGGGTAGTTAGAAGTAAAATTCGAAAAATCGAAAAAATTTTTATCTCCTTTTCTCTTATCGAGTTACGAAAATCAGGAATCGAGAATCGAGCACTATTTTCAACTCAAACGTGCATGTTCGCCCAATAGTAGAGAGACAGTACAATTTGAAATTTGAGATTTGAGATTTGAAATTCACGTCGCCAATGAACAACGAACCACGAACTACGAACTACAAGCTACGCTATCCGCTCTACGCTATCCGCTCTACGCTATCCGCTCTACGCTATACGCTAAACGCTATTTTCTTCCACGCTTCACGCTATACGCTTCACGCTTCACGAAATTGCCCTCTACATTTGTAGAGAACACTCTACAAATCGACCCTTTTTATGCAAAACAAAGCCAATTTGCTGGATGCCAAAATGAACGTAAATTCAATATTAACAAAGGATTATGAAAGAAATGACATTTTCGCAGTCCCGGAAAACAAAGCCAATTCAAACCCAAACAAACCCAATTTGCCAGAGGGTAAAATTGATGCAAAGTGTGTAGTTACAAAGGATTATGAAGAAAAATGCGGATAAGGGCTATGAAAAAACAAAGCCAAAACAAACCCAATTTGCTGGATGCTCAAATGAACGTAACGTCTTTTCATACAGTGGATTATGAAAATAAATCCAATTGGACACTTGGTGAAAACAAACCCAATCAAACTCGAAGCGAAGCGGAGATCCCTACGGGTGAGCTTCTCGGAATCCTCAAACCGGGGACCAATCCGCTGGTTTTATTCGTTCCGTCTCTACACTCTGGGCGGAAAGATGCGACGCAGGTACCGGGCGTCGTACCGACAACTCTCCTCCAGCCCAAGCGGCATTTCCGTACCTTCCATAACTATCCACCCGCGATAGCCGATGTCGTCCATCGCCCGGCGGACTTCCTCGAAAGCAATTGTGCCCCTGCCGTACAGGTCGTCGTAGTCCTTGGCGTGAAACTCGCAGATGTGCCTGCCGAGCAGGCGTATCTCCTCATAGATATCGTAGCCGGCTTTATGCGAGTTTCCCACATCGTAATAAACCCTGACGGTGGGCGAGCCGACCCGGTCGATGATATTTAGGTGCTGCTCGGCACTGAGCCAGCTTTCCAGGCCGAGAAAAACACCCGCCTCCTCCGCCTTCGGAGCTACCCTCTTAAGCCGCTCGATGACGACATCGGTTCCCTTGTTGTCGTTTCGCAGGTCAGCTTTGCCGAAAAAGGCGAGGAGAACAACGTTGACCCCCATTGCCTTGCAGACGTCAATACTCTCGGCGACCCACCGCTCAGCGCGAGGGTCACTCTTGTAGGGGACACCGTTAAGAACCCCAAGGGCCAGTGACGCAATCTGGACATTGTGTTTTTTCGCTGCCTTGAGAAATTTCTTCTGCAGCTCGGGATTGAACAGGGGTAGGTCATCTTGCCCACTTCCAAAGTCCACCTGCACACCGTCGAGTTCCAGCCGCTTGGCCATTTCGAGCGAAGCGGGATTGGTCTTCTTGTGTATTGTCCAGTCGCAGACGCCAATTTTGAAACCCTGACCGGCCGGGCCGCCCAACAAAGCGTCGAAAGAGCGACACGAGGTGGCCAGTGTAAGCCCGGCGACGGCACAGGCACTGTTTACCATCATCTCGCGACGAGTCATACGCAACCGTTTCATTTTCATACCTCCACAGAAAAACCAATACTGCGAGTCCCGTAAGACCAACGGCCAACTTACGGGGCGAGCCAAAAACAAGCCGATATTTTTCGCACTCAAATTTCTCTTTATGCTTTCAAACCTTTAAGGTTTGCGTCCAACTTCTTTTTGCTCCTGATAATCTCGTTCCAGGTGACCTTGCGGCCTTCGTAGGCCGCGGTCCGGCCGAGTACCGTTAGCAGGTTGCTGCGAACACTCTCGGCAACTGTCGGATTGTCGAAATTTCCGCCGGTAATATTTTTGTGGAATGTTGCGATGTTGACGACAGCACCTTCTTTATATATCCCGGGGCTTCTGCCGCCGCGATAGAAATCCTCTCCCTTTGCGCGGATAAGGACCTGTCCGCCATATTCGGTTTCGAGCACACCTTTGGAGCCGAACATTCGATTCCTAATCCCCGAAGGCTGAGTACCGTGACCCTCGATTTGCCTTGAACTGAACGTAATACCCACATTGTTCGGATACTCAAAGAGAATGGCGAAATGGTCCCAACAGGTGCCGACGGGCCGCACAGTTCTCCCACCGGTCCCCACCGCCCAAATCGGTTCCTGGTTCATTATCCAGCTCATTACGTCGAGCGTGTGAATGTTCTGCTCGGTGATAATATCGCCCGAAATTATATTATCGAGTCCCCACGCCCGCAGACGGTTCTCCGGATTCTTCGGGTCATCCCGCCAGGTTTTGTACATGCGCCCGAACGGACAGTTGGCGTGATAAATTGACTCACCGAACACAAATTCACCCAGCGCGCCATTGCGAACGCGTTTAAGCGCCTCAATGTAAAACTTGTCGGCACGCGTCTGAAAATCGACGAGGAAGCAAAGCTTATTGGCCGTGGCCTTCCTGCCGCTTCTGGCGATACTTTGACAGCCGGGCACGTCCACAGCGAGCGGCTTGGCAACGTACACGTGACAGTCGGCGTCCACCGCATCAGCGGCCTGCTCGGGATGAAAATACGGCGGGCTCTCAATCGCCACCGCATCCACCTTATCCAGGAGTTTGCGATAACCTGACAGGCCGGCATATCGGCGGGCTTTATCCACACCCAGTTTGTTACCTAAGCCGTCAACCCTGTCCTGGAAGTAGTCCGCCGCGGCCACGACATTGTATCCGCCGTGCTGCTTGAACAGCTCGGCAATCCAGGTTCCCCGGCCGCCGCAGCCGATTATCCCCAAATCAACCTTTGAGTTGGCGTCATAGCCGCGGACAAGCGCCGGCTTAATCACCGTAAACGACAGTGCCGTCGCGCCGGCGCCGGCAATGAACCGACGACGGGTGATTTGCTTTCGGCTTTTGTCTGTGATTGTAGTTTTTTCACATTCAGCCATTTTGTAGTCCTCCTTAATTATAGGGCTCCCATTGTGCAATATGGCGTAGGATGGGAGCTATTTTAGTTCTGTGATTTTAATGTTGCGGTAGTCAATCCGCTGGCCATGGTCCTGCAGACCGATATAACCCTTCGCTCGCTTCAAGCCCGGATGCGCGGCCAGCTTATCGGTGTGCTCGCTCACGTCGGTGTCCACTATGACCGTGCCGTTCACAGTAACCTGCACCCTCGGCCCGTTACAAACGATAATCATTTTCTGCCATTCGTTTGCCTTTTTAGTGGCCTGCTTCGAGGGGGCCTGAACATCGTAAATGCTGCCGGTGTATTGACTCGGCCTCAAGTTGGCCCATTTCTGCGCATAATCATCGAGTATCTGGATTTCCATCCCCTTATACGCCGGATTGCCTTCGTGCGGCGCCCGTACAAAAACTCCGCTGTTGCCACCCGGCGGGACGCGAAACTCCAGCTCCAGTTTGAAGTTGTCATACTCTTGCCTGGTGGACAGCCAGCCTCCGTCGCCGCCCGCAGTGTACAGAATTCCATCTTCAAGCTTCCAGCTTCCTTCTTGCCCGCCTATCTGCTGCCAGTCGGCCAAGCCATTGGCCAGCAGGTCCTGCTTCGGACTTAACCCTAACTCCGCACAGGAGCCAACAAATGCAACCATCAGCGCCAACAAAACCACCAATACCGCTTTCTTTTGATACATCTTAATCTCTCCTAAAATAAAAAACCAATTCCTGTTACTATGCAATGTAAGGGAACTACCCTCGACCTATGAATAACGCAGTCGGCGTACAAGAATACTCGCAACCGGCGACGCAGTCAAGTGCAATTTCATCCGGCAAAAAAACTTGATTTTAGTTCGAATAAATAGTAGACTTATATAGTTCAAAAGCGGAAGCTATTAACTCCGTTTTTTCGGAGAAACGCTCAAATGGATAATTTAAGCAAAACTTGCGGTAAATTAACAATGCCGTTACTTGTATTGCTTGCCATTAGCTTTTCCGCCTTGCCAGCTCAAGCAAAGTATGGCGATGGCAGCGGAACGGCGGACGACCCGTATCTGATTTATGATGCAAACCAGATGAACGCGATTGGCGCTGATTCCAATGACTGGGACAAGCACTTCAAGCTTATGGCGGATATTGATTTGAACGCCTACACGGGCACAGCTTTTAATATTATAGGGAACGAGACGACGCCCTTTATAGGTGTGTTTGACGGTAATGACCACGAGATTTTAAATTTCAGCTATAGCTCCACATGGATAGATTTCATAGGACTTTTCGGAAGGATTAGCTACGGCGCAGAGATCAAAGATTTGGGGTTAAGGAACCCTAATATCCATGCCGGAACAGCCAGTAAAGTTGGGGCTCTGGTTGGGGAGTTAAGCTACAGCAGCACGCTATCTGGCTGCTACGTTGAGGGCGGCAGCGTTTCGGGAACGGGATCGTATGTCGGCGCGCTGGTAGGATTCAGTCACGGCACCATATCCAACTGCTATGCCGCGAGCAGCGCTTTCGGAACCGGTAGCTACGTCGGCGGGCTTGTGGGATATAACTCAGGCGCAATTTTCAGCTGCGCTTCATCAGGCAGCGTTTTGGGCTACGATAATGTCGGCGGGCTCACCGGATACAATGACTGGACTGTATATGAATCCTATGCCCACGGCAATGTTTCGGGCTACGATACTGTCGGGGGTCTGGTGGGATGGAATAGAAGGACAATTGCATCTACTCCGAGTGGTGCAATTGTTCATTGCTACGCCACAGGCAGCGTTGCGGGAAACCTTAATGCCGGCGGACTAATTGGAAAAAATGATGGAGGTGGTGGGGGCAACTCTTTCTGGGATATGGAGACAAGTGGGCAGGCAACCAGTGATGGTGGGACGGGCAAGACAACTGCGGAGATGCAGGACCCGAATACTTTTATTGCTGCGGGATGGGATTTTGTTGGCGAATATGAAAATGGGCCAAATGACGATTGGGGAGAGCCTATCGGCGGGGGATATCCGGTTTTGTGGTGGCAGCTTACAGAGCTATCGGAATTACCTACCTTTTCAGGTGGATCTGGAAAGGCAGATGACCCTTACCTGATTTCAACGGTAACTGATTTGAGCCGTATTGGTCATAATCCGAGATTGATGGATGCACATTTCAAATTAACCAAGGATATTGATTTAACAGGGGAGACACATTTCATTATTGGCAACGGGTGGTTTCCATTTGCTGGAACTTTTGATGGTGGCGGCCATGTGATTTCAAACTTCGGGCGTTATCGCTCCACGGGTGAATTTTGTAAAGGCCTTTTTGGCATCGTGGATGGCGTAGAGGCTGAGATAAAAGATTTAGGATTGACCGATTCGTGTATTTCTGGAGGAGGTTATCAAACGGTTGGTTTGCTCGTTGGCCGGTTAAAAAATGGGGCCGTATCCGGCTGCTTTGCTGAAAGAGGCAGAATTGAGGTATTTGAGTCCGATGGTGGCGGGCTGGTTGGAGCCAATAACGGCACGATTTCCAACTGTTATGCAAATGTGTACCTTTCGGGCTGGTTCGGCACGGGTGGTCTCGTGGAATACAATGGAGGTGTAATATCAAACTGCTATTCGAGGGGCAGGGTTGCTGGATACATGGATTTCGGCGGCCTGGTCTCAAGAAATTCTGGCACGGTCACGAATTCATTCTGGGATATTGAAACCAGTGAGAAGACAACCAGTGCCGGCGGAACTGGCCTGATGACAGCCGACATGCAAACGATGAGCACCTTTACTAATGCCGGCTGGGATTTTCTGGCAGAGAGCGTAAATGGGACCGAGGATATCTGGACTATTCATGATGGTCAGGATTATCCGAAGCTTGTCTGGAAACTGGTCAATTTCATTGGCTGGTATGAAGTTGATTTTGCTGACTTTGCATTTTTTGCCAATCACTGGGGCCAGTTAAACTGCAGCGATTCAATTGACTGCGATGGGGCCGACCTTGATTTCTCCGACGCGGTAGATGGCGGCGATTTGAAGATTTTTTGTGACTATTGGCTGGCAGGGGTTTGAGGATCGATTACTGATTACTGATTATTGATTATTGATTAATGATTAATGATTATTTTTTGAGATTACCACGTCGGCCCGATATGGCGGGATTCAGACTTCCTATCCGCTAAACGCTATCCGCTATAATCATACGGTTTTTTGCCGTGCTTTATCCGGCTCTCCGTTTGCATCCGGCGCAGTGTATCGGTCAAAACCTCTGCGAGTTGCCTGTCGCTCATATCCTTTACCTGCTCGGCCGGTATGGCTTCACCGTAGCAGACGTCAATCCGGCCGGGTGAAAATATCTTCTTATGCCTCGGCCAACATTCAAAGGCGCCGTCAATCAATACCGGCACAACCGCCGCCTCTCCACGCCTGCACAGAAGGCCAAAGCCGGGCTTAAAGGGTGTAATTTTGCCATCAATCGACCGCGTTCCTTCCGGAAAAACACAAACTCCCCTGCCTTCTTTGAGTTTGCCGATGACCTTCCTCATCGCAGACAAATCCGGTTTGCCCTGCTTGACCGGTATAGTATTGACCGAAGAAATCAGCCAGCCGAAGAACCTGTTTTTCCAGAGCGAATCACGGGCAAGAAAATACAAAGGCCTTTTCAAAGGTATTCCACAAAATACCGGGTCAAGATAGCTCTGGTGGTTGCCGACCAGCACAAAAGCCCCTTCATCAGGAACATTTTCCCTCCCGTAAACCTGAATCCGAAAAAACAGATTGCAAAAAACTCTGCAGCACCAGCGTGCAAACCGGAACCATCTCATTTTTGATTTTCTTTCAGGCATTTTTCTTTTACGCAGCACAAAACCTTTTCTACAACCTCTTCTATACCCAAATCGGTGGTGTCGATAACAACAGCATCGTCAGCCGGTCTTAACGGGCCGACTGCTCTGTCCTCGTCGCTTTTGTCCCTTTCTTCTATGGCCTTTTGTATTTGCTCAAAACTTTCACCCAGCCCATCCGATGGGCGGGGTTCACCGCCGCCTCTGGCCCGCAGCTCAGCCAGTCTTCTTCTTGCCCTTTCGCCGGCATCAGCCGTCAGATAAAATTTTACATCAGCGTCGGCAAACGCCACCGTGCCCTGGTCTCTTCCCTCGGTAACTATTTTTTCCTCTCCTGCCGCAAACTGCCTCTGCATCCGGACTAATTTCTCCCGCAGCTTCGCCGCCGAGGCAATATGCCGGGCCTTGGCGGTAACTTCCGGCCTGCGTATCCGCTCGGTAACGTCAACCCCGTCGATGCGAACCGCCATCCTGCCCTCTTTGACCGCAAATTGAAATTCGCTTGTTTCCAGAACGCCGAGCAGCTTCTCTTCGTCGCTCATATCGACGCCGGCCTCAATCGCAGCTAACGTTACAGCCCGATACATCGCACCGGTATCGAGAAAGCTCGCACCGAGCCGTTCAGCCAACAGCCGGGCCACCGTGCTCTTGCCGCTGGCCGCAGGACCATCAATTGTAATAACCAGATTCGACATATCAGATTTGGTAACTGGTAACTGGCAACTATTTAAGCAATCACCGTTTAACCACCTTGACAACAATAATACTTGTATCGTCAGACTGACTGGCAAGTCCTACAAACCGCCTTCTGTACCCGAGTATATTTTTAACCATCTGCTCTGCCGAGCCTGCGGTAAATTTCTTTGCGGTTTTCAGCAAACTTTCCTTCCCCCAGAACTGGCCATCGAAGTTGGCTGCGTCAACCAGCCCATCGCTGTAAAACAGCAAACAATCACCGTCCGCAAGCGCCATCGTTTCAATCTCGTATTCCGCCTGCGGGTCGACTCCAAGCACAAGGCCACCCTTTTGCAATTGCGTCATTTGCCCGTCCCTTATCAGCACCGTCGGCTCGTGCCCGCAATTGCAATAGGTTACAGCCATATCTTTAACGTCAATGATTGCATAAAACAACGTGACAAACTCGCCGTCCCTGCACTCAATGCACGCCATCTTATTGAGCTTATCGATAATCTCCCGTATGGCTTCGCCGCTGCCTTCGGTATCGGCGTAAGCCCGCACAGCGCCTCTAAAACAACTCATCATTAGTGCCGCAGGAATACCTTTGCCTATCACATCGGCAATCGCCACCACAACGCAGGTATCACTTACCTGAAGAAAATCGTAAAGGTCACCGCCCACGTCAAAACAGGGAATATAAGCAGCCGCTATATCCAGACCCGGTATCAGCGGCGCCTTTTCCGGAATCATCCTTCGCTGAACAACACCTGCCAGCCGCATCTGCTCGGCGATACGCGCTCCTTCAATCGCCGCCGCATAGAGCCTGGCGTTTGTTATCGCAACAGCACACTGCGAAGCTACCGCCCTGGCAAGGCCGATATCGTCTTCATCGAATCGTTTCGGCCTGGGACTATACAGCCGAAGCACGCCAATCGCTCTGCCCCTGAATTGCATCGCAACGGTAAGCTGGCTGACAAGACCTTCTTTTATCGTCGCCTCCTTATATTTGACCCTGTCATCAACTCGCATATCGTCCAGAACCACCGCCTTGCCCGCAAAAGCAGCTTTAACAACGGTATCATTTTTTGAAACCATCCCCTTGTTGCGGTACTCTTCGCTGAGGCCATAGGTACTTCGCATTTTCAAATCGTCGGCCTCTTCATCCAGCAGACGAATCGAGCAGGCCTTGACGCCGGTAATCTTCACGGCCGCTTCAGCAAGCTTATCCAGCGCCTCTTGAAGCGAAAAATCACCTGCCACAAGCGTGGTAAGCTGATAAAGCTGCTCATCTCTTTCCATCTGTCTCTTTGTCTTTTTTGCCATAATCAAATTTGGTAACCGGTAACTCGTGCTACGTAGCGTTGCTACTACGCAGAGTAACATTGGTGAGTGGTAACTATTTAACCAACCACCATTTCATCGAGAATCAAGTATGAATTATACGGTACTTTGCGCTCCTGGTGAACCCTAATCTATTTCACAATTTGCTCGCTTGCACCAAAAATCGTTTTAGGTTACGATATTATGTTGTTGGTTTGAATGCGCAATACGATATACACAATACGCAATACGAGAAATGACTGGCAAACATATAATTTTCATCGGCCAGGTGCAGGGTGTCGGCTTTCGCTTCACCGCTTTTCGTATAGCCAATGGCTATAAGCTAAGCGGCTTTGTCCGCAACGCACCTGACGGCAATGTTGAGATGCTCACACAGGGCAGTCCTGAAGACATTGACAACTGCATCCGAGACATCCGGGACTCCTTTGCCGGCTATATAAGGGAAACCAAAATCGAAGAAATCCCCCTCAACCCCCAATATACGGACTTCAAGATTACTTTTTAGTCAACGAGAACCCAACCGTCATAGTTAAGGCAGAATCTCGATTTGGATTTCGTTTGAGACAAGCTCTCCTTGCCACCAAAAGTCAGCGGGATGGGCACGATAGTTCCATTTGATAGTATAGGCACCGGGCTTGCTCAATTTATGCCCCCACCGAATATCGGGCCAGTCTATTCCACAAAATCCGTGCCGCCGCAACCGCAACGTATCCTTGGGATTGGGGGGGATCGGCTTTGGCTCAGGACCCGTGTATGGAATGTCTTTGCCATCAGGTCCTCTTACTGAGAACCACGACACAAGATTAGGCACCCATGCCGGGTATGGAGCCTGGATGGTCATATGCTTTTCGTGACCACCATAAACCACACCGTACAGAACCGGGATTGGCTGACCAATCCTGAATTGCTTCCGCTCGCATATCAGAAAGGCCGCAAGCCCATCCTTCACAGGGCCGTGGGACATCTGGATCTTAAGGTTCATGTCTCTTGCTGGCACACTGGTCGCCGACATATTCGTGTCATCAGTGTCCTTGCGTTCGCTAAGTGTAACGCGCGCTAAGACAGCGAATACAACGATGCAAGTGATAACAATCCACGTTACTTTATTAGTGACTTTCATTTTCTATACCCTTTCAATAATAGTCTGTTAAGCAGCGCCCTTGGGCGAGGCTCGCTGTGTTGGCGATGCCCAGCTTTTGCTTGGCGCGCAAGTGCCCTTATTTTACAATCTCAAATTCGACTTCGTTGGACATCAGTGTGCCGGTCCATGGGCCAACCTTCCACCATGGACTGTATCCCCATCGGACTTTGTAGGTTCCAGGTTTGCTAAGGTCATAATAATGTCTTACATGGTTAGGGTCAGAAGCAAGCGGGCCACGAAGGTCAGGATAATGTTTTCCAACAAACTGACGATGATATAGCACCACAGAGAGCTTGTCCACGACCGCCGCCGTGTAGTTCGGCAAAGTCCCTGTAGAACCATGATAGGGTACATTCTTTCCGCCAGGGCCGGTTACCCCAAACCACGAGTAGTTGTACCGGAGCTCCGGCTCATTCTGCAACCACCAAACTCTGGTCTTGAGCTTTGAATTTTGTTCGGCTTCTTGAAGGTCGGTTTCCCACTCCAGGCCCGAACCGACGTTTATAATCCCATAGCTAAGCGGGATGGGCTGGCCAACCTTGAAACGAGCACGATGGCACAAGAGAAAGGCCGCCAGGCCGTCCTTAGCCTCCCCATGCGGCAATAGTCCTGCAATCGGCGACTCCTCAGATGTGCTAACGTTCTTTGGTTCGGGCGGTTTCTGCTGTGTCTGACTCAATGCCACGCAGACAATCAGAGCGACCAAGCTAATAAACATTGTAATCCATCCAGGTCTTGTACTCTTCATTTTTTGCTCCTTTCCGCTTTCAGTAGACACAGTTATTTTACGACCTCGATTTGGATTTCGTTCGAGACGAGATGCCCCTGCCACCAAGGATAACCAGGAATGGCCTTGTAGTTCCATTTGACCGTATAAGTCCCAGGGTCGCTCAAATTGTAAATCTGTTCCACGGAGTCATAGCTTCCAACGAATTGCCGTTGCCACAATCGGTGCATAATCTTCTTAGGATCCGAAATCTCGTAATCGATGTGAAACCCCGTATAAGGAACATCCTTGCCACCAGGCCCTTTCACTGAAAGCCATGAGAAATCGTGGTCCACCAGAGGTCCTGGGGGGCAAACCATTATCTCCTGCTTTTCAGTACCCCGCAGAAGTACAATCCCGTAAATAACTATGATTGGCTCACCAATCTTGAACTGTTTCTGTTGGCATATCAGAAAAGCGGCAAGTCCATCCTTTACAGGGCCGTGAGACATCGCGATGTTTATGGCTACAGGTGTTGAGTCTCCAGGTTTTGGTTTTCCCATATCCTTAGGTTTTGCTGCTGCAGCCAATAGCATGTTGTAGTTAGGCTCGCTCTGTTTAAGGAACGCATCTAAATTCTTGGAAACTTTTAGGCTTTCGTAAGCCTCATCGGCAACAAATCCTGTAGGTAGGCTGGTTTCTTCTACAACAAGTTCAACTCCGCTATCTTTCACTACCAATTCATTCGGTCCACCTGAGAAATCCACCCCAGTCGTTTCGCCCGTTTTGCCTGCATTAGAAATCAAAATGCCAAACCCTATCCCACAGACCACAAGAACCACAGCCGCCCAGCACAGGGTCCTCTTCCATTTAATTCCTACGAATTTATCGCTTTCCTCTCGTTCTGCCTTCGTCCCCTTGAGCTCATCAAGAGCATTCTTCACCACCGAGTCGGCAAATGCCTTGCCGGGTTCATTTGAATCGCCGGCCAGTTTGACCAATCGCGAGACATTTTTCTCTAAATTGTTTTCTTTAGATTTCATAATTTTTACCCCTTTTTACTCCGGCCTTTGGACGGACTGCCATTCGTTTAAGCTCCTGGCGAAGAGAAATCCTCGCCCGATACAATAAGCTGTGCACCGCCTTTTCGGTCATACCCATCTGCCGGGCTATTTCCTGTGCCGACAGACCTTCGATATACTTGGCCGTCAGCACCGCTTGTTCTTTACTTTCCAATCTATTCAAAGCCGCCCGAACAACCGCAGCCGTTTCTTTCTGTTCGAGCACCTCGTCGGGCAACGGCTTGCTGTCAATCGCCTCAAGATAGCTGCTGATATCGCCGTCAACACCGCCCCGGCTCGCACGCTTTCTCATCTCAAGCCGGATATTGTTCCGTGCGATACCGAAAATCCATCCCTCAGGGCTGCCTCTCGATGGGTCATAACTGCCGCGCCCCCGCACAGCGTCAAAAACCGTCCTTTGCACCAGCTCCTCGGCCAGTGTCGGGTTCGGCCAACGTCTTATAAACATCCCGTAGAGCTGCGGTATCTCCCGGGTCAGGAATTCCCCCCATATATCGGCATCGCCTGCAGATATTCCCGTCCAACTTCGTTGGTTAGACTGCTCAGTCACTTTCTTGAACGTCCCTTTCTGGTACCAGTTTCTATAAGTATTATGCGCGCAAAAAGCAAATTGCTCACACATTTTTAATATTTCCCAACAAAACCCGCAACCCGTAACCCGTAACCCGCAACCCGTAACCCGTAACCCGCAACCCGTAACCCGTAACCCGCAACACGAGCAACGAGATATTTTCTCCAACCAGCTTGACAAAAAAGGATTGTACGGCTAAACTCACTCCGATACTGGATACCGGATGCTCGATACTGGATACGGGAATCGAGAATAGGGCGGAATAAATCGGAAGGCAAAATCGCTATGCTTGCTGTACTGTTCGGTCAAGGTGAAGTTCTGGTAATCGTTATCGTTACTGCGCTTGTGGTCTTTCTAATCTTCCGCCGCCGCCGACTCAAACGCTGATATGCCATTCCCGCGTAAGCACCCCCCACATTTACTCCGAACCCTCCGCTATACGCAATATGAGATATGAATATTATTCTCCGAGATGTCGGACCACGCCGTATTTCCGAAGCACAACCAAATCCGCCTTTCTGGTCGGCTGGTCGTCTTTTACTTTGTAATCAACGTCCATAATTTCAATAAACTCTGCTGTGTAATCCTTTAACACGCCGCAACATTCGAATATCTTATCCCCTTTAATCAGCTCGAGCACAACCCTGCGGCCGATATATCTTTCTAACAAAGGCTCGAAGGAAGTCCCCACCGAACCCATCAATTCCTGTTTCATCCGCGAGACGTATTTATCCTGAGAAGTCAGTACCGCCCCGGCGGGAGTGGCTTTCTTGGCCTGACTGATTAACAGATTTACTACCTCCATTACCGAATCCCTCAACGTCTTGAAGACGTTTTGTATTCTTCTTTTAACCCTTCGCAGCAGTGTCGGGTGATAGGTCCTTTTTAATTCCTTCTCCCTTTCCTTCTTATTGCGTTCATTTAATTCATCGTGGTAGCGAATCAAGGCCGCAATATTAGGATACTCGTATTTATATAGAATATAGCTCGTCTCATCGTGTCCTTCTTGGTCTTTGTGCTTTGTCGGGTAAACGAATTCCAGCCCGGTATTTTCCACGTTCAATTTACCCCAGATTGTCTTGCCCGATGTTTCTTCCAGCGTTACCATATTCCGCCCAAAATCCTTGAGGCATTTGTCCCTGCTTCTTCTTCTGATAAAAGCGCCAACGCCGGTGGCCAGAACAATAAAAATTATAGTTATGGCTGTATAAGGTATTTTTACGGCTAAAATGTAAGGCATAATACACTCCCTATTGTCATTCTGAGCGAAGCGAAGAATCTCCTCGTTTCAGGTAACATCTGAGATTCTGTTAGACACTTAAACCTCTGCCAATATGACAGTGTAATTCTTACCATAATACTCAGCACACTTCGGGCACGTAGTATAGAAAAAGTACATTTTCTTAATTTCCCTGGCCTTCGATTTGACATAGGCTTTCATTTCTTTGGCCCACTTGCCGACATCCTTATATGGCCCTTCAAAAACTTTAGTCAAAAAAGTCCCTGATATTCTCGCCATCTCTGCGCCCGGAACTTCTTTGGCCACTGCAATATAGATATCAGCTCCCCAGAGAGATTTTTCATCCGAAAGCATAAAAGGTTCCGGTGCAAGAGCTCCTGCTTCCTTAATCCTTTCCATATTTTTCACCATCACCTTCCCGAAGTTCAGCGGGATATGCAGAAAACTTCTGACTTGGTCTTTAACGAACAATTTGTCTTGAAAAGTTACCTCTTTTTCATCCCACGGCTCAGGATTAAATCTCGGGCAGCAGCCCGTCTCTGATTCTTCATTAAGCTTGTCCATAACCATCACCTCATTTTATTTAATAAAAGCCGAACGCCAAATATTTTCTTTTTTTTGAACATTTGGTTTTCTTATCTTCCTCGAACGTCAAACTTAATCCTCAAAAAACGCGGCCAATAGATACGCGCATCCTTCACCATCTGCCAGAAGTCCATAGAGTTACAAACATACGTAATTATCAACTCATCTGCTCTCGAAATTTCAGGATGACCTTTCGCCGCATAGCAAAAATAAGTTTTATGCCATTTGTATTCGGGACACTCGTAAACCTTGCAGGCACTACTCCAGGGCCCAACGGGCGTCGGAGAAAACCGCATCATTATATTCTTCGACATCCCACATTCTGTATAAATGGTTACATACTTCTTTAAAGCCGGCTGGTAAGAAACCGAATATTCTGTTGCTATGCCGTCAAAGAGTTCAGATATGCCGGCTATATCAACACCCCACGTACCGTCACTAAAGAAACGCCACTGCTCAAAATCAGCCATTTTATTATATGGCACGCGAGCGATTATCATTTTTCGTCCGCTCATCCCTTCGCCCCAGTCCTCGCTGCTGCCGTAGATATAGACAAAATCTCCGTCCCTCATAACCGCCGAGCCGAAAAACATATTGCCGTTCTTTGAATATCGCCCCCAGGGGATTTTGTGTTGTGTAATCCGCCAGGCCAAAGGGTCATCGTGCGGGTTTTCAACTTCCCCCAGCCACGTTTCGATGTGTTTAAATCCAAAGACACCCTTCTCGCCGCTTTTAATTATCTGCATTAGAAAAAGGTATAACTTCCCGTCGGCTACGACGCCGTCAAATATCCAGAACCAGCCAACGCCGTCGGCTGGCTTGACAAAGGCCTCCGGCTTTCCATCTTTTGCTCTGCGCCAGAAAAATTTGACAGCGGCCGTTGACGGCTCTTTGCCTTGCTGAATCGCAATCGAGTTGTTCACCATTGTTGCGTTCTTGTGCTTTCCGTTGACGATATCGCCAATCCACGTATCGCTGTACAACCAGAGAGTCGTACTATCGGATAGTGCCACTGAGTATGACCCATCTGCACCCGTCCAGCCCTTTTCGTTGTAAAACAGCGCATTATATTCCGGCAGCGGCTCAACGGAATACTCTGGCGGCGAAGCGGATGCACAGCCGAAAGGCAAGACAATGAGCAAAACCAGTTTCGCTGCCAAATTTCTAACGGCCATACTCCTGGACACCCTTACTAACATTTCACCTGACGTCCCCGGCCTTTGCGAAACGCCGAAGGCCATTTGAACAAGTAAGACACGCCACAAATCCGCCGTTAGGCGATGCAACGCAACCCAAAATCTATTTCTTGGCCTTCGCTGGCTTCTTCTTAGCCGACCCGGCGCGCCTCTTCGCCGGGCCAATCTTCGCCGGCGGACGGTTGTCAGGCCTGGTCAGCGAAATGCCATCGAGCGGCGGCTCAATCTTGCTCAACTCCAGACCGAACGCCTCCAGTATCGTCGGGGCCACATCCTGCCGCCGGCCGTCGCGATTGACCTTCTTGTCGTTCGTGGCCAGGAAAACGTAGGGCGCAAAGCTGTGCCCAGTTCCACCCTCGTTGAACCCGTGGTCGCACGTAATGTAGTACTGCGTCTTCTTGGCCAGCCCCAGCTCCTTGACCTTGTCCATAATCCTGCCCGTCCACGTGTCGTTGGAGATTATGGCGTCGTTGTATTCCTTGGAGTTCTCTCCGTGCTTGTGGCCCTTCTGATCGACTTCGGCGAAATGAACAAAGAAGAAGAACCGCTCGTCCTTATGCTTCTCAATCAATTCGATTGCCCGGGTGCCGACTCTTTTATCTAATTGCAGGCCGTTCTCGAACAAGTCCGTGTTCCGGCTCATGTTGTAGTGCGGCTTGCCCGGTATCAGGCGGTACTTCACGCCGTCTTCCTCGACAATCTTGCCCTGCTGCTTTTTCTTCTTCTTGGCTTGTGCCTTTGCTGCTTTGCCTTTCTTGGCCTTGGGTTTCTCAGCTTTCTCCTTGATTCTTATCTTCCTGGGCGGCTCGGCGTCAACGTGGCCCTTCTTACCAATCACCGCCAGCGTAACGACGTTCTCCGGCCCGAAATGCTTCTCCAGCCGCTCCCCGATACTCAGTCCCTTGGGGATCGGCTGATACCGGCCGTTGCTGTACACACCGGTAATTGCCGGATAGTAGCCCGTCAGTATCTGGGACCAGCCGGCCTTGGTGTCGGTCACTCCCTCGATGTCCATCTTGACATAGGCCCCTTTTGCACCAAGCTTCTTCAGGACCGGCAGTTCCCCGCGCGCGAGAGCTTCATTCACGTGGTCTCTCTGGGCGCCGTCCCATCCAAAGAGGATGACATTCCTCGGCCGTTCAGCTGCTGCTTGAGCACAGCTCCCCGCCATTATCACCACTACCAGGGTAAGAATTAACAACCTGCTCCACACTTTACACATTTCCTTCTCCTTTCATTTTTCACAATAAATACAGACGATTATTTTTCTCTTGGCCGTCACCGGCTCCTGAAATACAAAATCCCGGACGCCGGCCATACAATAACCAAAACCATCAGCGCTGTCAAGTCAAATCCTCGCACAAAATACGAGGTACAATCCGCGGTTAACGACCGGAAAAAATTTTACTTGAAAACCCCGCACCGCCCAATTAAAGTAAGCCCGCGCTTTGGCAAGCTATGCTTCAGCTTGCTCGGAACAATAGCCAACCACTCGAATCGAACAATATAAGGTGTAGTCTGTTATGAAAAAGTTATACATTCGCTTACTTGTTACTATGACCGTTTCCGCCGCATTATGCTGCGGATGCCAGAGACTATTCCCGACCGAAACCCCGACCGCCAAACTGACTTATCCGCTGGCGCGAAAGGATTCCACAGCCGACGTTTATCACGGCACCAAAGTCCCCGACCCATACCGCTGGCTCGAAGATGCCGACGCACCCCAAACGCAGGCGTGGGTAGCGCAGCAGAACAAGTTGACCTCCGACTTCCTCACCGGTGTTACCGCCAGAGAGAAAATCAAGGCCCGCCTGACCCATCTGTTGAATTACCCCAGGTATTCCGCTCCGTACAAAAAAGGCGACCGATACTTCTTCTGGAAAAATGACGGACTGCAAAATCAATCTGTCCTCTACACACAAGAAACGCTCGAAGGCAAACTGCGTGTCGTCATCAACCCCAACTTACTCAGTGCCGACGGCACCGTCGCCGTAACCACTACCGCCATCAGCGAAGACGGCAACCTGCTTGCCTACGGCCTCTCCCGAAGCGGAAGCGACCACCGGGATGTCAAAATCCGCAACATTGATACCCAAAAGGATTCCCCCGAGGCTCTTAAATGGTGCAAATTCACTAACATCGCCTGGAAGCACGATAGCACCGGCTTTTTTTACAATCGCTTCCCCGACCCCAACACCGTCCCTCCCGAAGACCGAAACAACTACAACCGTGTTTACTGGCACCAGCTCGGCACGCCCCAATCCGAAGATCAACTCATCTACGAACGCCCCGACAACAAGGAATTAGATTTCTATCCCCTCATAACCGAAGACGGCAAATTCCTCATCCTCCACGTATATCACGGCACCGACCCTAAGAATCGCGTTTATTACCGCCCTGTCGAAAGCACCGACCCATTCATCAGATTGCTGGACGACGCCGACGCCAGATATGGATTCATCGGCAACATCGGCACAATCTTCTATTTCGATACCGACCTGGACGCACCCCGCGGACGCATCATCGCCATCGACGTCAACAATCCTGCCCGCGAAAACTGGCGCGAAATCCTCCCCCAGCAAACCGACGTCATCAATTACGTCTCCCTCATCAACAACCACTTCGTCGTCGCCTATATGCACGATGTGCACCACCAGCTCAAAATCTATAATCTCGATGGGACTCTTGTCCGCAAAATCCCCCTGCCGACCCTCGGCACAGTCGGCGGCCTCTCCGGAAAGCAGGACGACCCTGAAATGTTCTTCTCTTTTACCTCTTTTCTCTTTCCCGGCACAAGCTATCGCTATGATTTTCTCACTCAGCGGTTGGCAACTGTTCACAAACCCAAAATCGATTTCGACCCTTCACACTATGAAACCAAACAGGTATTCTATCATTCCGGAGATGGCACCCGCATCCCTATGTTCATCACCCATAAGAAAGGTCTAAAGCTCGACGCCGGCAACCCCACTCTGCTTTACGGCTACGGCGGATATAACATCAGCCTCAAACCATATTTTTCCGTCTATACCCTGACCTGGCTCGAGCTGGGCGGCGTATATGCCGTCGCAAACTTGCGAGGAGGTGGAGAGTACGGCGAAGAATGGCACCAGGCAGGGATGCTCGACAAAAAGCAAAACGTCTTTGACGACTTCATCGCCGCCGCCGAATGGCTCATCGAAAATAAATATACAAATCCGAAAAAGCTCGCCATAAGAGGCGGAAGCAATGGCGGACTGCTCGTCGCTGCCTGCATGCTCCAGCGGCCCCGTCTCTTTGGTGCCGTCGTCTGCCAGGTCCCCGTTACCGATATGCTGAGGTACCACAAGTTCACCGTCGGCCGATACTGGATACCGGAATACGGCAATGCCGAAGCCACCCCCCAGCAGTTCAAGGTTTTATACGCTTATTCTCCCCTCCACAACGTCAAAGCCGGCGCCGAATATCCGCCCATTCTCGTTACTTCAGCCGATACAGACGACCGCGTCGTCCCCGCTCACGCCAAAAAATTCGTCGCCGCCCTTCAGGCGAAAGCCGCCGGCAAAAATCCCATTCTGCTTCGCGTCGAAACCAAAGCCGGACACGGCAGCGGCAAACCAATCTCCAAAGTCATCGACGAACAGGCCGACATTTACGCCTTCCTCATCAGAACATTAAAAATAATAATTGGCCACGCTGAAAAATCCAGCCCAAACTGTAGATGCATCATTTGCACACTGCAAATTACGGATTCAGCGGAAATACTGTGAAGGAAGTTATTATTGAACCATTTCTTGTGAAAGGAATGAAGCTTAGGTGTTCCTTTAGTTTAGTAATCCGAAACTGTGGTTTCCTGTGGCTGCTTTGCTCTTGGCAAATCTCGGATTTCCTCGAAAAATGGAGTCCTTTTTTGTTCTACACAAGCGGCAGCGTACAAATACATCGCAGCTGACCAGCTCTGCCAATCTTCGCCTTGGGGCGTCCCATCTTGGGCTCTGCACCATTCATTGAAGCCAAACTCCACTTCCGCCACGCGGGTAGGACGAACAAGCTCAGTTAAAGCGAGAAGCTTTTTACGGGCAAGATTGTACCGCCCAGCCGCTACCAAGGCAGCTACGTAAAAACCACAAATGAAAGGCCAAATGCCACCGTTATGGTACTCACCGGGTTGGTTATATCGCTCATATCTTGGAATCCAATCTGGGTCTCCGGGCTTTATATAAGGGAACAAATTGGGCGGTAAAGCGACTGCCAGTTCTTCATTTTTCCTCAATGAGTGACACTCGGCGTCGACCCACGAAATAAGGGCATTGGCTCTGGAAGGAGAAGCAATACCTGAAAGGATTGCAATGCTATTTCCCAAAAGGTCGAACCGCTCGCTTCTGTAAACTTTGTAAGACCATAAAGCGTAGTAAGGTTTATGCCTTAAGACCAAACCCTCATGCACGTGTCGATTTTGACTATCGCCTTTGATGGTAAATCGGCCCATTGATTCTTGCAGCTTTGAAGCGCGTTCATGTTGGCCAAAAAGCCGCAGATAGGTGTAGACTATCGTGTTTACGAACAACCCGTATCCCAAAACCCACTGTTCGTCACGCCAATCACTGGTTGGGGCTTGAACCACAATAACACGATCTGAAGGGCTCTGATATTCCATCCACCTCATAGCCTTGTCCACAGAATCCTGGAGAAAATCGGACTCGCCCATTGCTTTTCGTAAAATGGCCACGGCCATCAAAAACAATGGTGTGCAGTCGCTCGCTCCACGGTCATCCGGGTCGTGAACTAATGAGGGAATATGTCCTAATCGGCTTTGATTTCGGGCCACAGTTTCCAAAGCCCGCCGCAAAGATTTAATTAGCTCGATATTTCCGGTAATTAAAATCCCAAGAGAAGAAATCATAATATCACGAGTATATGGCTCAGGGTAGCCCCATCCGGCAGCCCGCGGAAGTCCGCGATATGGCCCATGGGCGTTATGAAGCAATACTTTGATTGCAGATTCCTTTGCACGTTCGATCAAATTCTCATCACGATTTTTCATTTCATGAAATTCCGAGCTTATTAGAAACGAGATTGACGAATCTCTTGGCTATGATGCGATAGTCATAGTTTGCCAGAACCCGTTTTCTTCCCGTCTCACCCATTTTCTTTCGCAGTTCCGGATTCTGCATTAAATCCATTAGATAATTCGCGATGTCATGTACACTGGCACGATAATCAACTATCCTGGGGCTTTTGAAAACAACCCGATGTCCAGGTTCATATCCAGACTCATCGCCCAGCATTGTTTCTCTCATCCTAACCTCTTGAGCCACTGAAGCCAAGAACGCATTTTGACCATGCACCATTGTGTCCAACATTCCCATTGCCTTGATACCTATAACCGGCTTGCCACAAGCTGCTGCTTCAACCTGGATCATTCCAAATCCTTCCAAACGTGACGGTGCGGCGTATATATCACATGCTGCCAACAGGTAAGGCATAAAATTTCGAGAGATGACATTGGTCGTATAAACCACATTCTTCTCAATGCCCAATTGTGTGGCTAACTGCAGATCCAACAAGTTCTGCTGTTCTGTTCGAGGTTGTGGCCAAACCTTACAAACATATTTCCAGTCAGGTGCCTTAGTATCGTTAATTGCCAAAGACTGCATAACCTCTTGGGCTCCCTTTGATGTGGCATCTCCTCCTATGGTAAGAATCATTATCTGCTCCGGTGCGACGCCAAGTGCCTCTCGAACAGCAGCCACTTTTGGGTCATTTTTGTCTCGTGGGATAAAGGAGTCTGTATCGCAACCCACCGGAAGCAATTCGATATTCTTCCCATTGAGTCCATCTCGCATGTAAACTTTTTTAACCCATCTGGAAGTAACCAGGATAAGAGGCAGAGCGTCAAGTATTTCTTGGTAGTTGGCCATATAGCCATCGGCAACTAACCATGGAACAGGTTGAACGCCATATCTTTGAGGGTGCAGCACAAGATGCTGTGTGTGCCCCCAGTACCCAATGCCAATTACCACATCCGGTTCAAACCATCGGTAGTACCATTCTTTTTCCTGAGCTGATTCAAAGTGTGCCGAATGTACATCAACACCAAGTTCACACAGTCCTTTATGAAGAAGATCTCCCTGTGTTGCAAGTCCTGCTGGTGAAGGGGGGTAATCGTATAAAACTAATACTTTCATTTCTCGCTTCCTCTTTATTGAATTATTTTTGGACTTTTTTTGTTTGCTCCAAAGCAACAAAAGGCTTCTTCGCATGGTGTGGTCTTAGCCTCAAAGCTATCAGCACCAAAACCATAAATATCAGTGATAATGTCGTATTTTTTTTGCCAAATTTCATCCGGCAGTTTTATACTTAAATCTGCATCCTGAACCGGCCGAGGAAGATACTTACCATCATCATCCTCGTAAGCGAACCTCCACACTTCCTTGGTAAATAGTTTCTTGCTTTCCCACAATGCCATTACTGCTTTTCCAGTTTCCTCGTGTCTTAGATGGCGTGTGTATTCCCCGCAAAGCCCGTGAGTGATAATAAGGTCGAATCTCTCTGAAGGAAGTAATTCCAGTATCATGTTTTGCACTTCACTGCCGATATGCGGACTCTGCTCAGGACTGTCGTCAAGATCTCCCATATCCCCACTGGCACCCAGCCTTTCAAGAGCTTTAAAGAACTTGGGTGAACGATCAGGATCATTTTTCCTGCAAAGTGTAACTACGGTCCACTTAGCTTCCGGATGCATCAGTATTGTACCACCAGCCCACAGAGTCTCGTCATCGGGATGAGCTACGATAACAGCACAGGTGTAGTAACTCCACATTTGCCTATACATTTTAGTTTGGTCCACGCCTTCAATTTCTGGAACAAGTCATAAATGTTATCACAGTGTAATGATACCCATACCCAAATAAAATCTCCAAAATAAATAATCAATTTCTTCCCCCCTCAAACCAACACCCTGCACACGCGCAGGCGGATATCCTGTCTCTTTTGAGTCACTACTCACTACGGCCCCTCCATCACTTCGCCCAGCACCGCTAAGGCCGCATCAATGTCCTCGGGGCCGATGCCGTGGTGAGTTACCATCCGAAGGCGGGACGGCCCCGTACATAATAACCGGATTCCTTTCTTGCCAAGTTCTGTTACCAGCTCCTCCGCCGTCAGCCGGTCGCTGACAAGCTCGAAATAAACGAGATTCGTCTGCGTCCCCGCCGGGTCAATCGACAATCCGGGGATGCGGGCGATTCCTTCAGCCAGACGGCGAGCATTTATATGGTCCTCCGCTAATCTATCCACCATCTGTTCCAGAGCTGTAATACCCGCCGCTGCGATGACACCCGCCTGGCGCATCCCGCCGCCCAGCACCTTACGCGTTCGCCGCGCCTCGGCGACAAACTCGCCGGAACCACAGACCACCGAACCCACCGGCGCCGAAAGCCCCTTCGACAGGCAAAAGCTCACTGAATCGACACTACGAGTCAGCTCCTTTACGTTTATCCCCAAAGCCACGGCGGCGTTGAATATCCGGGCGCCATCGAGGTGTACCGAAATCCCGTGGCTTTCCGCCAGCGCCGCCACTGAGTCGATATATTCTGGCGTCAGCACCGAGCCGCTGCAGCGGTTATGAGTGTTCTCCAGGCAAATCAGCCGGGTCCGCGGAAAGTGCACGTTACTGCCGCGAATGGCCGCCTCAATGTCCTCCAGCCGCATCGTGCCGTCTGGCTGATTGCTGATGATATGCGGGTGTATCCCACCCAACGCCGACATCCCCCCGGCCTCGTAAAGAAACGTATGCGACCTATCACCCAGGATTACCTCTTCTCCGCGGGCGCAATGAGTAAGAATGCACACCAGGTTACCCATCGTCCCGCTGACCACCAGCAGGCCCGCCTCCTTTCCCATCCGTTCAGCCGCCATCTTCTCAAAGCGGTTTACCGTCGGGTCTTCACCGAACACATCGTCGCCCAGCTCGGCGTGATACACCGCCTCTCGCATCGCCGGCGTCGGCAAGGTAACGGTGTCGCTGCGCAAATCGATTATCTTCATCAGTTATCTCCCGCACGAAAACAGTGAAAATCAAAATCGGACAATACCGAACACAGTTACTTATTTCACCTCTGCGAAGTGTATTGTAGCTTTTTCTTATTGACCAAACGACCTACTACAAGAGAAACGTAGTGCTATTTGCCTTTTCGAAACGGCCTGAACAGCCTTAGCAGATGCAAACTTCGCCAGCTTCTTCTAATAGGAAATATCCCCTTTTCAACAAAGCTCACTTCTTCTATTGAGTAAAATGCCTGCGGATTGAACTTCTTAATCAGATCGACCGCACGACGTACCTCTCGGCGCGGCACGATTGTGAAAATAACTTTTACCTGCCCAACAGTGCCATGCCCATCAACGCTGGTAACCCCATAGTTTTCTGCTTTAAGATACTCTACCAAAGGCTGAGCGTCTCTCTTGGTAACCACTCTTATCAACACTATTCCTAAGGACAGTTTTTCAGCTATGTAAATGCCCACATAGTTACCCATTGCAAAGCCGCCCGCGTAGGCAATATAACAGGCAGGATTGGAAAGGTTCTTCATAATCTGACCGATAGCAAGAAGCCAGATTAGAATCTCGAAAAAACCAACAACAGGAGCCAGGTATTTCAACCCCCTCGAAACGAATATGACCCGTACTGTGCCCATACTAACATCGATAATCCTCGCAATAAAGATTAAAGATGGCAGAATAAACCACGTATAAAATCCCGAATTGAAAAGAAGTAGATTATCCATATCGGTTGTTCCTGAAGCTATTTTGTCAACCCACTACCAGACACATTGTTAATTTCTTGACCATTCGCCGTTAAGGATTCATACAAATCCTGTTTCGGATGTTCTCTAATTTCCCAAAACATATAAGCTCATCAGCAAGCAGAATTTTCATGTTTGCCGGCGGATTGGGTATTGTTTCGCTGCCCCTTACGGTCGCCAGCACCATAATATCCTGTTCCCTGAGTCCCGACTTGGCAAGCGTCTTGTTAAGCACGGGACTTCCGCCACTGACGGCAATCCGTGAAATACCATATCCACCCGTTGCCAGCAGCAGCTCCTCAAAGGACACCTTTTGAAAGATTTCTTTTTTGATAATCTTTTTTCTGAGAATATTTGTCATTTTCCTGACAAATTT